>QMCE01001286.1_pt1 | contig 16891 bp, 10 predicted proteins | sample 1821851 | NCBI WGS metagenome assembly QMCE01 (sample SAMN09453174, study PRJNA476694) | Termite gut metagenome, whole genome shotgun sequencing project. | isolation source: worker | host: Odontotermes sp. | place: South Africa:Pretoria | collected 2016-01-28
GGGTTGTTTTGCAATTGCAAAACAACCCCTTTTAAACAAGTTTACTAATGTTATTGTTTTTGCGAGTCCTTTCCCTTCCTTTCGATTCTTCTCTTTCTGGTTATCAGCAACGCTCCGACAACTATCCATACGATAAATACTACTATGGTCCTGGTCCAGTTATAGTTTTCATCGCGAAGGTAATGATCTCCGAGAATAGACATGAGAACGAGCAAAAAACCACTGAATATCAAACTAAACCAATCTTTTCGTATCATAACTCTCAGGCTTTAAAGAATGGCCCCCATAATAGAGAATGCAGCGCTAAGCAATGCGAGTGCTGTCTTGAGAGTATTTTTCATATAAAATTAAGTTGTGGGCTTCTAAAATAAGAATTTTATCGGTTGATTTTTCGCATGAGAGCCGAAGTCCGTTAAACCCTCTGCTAATAATCACTTCAAACTTTTTAATATCTCACTTCAAAGCTAAAGCAAAAAATATAATTATCCTATCCTAAAATCAATAATTTGCAAGAACACATATGGTAATATAAATATATCTGCCCCCTGTTATTCTGTAACTTGATCTTGATATAAATTTACCTAAACCTATCAACGGTAATCTGAATGAATTCCGCGCGGGTTCTTCATCGTATATCCCCTTGCCTGAGTACCGGCGGCAGTATTACCTGCCGCTTCAGCTCGATCCTGCCACCACTCTCTTCCGGCATGATTTGGCAGTATGTTCCAAAAACATAGTCTTAGAAATCACTATTTTATTAATAAACAACAATAGATTTAATTATTAGAAGTACTCTGTAATGTCTAACCGGTATTTTTTAATATAAAGCAACTATCTTTGCAGTTACGAAAAAGCACACCTGCATATATGGAATACAACTTCAAAGAGATCGAAAGCAAATGGCATAAAGAGTGGGAGGAGAGGAAGATCTACCGCACGGAGATCGACCCTTCGCGCCCCAAGTTCTACGTTCTGGATATGTTCCCCTACCCTTCGGGGGCGGGGCTTCACGTGGGGCATCCGCTGGGTTACATCGCCTCGGACATATACACGCGCTACAAACGCCTGTGCGGTTTCAACGTGTTGCACCCCATGGGGTTCGACGCTTTCGGCCTGCCCGCCGAGCAGTATGCAATACAGACGGGACAGCATCCGTCCCTCACCACAGAGCAGAACATCGCCCGCTACCGCGAGCAGATGGACAAGATAGGGTTCTCGTATGATTGGGACCGTATGGTGGTAACTTCCGACCCTGCGTATTACCACTGGACACAGTGGGCGTTCCTGCGGATGTTCGACAGCTATTACTGCAACGACGAGCAACAGGCCAGACCCATTTCTGAACTCATAGAGGCTTTCGAGGCCGTCGGCTCCGACCGCCTGAACGTCGCCTGCACGGAGAAACTCTCCTTCACGGCCGACGAGTGGAAAGCCATGAGCACGGAGCGGAAAGAGGAAACGCTGCTCAATTACAGGCTCGCCTACCGCGCCGACACCATGGTGAACTGGTGCCCGGAACTCGGAACCGTACTTGCGAACGACGAGGTGGTCGGCGGACTTTCCGAGAGGGGAGGCCACCCCGTGGAGCAGAAGAAGATGAAGCAGTGGTCGCTCCGCGTGACCGCCTACGCAGAAAGGCTCCTCGAAGGGCTCGACCGCATAGAATGGAGCGAATCGCTCAAGGAGATACAGCGCAACTGGATAGGCAAAAGCGTGGGCGCACAGATGTTCTTCCCCGTAAAAGGGCACGATGCCCGGCTGGAAATATTCACCACCCGTCCCGACACCATTTTCGGTTCGACATTCATGGTTCTCGCACCCGAACACCCGATGGTATACGAACTTACAACGCCCGAACATAAAGCCGGGGTCGAAGATTATATAGTCAGTACGAAGAACCGGTCGGAAAGGGAGCGCATGACAGAGACCAGGCGCGTAAGCGGTGTATTCACAGGCTCTTATGCGGTAAATCCTTTCAGCGGCGCGGAGATTCCGGTATATATCAGCGACTACGTTCTGGCAGGTTACGGCACGGGGGCTATTATGGCCGTTCCCGCCCACGACTCGCGCGATTACGCCTTCGCGAAGCACTTCGGACTGGAGATAATACCCGTCGTCGAAGGCGGCGATATTTCCACGGCAAGCTACGATGCCAAGGAGGGCAAAATGATAAATTCGGACTTCATAACCGGCCTCGAAGTGAAGGACGCCATAGCCCGTATGCTCGACGCGATCGAAAGCCGTGGCATCGGCAAAAAGCAGGTCAATTACCGCCTGCGCGACGCTATATTCAGCCGCCAGAGGTATTGGGGCGAGCCGTTCCCGGTATACTACAAAGGCGACACCGCATATCCGCTCGGCGAGGATAAGCTGCCGTTGGAACTGCCGGAGATAACCGATTTCCGCCCTACCCGCACGGGCGAACCCCCGTTGGCGAGGGCTGCGGGGTGGCACACATCCGAAGGCTATCCATGCGAGACGAGCACGATGCCCGGTTTCGCGGGTTCGTCGGCCTACTCGCTGCGCTATATGGACCCGCACAACGACAAGGAGTTGGTGGGGCGCGAGGCGAATGAGTATTGGCGCAGCGTCGACCTCTATATGGGAGGCATCGAGCACGCCACAGGACATCTGGTATATTCGCGTTTCTGGAATAAGTTCCTCTTCGACATAGGCCGCGCAGTGGAGGACGAGCCGTACCGCAAGCTGGTCAATCAGGGCATGATACAGGGGCGGTCGAACTTCGTGTACAGGGTGGTCGGCACCAACAGGTTCGTATCGGCCGGCCTCAAGGAGGAGTACGACACGCAGGAGATCCACGTCGACATCAATCTGGTGCGCAACGACGTTCTCGACACCGAGGCATTCCGCGCGTGGAGACCCGAATTCGCCGACGCGGAGTTCGTGCTCGAAAACGGGAAGTATGTGTGCGGATGGGCTGTGGAGAAGATGAGCAAGTCGATGTACAATGTGGTGAACCCCGACTTCATAGTCGACCGCTACGGAGCCGACACGCTGCGTATGTACGAAATGTTCCTCGGCCCGCTCGAAGCGAGCAAACCGTGGGACACCAATGGCATAGACGGGGTGCACAAGTTCCTGCGCCGGCTGTGGAGACTTTTCTTCGACCGCAGCGGCAATTTCATCGTGAGCGACGAAAAAGCGACGCCGGCCGAACTCAAGACGCTTAACAAGACCATCAAAAAAGTAAGCGAAGATATAGAGAACTTCTCGTTCAACACCTCCGTAAGTGCATTTATGATATGCCTCAACGAGTTGGGCGAGTGCAACAAACGCGCGATACTCGAACCGCTGCTGGTACTTCTCGCTCCCCTCGCGCCACATATCACGGAGGAGTGGTGGAGAGCAGTTTCGAATACCCCGTGTCGGTGAACGGCAAACTCCGCTTCAAAAAAGAACTGCCGCTGGGTCTCTCCGCGAGCGAGGCCGAAGCCGCCGTGCGCGAAGACGAACGTCTGGGGCAATATACGGCGGGAGGACCCGTTAAAAAAGTGATAGTGGTCCCCGGGAAGATTATAAACGTAGTGGTATGATCAGGGAAATAGCACAGCACAGGAGCGTCAGGAAATACAAGCCCGACGCAGTAAGCGAACAGGATATCAGGGAGATACTCGAAGCCGGAGTAAGGGCTTCGACGGTCGGCAATATGCAGCTCTGGAGCGTCGTCGTCACCCGCGACGCCGAAATGAAAGCACGGCTCGCACCGCTCCATTTCAACCAGCCCGCCGCCGTCACAGCTCCGGTAATACTCACCTTCTGCGCCGACGTGCACAGGTTCAGCCGCTGGTGTGAGATGCGCGGAGCCGAACCGGCATACGATAATTTCTGCTGGTTCATGAACGCCGTGACAGACTGCCTCCTGGCGTCGCAGAATGTTACGCTGGAGGCGCAGGCGCGCGGTCTGGGAATTTGCTATCTCGGCACGGCACTATACAATGCAGGTGAAATGGCAGAAATTCTTAAACTTCCCGCGGGCGTAATACCTGTTATGGCACTCTCTTTGGGATATCCCGAAAGTATGCCTCCTTTGACGGACAGGCTGCCGCTCGAAGCAGTGGTACATTACGAAACATATAACGACTACACCCCCGAAACGCTCGAAAGGATATGGGCACAACGGGAAGCGTCGGAGGAGACACGCCGCCTTACGGAGGAGAACGGGCTGCCAAACCTTGCCCGGATATTCACCGACAGGCGTTACCCCGCGAAGGACAATGTGCATTTCTCTATAAAATATTTCGAAGAACTGAAAAAGCAGGGATTTTTTAATCAATAGCTTGAAAATAAGGCGTCTGAAATATGTGGCGGCCGCGGCGCTGTCGTTAGCCGTAAGTGCCTGTGGGGTGACGAAACATCTCCCCGAAGGGAGTTATATGCTTACCGGAAACAAGATGGAGACGGACAGCGAGGTCGTCAGGGAAGAACGTATAAAGGCGGGCGAACTGAACGGATATGTCCAACAAACCCCCAGCAAGAAACTCTTCGGCACCAATTTCCCTGTATGGCTCTACCTTCAGTCCGATCCGGATAAGAATAACGGCTGGAACAGATTCCTGCGCAAGCTGGGAAGCAAACCCGTGATCCTCGACACCTCCCTCACGAAGAAAAGCGCCTCGAACATGAATCTTTACATGGACTCGCGGGGCTTCTATGAGTCAGAAAGCACATATGCCATAGATTACAACGAACGCAGGCGCAAAGCCAGGGTCTCCTATTCGGTGCATCAGGGGCGTCCGTTCCACATCAACTCCCTGTCGTATGACTTCCACGACGACTTCATCGGGCAGGTGATACTGGAGGACAGCGCCTCGACCCTTCTTGCCGCAGGCGACATATTCGACACGAACGTTCTGCACGACGAACGGAAACGCATCACCGATTACCTCCAGAACAGAGGCTATTACAATTTCTCCCAGTCCAACATCGGTTTTGTGGCGGATACGACCGCAGGAGACCATCTCGTAGACCTGACCATGGTGGTAAAGCAGCATCTGGCGGGTTACGATGCCGACGACAGACCGATCCTCGAGAACAACTCCGTTTACCGGATCAAAGAGATAATAGTCCATTCGGACTACGACCCCGCACTCGCCGCTACGGACCCGTTGTACAACGCCAGGCTCGACACGACCGAATACAGCGGCCTTAAGATAGTTTCGCGCGGTAAGGCCAGGATACTTCAGCACACGCTGCGCCGGGCGATAAAGCTATACCCCGACTACATTTACAGTTACGAAGACGAGCAGCGCACATACGACGAACTGCTCTATCTGAACTATTACAAGAACGCGAGAATAACATTCGAAGTCACAGACGACCCCTCCGGCGACAATCTCGTCACCTATATCGGCGGCGACGACGACGGGGCTACCCACACGACAGAGAAATCGCTCGTCTGCCACATATACTGCACCCCAGGCCTGAAACAGGCCTATACCGTCAACCTCGAAGCCACTTACACATCGATATACTACGGCATAAAGCCGAGTGTGAGTTACATTAACCGCAACCTTTTCCGGGGCGCCGAACTGTTCAACTTAAGCGTTTCGGGAGGGTACGAGATCAATCCCGGCGCGCCCAATTCGTTCGAAATAGGAAGCACGGCATCGATATATTTCCCAAGGTTCATAGCCCCGTTCAAAGTCGACCGCGCCAACCGCCTTTTCAGGCCGCAGACCCGCCTCGAAATATCCATAACGAAGCAGGACAGGACGTTTTACGACCGCGTGATATCGGGCGGCAACATCGCATACGCATGGAGCAACGGCCGGCACAGCAGCTACCAATTCCGACCGCTCGACATTAACGTGATAAAAGTGAACCGGGTGGACGGCGACTTCCTTCAGGGTATAAGGAACAGGTATCTGTGGAGCAGCTACCAGTCGCAGTTGGTGCCCGCCATATCAGGCACATATGTGTATAGCAACGCCTCGCGCAGCGGTGCAGGCAATTCGCTCACATTCAGACTCAATATAGAGGCGGCAGGCAATCTCACATATCTTCTCAGCAATATGCTGTCCGAGAAAAGGCCGCAAACGATCGACCACGACAATCCGGAAGAGGTGATATGGAGTGCCTACGAAGTTTTAAATATCCCGTTCTCGCAATACTTCAGAACAGAAACGAGTATCGGCAGACTCATTTCGCTGGGGACGCACACGGCGCTGGCCTACCGTTTTCTGGCCGGGATAGGAATAGCGTACGGCAACGCGCAGAGTATGCCATACGACAGGCTGTTCTACGCCGGAGGCAGCAACAGCATGAGAGGATGGCCGATACGCACGCTCGGCCCCGGCGACAGCAATCCGAGCGACGAACGTTTCGAAACGGTGAGAGTGGGAAATATGAGGCTCGAAGCCAACCTGGAACTGAGGTTCCCGCTATGGAACTCTCTTCGCGGAGCGGTTTTTTTCGATACGGGCAACGTCTGGAACGCGCTTATAAAAGGCGGCACCGAAGAGGACGGCATATTCCGTTTCGACACATTCATCCCGCAACTCGGGTTCAATACGGGCGTCGGCCTCAGGTACGATCTGGGAATAGCCGTGATAAGGCTCGATTGGGGTATCCGCCTGCACGATCCGGGCAGGGCGGCCGGGGATAAGTGGATCGGCAAATTCCAATTCTCCAACACCGCCCTCAACTTCGGTATAGGGTACCCGTTCTGAATAGATCTGCAACAGGCCGTCAGGCGAAACCGTGTATTGTACGGAATGTTCGATACGGCTGTCCACGTAGCAGAAGTTCGGCTTCCGTCGGCTAAAGCCGATGGCAATGATAAGTTAACGTGAGTTCGACGAATTCAAATAAGTTGATTTAAAGAGCGTTAATTTATGTTGTTCTTTTCATTTGAATTCGTCGAACCCACGTTAAATAATATCGGCATTATTGCGTATAAGCACAAAAACAACTGCCCCGGAGTAAGTTCCGGGGCAGTTGCCGTGCAATCTCTTCGTCAATTGTCAATTAGTTTCACCTGTTCGAGAAGTTCCGCCTCCGAGCCGGGGGTGTAACCGGTGTGGGAATAAACGATCTTGCCAGTGGCGTCGAGCACGAATACCTGCGGAGGGTTATTGACGTTCATGGCGCGCTTGAGTTCCTGATTCTTGTCGTAAAGCACCACGAAGTCGTCCCATCCGCGCCCCGTAGCGAGAGACTTGGCTTTGCCCGACGAACGGACATCGTCGATGGAAACGGCGACCACCTGGAAATCGGCCTCCTCGAGCCAATCCGCCAATTGTTCGTTTATGGCGTCGAGTTCCTGAATGCACGGCTTGCAGGTTGTAGACCAGAAGGAAACGATCATGGGTTTCTTCGCATCGAGCAGTGTCGATGTTTCGATCACTTCGCCCTTGGCGTTCTCTACTTTGACATTGGGCAGTTGCGCTACGGCAGCGTGTACCGCAAATATGGACAACAGGGTGATGAATATCTTTTTCATGTTAAATAATTATTGAAAAACCTTAAAATAAACACCGCGGCTGGCTTTTTGTGGCCGAAGTATGAAAAAACACATATCGCGGACAAGGAACAAAAATATGCAAAATATTGGCGTTCCACAAATAATTTCATAATATTGTGGCTGATTTCAGGCGTGGGAATGCCTGTTCCCAAGTTTCCGGCGTGTGAAAATAACATCCAAATTTATATGAATAAGACTTTTAAGATATTTATCCTTTCGCTGTGCGCAGCCCTCTTCACAATACCCTCCCATGCCCAGAACGGGGATGTAAAATGGGATATCAGGATCAACGGATTAGGGGGCGACAGTTTCGAGGTCGTCTTCGACGCCAAAATAGAGACGGGATGGCATATGTACGATCTGGGGCCGTATGACGAGGTCGGGCCGAACCCCACTGTTTTCGTCTTCGAAAGCACGGAAGGGCTCACCCTCGACGGAAAGCCATATATGCTCACCCCCCCGCACAAGGAGTTCGACGACGTGTTCGAAATAGAGATCGGATACTTCGAGAAGAACGCTTCGTTCGCACAGAAAGTGACGCTCACCGCTCCGGCAGCCGAACTTAAAGGTTATGTCGAGTGGATGGTGTGCAACGACGTGGGTTGCTCGCCTCCACTGGAGTGGGAATTCGCAGTACCGCTCAAGGGCGAGGTAAAGGCAATTCCGGCGGCAACGGCGGCGGGTACCGCTACGGCAGCCGCGCCGGTACCGGACATGGATCCGGCAGCCACGCCTGCATCCGATATGGTTCCAAATACCGCGACCGTGTCGGCCGCAGATCCGGACAGCCTCTCCGCACAGGGTATGGAGGGAGAGGAGAAATCGCTTTGGGGGCTTATCGCCGAGGCTATCCTCTGGGGATTGGCGGCGCTCGTCACCCCGTGCGTGTTCCCGATGATCCCGATGACCGTTTCGTTCTTCCTCAAGGGTTCGGAGAACAAATCGCGCGCAAGGTTCCGCGCCGGTGCGTTCGGCATTTTCATTGTGGTCCTCTACACGCTCCCGATCGCGGCTATAATCCTCGCCACCTGGATATTCGGCGGCGACACCGTTACGGCCGACATATTCAACTGGCTTGCGACGCACTGGATACCGAATATCATATTCTTCCTGGTTTTCATGATATTCGCGGCGTCGTTCTTCGGCGCGTTCGAAATAGCGCTGCCAAGCAAGTTGATAAACAGGAGCGACAAAAATGCCGACCGCAAAGGCCTCGGCGGAGTATTCTTCATGGCGCTAACCCTCGTGCTGGTATCGTTTTCCTGCACGGGACCGCTCGTGGGCAGCGTACTTATAAGATCCACGTCGGGTGAATTCTGGACGCCCATAGTGACCATGCTCGCCTTCTCGGTGACATTCGCCATACCGTTCACGCTGTTCGCATTCTTCCCGTCGCTGCTCACCAGAATGAAGAGCGGCGGTTGGCTCAATTCGGTCAAGGTGGTGCTCGGCTTCGTGGAACTCGCACTCGGTCTCAAGTTCCTCAGCGTGGCCGACCAGACATACCACTGGGGCATTCTCGACAGGGAGATATACCTCGCCCTATGGATCGCTATATTCGCACTTCTGGGTCTCTACCTGCTGGGCAAGATAAAATTCAAGTACGACGGCGACATTAAGTTCGTCTCCGTACCGAGGCTCGCCATGGCGATCATAGTGTTCGCTTTCGTGGCGTACCTCGTACCGGGTATGTGGGGCGCGCCTCTCAAAGGGCTGTCGGGCTATATGCCGCCGCTCTCGACACAGGATTTCGTGATAGAGAAATACAGCGGCGGGGCTGCCGGAGGGAGCGGATTCGAAGGCAAGCGCAAATATTCCGAAATAATGCACCCGATCCCGCACAACCTCGACGGATTCTTCCACTACGGCGAGGCGCTTGAATATTCTAAAAAGGTCGATAAACCCCTCTTCATCGACTTCACGGGGCACGGATGCGTGAACTGCCGCGAGATGGAGCAGAGAGTATGGACGGACCCCGAAGTACTCGATCTGCTCAGAAACGAGTTCGTGATAGTAGCCCTCTATTCCGACGACAAGAAGAACGCCTACGAGGAAGATTGGATCACGACCGAGAGCGGCAGGGTACTGAAAGGCATCGGCAAGATAAATTCCCGCTTCGCCACCGAGCGCTTCGGCGTCAACGCCCAGCCCGCCTATGTCATAGTCGACAACGAGGGCAGGCAACTCGTCCCCACACGCGGCTACGGCCTCAATATACCGGACTACGTCAAGTTCCTGAAGGCAGGCATCGAGGCTTACAGGAAGTAATTGACAATTGACAATGAGATTTGAAATAGCGCGATTATTCGCGCTATTTTTGTAGATTTGTATGATGAAAAGAATATCGCTGATAATACCCGTCTATAACCGCCCCGGAGAGGTGGAGGAGCTGCTAGAGACGCTGGCGGCGCAGAATTTCAGCGACTTCGAGGTGGTGATAGTCGAGGACGGTTCGAGTGTCGCCTCGCGCGAGGTGGCCGAACGTTACGCCGGCAGGCTCGACATAGCCTATTATTATCAGGAGAACGGAGGCCCCGCCTCGGCACGCAACACGGGCGCGTCAAAGGCAAAGGGCGATTTTCTGGTCATCATGGATTCGGACTGCCTCGTGCCGCCCGGCTATTTTGCCACCGTACAGCGGCACATCGACGAAGAGAAGGTAAAGTTCTACGGCGGAGCCGACAGTGCGGCGCCCGATTTCAGCCCGCTCCAGAAAGCGGTAAGCTACTCGATGACCTCGATATTCACAACGGGCGGCATACGCGGCAAGGCCTCAAAGCGCGGGAATGGCAAAGCCGGGACAGCCTCCGAAAGCCGTGGTAAGTTCACTCCGCGCAGCTTCAACCTCGGTATCGACAAAGCGCTTTTCCATATAGTCGGCGGGTTCGCCGATATGCGCATAGGCGAGGATATCGATTTTAGCTACCGCGTGGCGGACACGGGGGTAAAGCCCCTGTTCCTGCACGACGCCACCGTATGCCACAAGAGGCGCACGAGCATGAGGCTCTTCTTCAAGCAGGTTTTCATATTCGGCACGGCACGCATTAATCTCAACATCAGGCATCCCCGCTCGCGCAAGGCTGTCTTTTACCTGCCCATGCTTTTTACGCTCGGCTCGGCGGCGCTGATCGTATGCGCCGCGGTGTTCACCTACGTATTCGCCGCAACGCCCCGCTGCATATACGCGCCCCTGTTCGCGGCGCCGTTCGTGTTGCTCATGTTGCTGTGGTTTACGGACGCAGCCCTGCGCAACCGCAGCCTTCGCATAGGCTGGCTCTCGATATGGACATCGTTCATACAACTCTACGGCTACGGCCTGGGGTTCTTATATGGTATATGGATGCGCCGCATCAGGCGCCTGCCCGAAAAGGAGACTTACAAGGTCACCCGGTTCTTCTCGCAAAAAACCCGGTAAGAGATCGTCCGGGTTTTTCGGCCTCTAAAACGCAAATCAATGACAATTAAAAGCTCATCCGGCTCATGACGCCGGTATGTGATAAAATGACGTGAGATGGAGACCTTGAAAGAGCTTTTAAGCAAAGAGTGTAATTACCGGCTGCGTGACGATATCATGGACCGGTTCCTCGGCATGATGACGGAAATACGCCTGTCGCGCAACGAACCATTGATCCCTTACGGGAAGCTCGACACCAACATCTACATATTGAAAGACGGGATAGTGCGTATGCATTATTTCGACGGAAAGAACGAACGTACACACGCTTTCGCACTTCCGGGGACCATGCTGATGTCCTTTCACTCCGTTTATATGCGGCAACCGGCATTTTTACAGTTGGAAGCATGCGCCGAATCCACCGTAATGAAAATATCCAAAAGCGAACTGGACAGCCTGATCGACGAGTCCCACGAATTTACCAAATGGATGCTCAGTATGGAACAGTCGCAGTTATTCAGCTACGAATTCCGGCTGAAAGTAATCAACGGAACCGCAAAGGAGCGTTTCATAGGATTGATAAGGAACCGTCCGCGGATCATGGAGAAAGTTCCGCAGGGCATCATCGCATCGTATCTCGGTATCACTCAGCCTTATCTTAGTAAGTTAAAAAAACAGCTTCTTCGTTCGTATTATAATAAATAGCTTTTTATTTTTTAATGTAGTTGAAAATTTTTCTCGCATTCTTTAAGTAATATTGCATTAGGCAATCAACCCACATTGTTTAATCTAAAACTTAAAGCTTATGAGAAATCTTATTCCCAAATTAGCAGCCGCAGCCCTTTGTTCCCTGTTTATCCTCCCGGGCTGCATTAAGGACGACGATGCCAAAATATCGGTATCGGCGTACGAATTGATCTTCGAAGCCGAAGGAAACACACCTCAGACCATAACCGTAACTGCGGAGAACTCGACCTGGAGCGCTGTAGCAATATCCGACGACTCCGATCCGTGGATCATTATGGAAGAGGGGGCGGGATCGGTCACCGTCAATGTCAATGACAATACTCTCGGCCCACAGCGCAACGGGAACGTCGTGATCAAATCGGCATCGGGCGCGGCGGACGACAAGGTCGTAGTGATCAAACAAAAAGGACTGGACGATGCCCTTTCCGTGAATCCGAAAGTACTTATCTTCTTTGCCGAGAACAACACCACAAAATACGCATCCGTAACCGCTCCGGACATCGAGTGGAATGTGGAAGTAGTGGGTGAAGCCAAGGGCTGGCTCCATGCGGCACCGGAACATGGCAACGACAGAATAGCCGTAACCGTCGACAATAACCCCGAAATCGAAACAAGGGAGGGGAAAGTGAGGATATTCGGCACAGGCGGCAGCCCGCAGGTTTTCCTGCACGTGACGCAGAGCGACAACAGACCCGCAACAGTGATCCAGACAGACCTGACGACCGTGCTGTTAACAGATATTTCCCCGAAGCCTCAAACAGTGACCGTGATGTCAAACGGTTTGTGGGTTGCAGAACCGAAAGCCGGCGACGATTGGTACGACATCGAAATATCGGATAACGTCTTAACCGTCACCGCAGAAACATTAAGCGGCACAACTTTCCGGAAAGGGAAAATAACCATTTTCAGCGCCGCCGAAGCCAATCCCGTCGAAATAACGGTCATACAAGGGGTTACCGAAACAATCGACTTCGTTCAGGGACGGATCAACTATTATGCCAACGAATTCGAAAACGAAACGGCTTCCTACTATGTTCAGATGCTGTCCGGCGACGGGCGCTTGGATGAGGTCGGATCCATGAATATGAGTGGCTGGTATGCGCAAATGCAAACCATAGGGAAAGCCCCCGCCCCGCCCTACGATAAATTCGACATCCCTCCAGGCAGATACATCGCCTCGAGCGCATATTCCGCTTATACATTCTTCAGGACTTACAGGGGCTACATGGGTATTATGGGCTCAACGCTGACCCTTTTCGTCAACGATTCGTGGCCATGCCTTACTTCAGGGTTTACCGAAGGCTTTATGGATATAGAGTTCGACGGAGAAAAGTATGACATATCGATTCGGGGACTCAGCATGGAAAATGTCATAATAGACACCTCCTTCTCCGGCGAGATGCCCTATTACGACTTTTCGGAATTTTATCCGGGTTATGAATAACGACCGGCAACCTATTATTCTCTACCAATAATTACCTAATATTTAGCGACTTTAGTAAAGAGTGGGGCGGCAATAGTAATTGCCGCCCCACTCTTTTGGTATTATGTTATTTAACGGTTCATTCCTTGATATTCGGCAATTCGAGGCCGAGGCCTTTCTTTTTGTCGACGATCTTAAGTACGAATCCGAGTACCAGAGCCACCATACCCAGGCAGGCGAGCATAATAAGCGGATTGGTGTAATCGTAGGAAGTTGCCGCCGCTTCGGGCGTCATTGTGCCATCCCTGAGCGCCTGCACCACCTCCGGGTTCGAGGCGTCGAGGATCTTACCTATCAACAGCGGGAAGAGCCACAGACCGATGTTCTGTATCCAGAATATCAGCGCGTAGGCCGAACCGATGACCTTGTTATCAACCAATTTCGGTACCGAGGGCCACAGCGAGGCCGGAACCAGCGAGAACGACGCACCGAGAACCAATATCGTCAGATATGCGATTACCACGCCCCCTATCGCGTTGCCCTGGAACATGGGCAGGATAAAGGCGAAAGTGAGATGACAGACGATCAGCAGGATCGAGCCGATCATAAGCATGGATGCCGCCTTGCCCTTTGTGTCCACATATTTACCGAGGATCGGCGTGATGCCCACCGCCAACAGCGGGAACACCGCGAAAATAGTCTCGGCCGACTGTCGCATATAGCCCATATAGCAGAACACCACGAGGGTAAGCACCGACAATATCAGCAGCGAAACTTTGGTCTTGCCCTTGCTGAAGTTACTTGCAAAAGCTGACGCGGCGACTACCAGCATAATGCCGTATTGTATCAGGGTGACGGTGTTCGACGCCCAGAAAGAGCCCTCCGCCACTTCGGTGAACGTCAGATTGCACTGCAACATATTCACTGCATACTTCTGGAAGGGGAAGATCGCGGAGTAATAGAGCACGCAAAGCAAAGCCACCAACCAGAAACCACTGCTCGACAATATCTTGCCGATATCGGATACCTTGAACGGATCTTCTTTCTCTTCGGCCTCGCCTGTCTGCGCATCGAGTTTCCTGTCCATAAAGAAATAGACAATGAACATGATCAGCGCTATCAGCAGCAGGATCACGCCGAAAGCCACCGAACGGGATACGTCGACGCTTCCGCCCAACCTTGCGAATACCGGCGAGAAGATCATACAGGTCGCCACGCCCAGACGCGCCAAAGCCATCTCGGAACCCATAGCGAGAGCCATTTCCTTACCCTTAAACCACTTGACTATACCACGCGAAACGGTGATACCCGCCATCTCGACACCGCAGCCGAAGATCATGAAACCCACGGAAGCGAACTTCGCCGAGGCGGGCATACCTTCGTAGAACGGCGAGATACCCAATTCGTCGAAACCGGGGATATAGTTCAGATTGTTGTTGAACCATGTTTCGAGTCCCGATCCCATGAAACCGTCGGTCACCGCATACCAGTTTATGGATGCTCCGACAAGCATCACCGCACCCGACAGAATGGCCGTGAAACGCACACCCATTTTGTCGAGGATTATCCCCGCGAAGATCAGGAAGAAGATAAATACGTTAAGGAATGTTTCCGACCCCTGCATGGTACCGAAAGCGGTCGAATCCCAGCCGCGTGTCGATTGCATCAGATCTTTGATGGGCGACAGTATGTCCATAAAGATGTATGAACAGAACATGGCCAGGGAGAGTAATAGCAGGGCTGTCCATCTCGCTGTTTTGGATTCCCGCAGAGAATCCTGTAATTTTTTCATAGGCATTATTTTTAGGTTAATCGTTTTTTACGGTTGTAAATATATCTTTTTTTCTTTACCGTTGTTATGCTTGGCGTAAAAAACCATGGTAAACCGCTGCGTCTGTGCCAAGTTTTCAATCTTCCATTTGCGAGTAGCGCCTGAGTACCGTGTATGCTTCCGAGACGCCGAGTTCTCCCGCCTTGCTCACGTCGAGCAGCCCTTTGCGGGTGTCCTTCATGTAGATCTGTATCAGGCCGCGGTTGAACCACGCGTCGGCGAAGGCCTGGTCGAGTTCTATCGCGCGCGTGTAATCCTCGAACGCTTCGGGCAGTTTTCCCGACAGGACAAGAAGGTTGGCGCGGTTGTAATATATGTGCGGCAGTTCCGGATAGAGCTTGGCCGCCGAATTGAGGTCGGCAATGGCTTCGTCGTAATTGTACGTGCGCGAGAAATTGGTGCGGAGCCTGGGTGTGGGGTCGCTGTCGAGCGATATCGCGTTATAGCCGCCGTCGATGGAGGAGATGAAGTCTATCATCTCGGCCTGTGTTGTGCTACGGTTGAGGTACAGGAACGGATTCGAGGGGTTCGCTTCGATGGCTGCCGAGTATGTGGCTACCGCGCCGGTGTATTGCTTGACGAGCGACTGAGTTATGCCGCGCCTGAACAGCATATCCCATCGGGAACTGTTCTTCTGAAGACCGGATGCCAGGGCATTGTCCATGAGTATGAGCGTGTCGGGGGACAGGTCGCTCTCCATGTTGGAAAGCGTCACGAGCCTGTCGCCGAGCCCTGCGGTGAATTCATCCACCCGCTGCATATCGTAACCGTGTACCTTCGCCGCCCCTTCTGCATCCGACCTGAGAAGCGTGAATTTGTACAGCGGCCTCAGGCTCACATTGTCGCCGTCGCCGGTCGATATCCTGTTGAACGTGCTGCCCGAAAGTTTGGTGTCGAACGAAAGCAGGCGGTTGAACTTGCGCGACGTGTCGGCATATATCGAGAATGTGCTGTCGGAGAGTTTCGATCTGTATTCGGCTATCTTGCGCTCGGCCGTAGCTCTGTCCCTTTCGGAGCCTTTCTCGTCTTTCAGCAGGTATTTGACGCTTGCGCGGTTGAGATAGGCGTTGGCAAAGTCGGGGTAAAGCTCCACGGCTTTGTCGTAATCGGCCAACGCCCGCTCGAAGTCGCCCAGCCGGTAGTGAAGCGCGGCGCGGTTGTAATAGACTATCACATTGCCGGGAGAGTACTCCGCCACCATGTCGTAATCGTCCATGGCACGGTTGTAGTCGCCTATGTCGGTACGTATCAGTGCCCGGTTGAAGTAGGTTATCGAGCTCGTCGGGTCTATTTCCAGCACGGTGTCGAGGTCGGCCAGCGCCAGAGCAGGCCTGTTCATGCCGTTGTGCACTATGGCGCGGTTGAAGCGGGCTATGATGGATGTCGAGTCGTGGTGTATCGCCTTGTCGAAGTCGGCAAGCGCCAGATCGTACTCCCGCCTGTCCATATGGAGGGAGCCGCGCATAACATAGCCGCGGGGATATTCGCGGTTGGTCTTTATGGCAAGGTCGTAGTTCTCGCGGGCGGCAGTGGTATCCTTCAGGTAGAGGTACGCCTGTCCGCGGTTCAGATAGGCGTCGGCGACCTTGTCGTTGTAGCGGACGAACATATCGAAGTCGTCTATGGCCTTGCGGAACTGCTGTGTGAGCAGGTAGGTGACGCCACGGCTGAAATAGGCGTCCGAACGGTCGGGGCGCAAGTCTATGGCTTCCTGAAAATCTTTCAGTGCATCGTCGTAATTACCAAGCTGCGAGCGTGTTATGGCACGGAATTGGTAGGCGGTGGTGAAAACAGGGTTTTTATCTATGGCGAGCGTGAAGTCGGCCTCGGCGCCGAGCATATCCTCCAGATTGTATTTGGCTATGCCGCGCAGGAAGTAGGCCTCGTAAGCCGACCCGTCGGCGCGCAACAATATGTTGAGCGTCTCTATCGCCTCCTTGTAGCGATTCTCCATGACGAGGTCCTGCCCCATCCACACGTAATAATATTTATTCAACTGACCAGCCGCCCACT
>QMCE01000773.1_pt1 | contig 16890 bp, 17 predicted proteins | sample 1821851 | NCBI WGS metagenome assembly QMCE01 (sample SAMN09453174, study PRJNA476694) | Termite gut metagenome, whole genome shotgun sequencing project. | isolation source: worker | host: Odontotermes sp. | place: South Africa:Pretoria | collected 2016-01-28
AAGGTGCTCCGCGCCGTCTGCCAGGCGGACGCGATTTTCCCGGACTGCCGCGTGGACTGGTACGCGCCGCGCGGGACGACATCGTAATCCGGAGTCTCACGCATTCGCGTGCTTTTTCCTGTAGTCTTCGATGGCGGCGCGGAGGCCGTCGGTGGCGAGGTTGGAGCAGTGCATTTTTGCGGGCGGCAGGCCGTCGAGCGCTTCGGCGACGCTGTCGCGGGTGAGGGCGAGGGCTTCTTCAAGTGTCTTGCCCTTTGCAAGCTCCGTCATGACGGAACTGGTCGCGATGGCGGCGCCGCAGCCGAGGGTTTTCCATTTGATGTCGGCGAGACGGCCGTCCTCTACCTTGATTGTGATCCGCATCATGTCGCCGCACTGGGGGTTGCCGACTTCGCCGACGCCGTCGGCGTTTTCGATTTCCCCGGCGTTGTGGGGGTTGTGGAAGTGATCGAGAACCTTCTCGCTGTACATTCGTCTTCTCCGTTTGCGTAGCGCAACAATGTTTACAGGCTCATACTTTCTACTATAAACGCGGCGGCAATCTTTGCAAGAGGCTTCGTCCGGTTTTCACCGGACGCGCCAGCCCTTCGCGGCGAGAAACGCGCGGATCCCGTCCCGGTGATCGCCCTGAATCTCCAGCCCCGCGTCCGTGTCCGAACCGCCGGAGCCGCAGGCTTTCTTCAGCGCCGTGCAGAGCGCCTTCCTGTCCGCGGCGGAAAGGACAAAGCCGGAGACGACGGTCGTCTCCTTCCCCCTGCTCCTCTTTTCCAGAGCTATTTTCACCTTCTGCATCGCGGGCGGCAGCGACTCCAACTCCTTCGCCGCGCCGCCGCCGGCAGGCTCGAACGACCAGCCGTTGCCGGAGAGCATTTTCTTCGCCATCTTCCCGTATCCCCCGCAGCCTATACCATGACCAGGTTGTCCCTGTGGACGGCAGTTTCCGCGCAGTGGTGGCCGAGGATTTCCGAAAGCTCGGACGACTTCCGCCCCGCGATTTTCCGGAGTTCCTCTGACGCGAAGTTCGTGAGGCCCCGCGCGAACTCGTCGCCGCGCAGATCCGTCAGCGCCACCGTGTCGCCTTCGGAAAAGTCGCCCTTCACCTCGCGGATGCCGATGGGGAGGAGGCTCTTCTTCTGCCCGACAAGCGCCTCGCGCGCGCCGTCGTCCACCGTCACCGTCCCGTCCGCGCTCCGGCCGTAGGCTATCCACTGCCGGTACGACGACTCCCGCCTGCCCGGCGGCAGGAAAATCGTTCCGACCTCCCGCCCGTCGAAAATGTCATGGAGAATGTTCTCCGCGTGCCCGTCCGCGACGACAAGCGGGATGTTGGCGATGTTCGCGGCGCGGGCGGCGTTCACCTTCGACGACATCCCCCCCGTCCCCACGCCGGAGACCGACCCGCCGGCCATGCCGAAAATCTCCCCGCTCAGTTCCCGCACCTCCGGCACGAGGAGCGCCCCGGGTTCGGAGGGCGGGCGGTCGTAGAGGCCGGCGACGTCGGAGAGAAGGACGACGGCGTCCGCGTCGACAAGCTGCGCCATGGAAACGGCGAGCGCGTCGTTGTCGCCCATTTTGAGCTTGAGTTCCTCCACGGCGACGGAGTCGTTTTCGTTCACGACGGGAATGGCGCCCAGTTCGAGGAGGGAGAGGAGGGCGTTGCGGGTATGCAGAAAGCGCTGTCGGTTCTGCAGGACGTCCCGGGTCAGGAGAACCTGCGCGGCGGTGAGCCGGTAGCACTGGAAGAGCTGGCGGTATATCTGCATGAGCGCGCCCTGCCCCACGGCCGCGGCCGCCTGGATGCGGGAAAGCTCCGACGGGCGCGCGGGCAGGCCCAGCTCCGCCGTCCCCGCGGCGACCGCGCCGGAACTGACGAGGACGACGCGCTTTCCCTTTTCCCTGAGGTCTGCGAGCTGGCCGACAAGGCGCGCGACGAAGCGCGTGTCGAGTCCTCCGGAAATGGAGGCGAGCAGGCTGCTGCCGACCTTCACCACGACAGTTTCCGCGGCGGCGATGATTTGTCTGGACATTTTTCTTTCCCCGTGCTACCGTTAAGCGCCGATAAAAATTGCCGGAACGCGGGCGGGCGCTCCGTTGCGAAGAGGAAGAGTATACGGGAAAACTTTGAATCCGCAATCCGGCAGCCCGACAATATCGAAATTGCACCCGACGGTGCCGTGTCCGCAACGCATTTGTTCGCAGAGGTGACGCATGTCCGAAGCAGGGAAAGTGCTTATCGTGGAGGATTCGCCCATCATCCGGCGTCTCATCCGCGATCAGGTGAAGAAACTCGGGTACGAGGCCAGGGAGGCGGAAAACGGGGCCGAAGCCCTCGTCGCCATGCAGGAGGAACTCCCCGACTGCATTATTCTCGATCTCATGATGCCCGTCATGTCCGGCCCCGAGCTTCTGGAGAAAATGCAGGAGTCCGAAGAACTCAAGGCCATCCCCGTCATCGTCGTGACCGCCCTCTCCGACATGGACAAAATCGTCTACTGCATCGACCACGGCGCGGCGGACTACATGCAGAAGCCCTTCCGCGCGCAGGTGCTCCGCGCCCGCCTCGCCTCCTGCATCGAGCGCAAGCACATGCACGACCGCGAAATGGCGCTCCAGCACCAGCTCGCCGAACACAACGCCCTCCTTGAGGAGCGCGTGAGCAAGCAGGTGCGGGAAATCACCGCCGCCCAGATGTCCACCATCTTCGCCATGTGCAAGCTCGCCGAATCCCGCGACGAGGACACGGGCGAACACATCGAGCGCACCCGCGAAATCTGCCAGATTCTCGCCAGGCGCCTTCTCGAAAAGCCGAACCCCGGCGAAGCCCCCCCGCCCGGGGATCTCGTCCCCAACATCTACACCGCCGCGCCGCTCCACGACATCGGCAAGGTCGCCGTCTCCGACCTCATCCTCCAGAAGCCGGGCAAGCTCACGCAGGAGGAATTCGAAATCATGAAGACCCACACGACGGCCGGGCACGCCCTCCTGGCCGACGTGGACAATCTCCATCCCGGCAACAACTTCATCCACATGGGCAAGGAAATAGCCCTCTACCACCACGAGAAATGGAACGGCAACGGCTACCCCACCGGGAAGTCCGCCTTCGACATCCCCGTCTGCGCGCGCATCATGGCCCTCGCCGACGTCTACGACGCGCTCACGCACCAGCGCTGCTACAAGCCCGCGATGTCCCACGCGGAGGCCATGGCCATCATCCTCGACGGCAAGGGGAACCATTTCGACCCCTACCTCGTGGATCTCTTCGTGGAGCTGGAGGGCGAGATCATCAATGTCAGCGCCCTGCTCGACGCGAAGGATCAGCAGAAGCACAGCGCACGCCTCGCCCAGTCCGCGCCGGCGTGATACGGTATTTTTATCCCCATTATTCCCCCTTGGAGCACAGAGTGGCACGAAGAAAGAAAACCGCCGGGGAGGCCGCGCCCGCGGCCGCCAGACCGTTGTCCGATCCCAAGCAGAACATACGCCGCGTTCTCATGAACGTGCTCGACTCCGAACAGCTCCGCGTCGCCATCATCGGCAAGAGCGGGCTGGAGGAGCTCTACATCGAGCGCTCCGCGAACGGATTCGTCCACGGCAACATCTACAAGGGCAAGGTGCAGAACATCGAGCCCACCCTGCAAGCCGCCTTCGTCGACATCGGCGGCGAAAAGAACGGCTTCCTCCACGCCTCCGACGTCATCCCCCCCTTTGGCGGATACGACGACGTCCTCAAGCGCCGCAAGCGGAAGGAAAAGCGCGGCGGACGCCCCGCAATCGAGGACATGCTCTACAAGGGGCAGGAAGTCCTCGTCCAGATCACCCGCGAGCAGCTCGCGAACAAGGGGCCGAGCCTCACCACGTACATTTCCATTCCCGGCCGCTATCTTGTGCTGATGCCCGCCGTCTCCAAGCGCGGCGTGAGCAAGAAAATCAGCGACGACCGCGAACGGCAGAGCCTGAAGGAAATCCTCAACCAGCTTGAGCCGCCCCGCGACATGGGCTACATCATCCGCACCGCCGGCATGGGCAGGGGGAGGGAGGATCTGCAAAAGGATCTCTCCAGCCTCACCCGCCTCTGGGACGCCATCAAGGCCCAGGCCGCCGCCACCAAGCCCCCCGTCGCCCTCTACCAGGAGTCCGACCTCGTCGTCCGCGCCATCCGCGACTTCGTCTACGACGACGTGGACGAGATCATCATCGACAGCCAGGAGGGCTACGGCCAGGCGCTCACCTTCCTTCAGGCCTTCATGCCGGACTTCACGTCGAAGCTTTTCCTTTATCAGGACGGGGAGCCGATTTTCGACCGCTACGGCGTCGAGGACTCCATCGACCGCACCTTCGACCGCTCCGTCCGCCTCCCCTCCGGCGGCGAACTCGTCATCGAGCAGACCGAGGCGCTCGTCGCCATCGACGTCAACACCGGCCGCTTCCGGAAGGGCGACTCCACCCGCGAGACGATTCTCGCCATGAACAGGGAGGCAGCGGCCGAGGCGGCGCGCCAGCTCCGCCTGCGGGATCTGGGCGGGCTTGTCATGATCGACTTCATCGACATGGAGTCCTCCCAGGACAGGCGCGCGGTCGAGGACGCCTTCCGGCAGGCTATCCGCCGCGACAGGGCGCGGACGACCGTCCTCCCCATATCGCAACTCGGCGTCATGGAAATGACCCGCCAGCGCGTGCGGCAGAGCGTGAAGAAAACCCTCTACACCCCCTGCCCCTCCTGCAACGGGACAGGCATCCGGAAATCCGCCGAAGTGCTTTCGCTGGAGCTGCTGCGGAAAATCCGCGCCTTCTACGACGATCACTCCGGCGATCTCCTCGTCCGCATGAACCCCGAGGCCGCGCTCCACATGGCCAACGCCAAGCGCGCCGCCATCGCGGAAATCGAAACGGAAAAGCAGTCCGCCATCGCCATCGTCGCCGATCCGCGCCTCACCTACGACGCGATACTCCTCGAAGGAGGACGCGCGGAGTGAGAGCCTGTTGCTGAATTCCCTTGGTTGTTCCGCGGGGAAATGGTAGGATGAAGCGGTACCTGTTTCATTGAAAGGTGTTTGTGTGGATATTCACATCAGACGGGCGCGTCTGCCCGATGTTGCTGCCATCGTCGCGGTGACGAAAGAGTTCGGCGCGGAGGGGATCATGATTCCCCTCTCCCTGGGAGACGTGCTGGAGCGCCTGCGCTCCTTTCTTGTCGCCTGCGATCCCGAGGGAAACATCGTCGGCTGCGTCGCCGTCGACGCGACCTGGGATCTGCTTGTCGAGATCCGCTCCCTCGCCGTCCGGAGGGGGCTGCACGGTTCCGGCGTCGGGCGCGCCCTTCTGGAGGCGGCGCTCGCGGACGCGCGGGAATTCGGCGCGAAGGAAGTCTTCACCCTGACCTACATTCCCGAATTCTTCGCGAAGTTCGGCTTTGGCATCATCAACCGGGACACGCTGCCGCACAAGGTCTGGCTGGTCTGCGTGAAATGCCCGAAATTCCCCGACTGCGGCGAAGTGGCGATGAAGGTGCAGTTATGAGCGGCGCGGTCATGAGCGGCTATGTCGTCACCGTCCGCTACGGCCTCATGGCGACGACGGAGCGCTTCTCCACGGACTCCGACGTGTTCCGCGCCGACGACGAGGTCATCGTCCGCACGGCGCGCGGCATCGACGCCGGCGTCGCCCTCTTCCGCGCCCGCGAACGGCGCGGGGACGAGGAGGTGCACGGGGAACTCCTCCGCCTCTCCAACGACAGCGACCGGAAAATCCTCTCCCACATCCGCGACCAGAAGGAGCCGGAGGAATTCGCCACCTGCCAGGAATGCATCCGGGAGCGGAACCTGCCGATGCGCCTCGTGGGCGTCGAGCACCTCTTTTCCGGCGACAAGATCATTTTCTACTTCCTCGCCGAGAACCGCGTGGACTTCCGCGAGCTTGTGAAGGAGCTTGCCCGCCGCTACCGGACGCGCATTGAAATGCGGCAGATCGGCGTCCGGGACGAGGCGCGCCTCCTCGCCGACTACGAGCACTGCGGCCGGGAACTCTGCTGCCGCACCTTTATCCGCAATCTCGAACCCGTCACCATGCGCATGGCGAAGATGCAGAAAACCACGCTGGATCCGTCCAAAATCTCCGGCCACTGCGGGCGGCTCATGTGCTGCCTCCGCTTCGAGGACGAGGTGTATTCCAGCCTGCAAGCGGAAATGCCCGCCCGCGGCTCGGTGTGCGTGACGGAGAAATTCACCGGCGAAGTCCTTTCCTTCGACATGTTCCGGCAGGAAATAGTCCTCGGCCTTCCGGACAACTCGCAGGAAACGGTGCACCTGTCGGCAATCACGGAAATCCGCCCCCGGCGGAAAGGCCCCCCGGAACGGCAGGGGCAGGAAGGCGGCGGCGAGCGCTCCGACTCCCGCCGGGGAACCGGGCGCTTCGGCGGCAAGCCCCGCTCCGGCGGCGGCTCCACCCGCGCCCAGGGAACGGACAGGGCCGAACGGCGGCCGCGGGACGGCGGCGGGCAGGACGGCAATGGGTGACGAAATGACGCCGGACGAAGTGCGCGATCGCATCCACTTCATCGCGCGGCGCGACGGCCGCTACGCCCCCGCGGCGTTCATCTTCGTGAACGAGGCGGTGCAGGCCGCGGTGAAGTGGCTGAAGTCCGGGGAAATGAAACCGCGCGACGTGGCGCCTTCGCGCGGCAGCGACGGGGCGAACTTCCACATCAGCGGCTACGAGCTTCTCGAAGCGCTCCGCCGCCTCGCCCGCGATCGCTGGGGCTGCCTGGCGCGGAGCGTTCTGGAGCGCTGGGGCGTGACGGAGACGGAGGACGTGGGGGAAATCGTCTACCTCATGATCGACGACGAAAAGCTGGAATGGCGGCGGCGGGAGTCCGACACCAAGGCGGAATTCGCGGGTGTGTATTCCTTCAGGGAAGCGTTCGATTCCTGGGAGGACTGAAAACATGTTGTTCAATTTCTCGTATGTTCTGCCCGGAGTGCTTGCCGGCTGCGCGCAGCTCGGGCGCGGCGGCGCGCTCGGGAACGACTTGGTCGAGCTGAACGCCCGCGGCATCGGCGCCGTCGTCACGCTGACGGAGCGGAGCCTCGCCGCGTCCGTTCTCGCGGAAATGGGCTTCCGGTATCTGCACCTGCCTGTGCAGGATTTCACGCCGCCCACGCGGGGGCAGATGAAGACCTTCGTCGACTTTGTCGACGCCTGCTCCCGGGACGGCATCGCCGTCGTCGCGCACTGCGCGGCCGGCGTCGGGCGCACGGGGACGATGCTCGCCTGCTACCTTGTCTCGCAGGGGCGGAACGCGCAGGAGGCGATTGCCGAGGTGCGGCAGGTTCGCCCCGGCTCCATCGAGACGGCGGCGCAGGAGCGCAGCCTCATGGATTTCCACAAATCACTCAAAACAAAGAACCGCAGGAAAAAATAGACGCAAAGGGGATTCCCGTGGCCGACAACGCCGAACTTCCGGACATGGAAAAAGATCTGGATTTCGCCACGCTTGCCATCGCGCACCGCGTGCTCACCCGCGAGCAGCTTGAGGAGGCGGAGCGCACCATCAGCAAGGAGGCCGAGGCCGGCAAGCCCCGCCGCCCCGTCGAGGACGTGCTTCTCGAAAAGGGCGTGCTGAAATCCGAGCAGGTCTGGGCGGTGTACAAGGCGAAGGAGCGCCTCATCCGCGACGCGCGCTCGCGGGGGCAGCGCATCGGCGGGTACGAAATCATCGGCAAGCTGGGCGAAGGCGGGCTGGGCGTTGTGTACAAGGCGCGGCAGCTCTCCATGGGGCGCGTCGTCGCCCTGAAGGTGCTGCACGAGCGCTGGGTGACGGACGACGAATTCCGGAAGCGTTTCCTTGTCGAGGCACGCCTTGTCGGGCGGCTGTCGCATCCGAACCTGATTCAGGTCATTGATGTCGGGCGGTACAAGTCCACGCTGTACTTCTCCATGGAGTTTGTCGACGGCGAGCCTGTGGACGCGACGGTCGATCGCGACGGGCGCATGGATTTGCAGAGCACGGTGTCGATTGCGATTCAGGTCGCGAGCGCTCTGGAATACCTGCACCAGCGCCGCATTGTCCACCGCGACGTGAAGCCGGGGAACATCATGGTGACGAAGGCCGGCATAGCGAAATTGGGCGACTTCGGCTTTGTGAAGTCCAGTCTGGAGTCCGTGCTGTCGACCGAGGGGGAGGTTCTGGGCACGCCGGACTACATTTCCCCCGAAGCGGCGCGGGGGGAGAAGAACCTCGACTTCCGCTCCGACCTGTATTCCCTGGGGACGACGCTCTACCACATGCTGACCGGCAACCCGCCCTTCGGCGGATCCGTCTCGGACGTGATGGATCAGCACATCAAGAACGAGCCGAAGCCGATCCAGCAGATTGTGAAGGATCTGCCGCAGGAGATGACGAACGTCATCGAGAAGTTGATGCGGAAGAGGCCGGACGACCGCTACCAGAACTTCACCGCTCTCCTGAACGATCTTGACGAGGTTCGGCGTCTCGCGAAGTCGCATATCCCGTCGACGGGCATGCCTTCTCCGAGCGTCACCGCGATGGCGCGTGGCGGCACGGTCGGTGGCGACACGACGAATCTGCAGAAAACGGTTGCGAATTTGAAGCTGGGTCTTGCGCTTGCCGGCGCGGGCTTGGTCGCTGCGCTTGCCGCCCTTGCCTACGTCCTCTTTTTCCGCCAGCCGCCGCCTGTGTGAGGGCGACGGGAATTCAAATCACGATGTTGATGCGGCGCATGCGGGCGCGGGGGCCGGTGTCTTCTTCGTCGTCTCCGTCTTCTTCGCGTTCGCGGCGCTCTCGCTTCCGGTCGTCGCGGCCGTTGCCGCCGCGCTCGTCCGAACGGACGTTGCCCTGCTCCGACTCCCGCGTCGAAAGAACCACCTCGTCCTGACGGCGGTTCTCCTCCTTCTGGCCGGCAATCGACGCGGTCTCCTGCGCGCGGACGACGTCATCCCCCTTCGTCTGGGTCTGCTGCACCAGATTCGTCTTGAGAAGATTGTCCTGTATCGCCGAAAGACTCATGGGTCTGCTCCCGTGATTGCCCCCTACCCTATTTACGGATATTTCGCCCCGATATATACAGAAATTCCGCCGGCTTTACTGTTTTTTCTCGAAATGCGACATTTTCACACACCTTTTTCCTCTTTTTTTTCGCTTTTTTCCTCAAGACTGCCCGCCAGCGTCCGCTAATATACGCATGGGAATCACGCACGGACGGTGTGTCGGGAGAGGTGAAGGAGCGAAAAATGGCGACAGTTTCTTCCACGCAGCAGCAGATGAACCTGAGCTTCATGAGCTACAACGCCGCACTCCAGCAGGGCGAAAAGAGCACCATTTCCAATCTCGCCGCCTCTGTTTCCAAAACAATCACGAACGACATCTTCCAGGCAACAGCCTCCCAGAGCCCCCTCTCCAGTTTCGGGACGATAACCTATTCCAACGGCGGCAGAAGCATATCCATCACAGACACCCGGCGCGCAGGAACAAAAGACAGCAATTCCAGCGGCTGGAAAGAATACGATCCCTACGAATTCATCTCGAAGCGCATATACAGCGGCCAGGAAAACGAGAATCAGACCCGCTTCGGCGTTGACTTCAGCGTCGACGCCGAAGTCGCAAACCCCGGCGACAAACAGACGCAGGACAATCTCGCGCAGGCGGCGCAGATCAAGCGCCAGATGGGCATACAGGCCTCCGACCAGAGCCTCGAATCCCTCGCGCAGGATCTCGCCGTCTTCGGCATGGACTTCAGCGTCTTCGAGGACGACAACCCCGAGGCCCTTGTCGAGCGCATCCAGGAACGCACGCTGGAAATGCTGGACAAATTCGCAGCCGAAGGCGGCAGCGTCGCGGAACGGAACCGCATTACCGGCGCCTCCGCCCGGCTCGTCAACGGCATACAGAGTTCCGCAGGCGCCTTCTTCCGCGTCGACTCCACGGTGGAGGCGGATGTCGGCGGCACATCCATCAACGGCGACGCAGCCTATTCCGTCGCCAGCGTCGTTGTCGACCCCCTCGTCCTCGACCTCGCGGGCGACGGAATCAACCTCTCCTCCGCCGAGGAAGGGGTCGCGTTCGACATGGACGGCGACGGCGAGAAAACGCAGATGGGCTTTATTCAGGGCGACGACGCGCTCCTGTTCCTGGACGAAAACGGGGACGGCGTGGCGACGGACGGACGGGAGCTTTTCGGCAACACGGACGGCCACGCGAACGGGTTTGAAAAACTCGCCTCCTACGACGACAACGGCGACGGCGTCATCAACCGCGACGACAAAGTGTGGGACAGCCTCCGCGTCTGGGTGGAGAAAACCGCGGACGGCGTGAACACCGAAGACGAGACGATGACCCTTGACGAAGCAGGCATCGAGTCCATCAACGTCGCCTACGACAACGTCCGAGAAGACGACGGCACAGGCAACCTCATCGGGCAGACAGGGGAATTCAAGCGAACGGACGGCACGAAGGGTCGCGCCGCGGACGCCTGGCTGCGCCAGCTCGGCGCCGGCTATCCGCGCCCCGAATAGCGGCAGAGCTTCCGGTCAAGTCAAAATGCGTCCCGCCGCGCAAGGCGGCGCGGGCTGGTTCCGTGCACTCTCTGAAAGGCTTTTGAAAGCGCGAAGCTGGTGGAATAGCCGGATCGACCGGCGATGGTGTCGAGGTCGAGGTCGGTTCCGCGCATCAGGGTCAGCGCTTTTTCCAGGCGGATGCTGCGAAGCATCCGCCCCGGCGTCATGCCGTGCACTTCGCGGACGGTGCGCTTGAAGTGCGTCGCGGACATGTGCGCCATGGCGGCGAGTTCGTCCACACGCCACGCGCGAGCCGGGTTCAGACGCACCTCCCTCCACACGGCGGAAAGCCCGGCCTTGAGGCGATCCGCGCGCCCGCCCGGACGCAGAAGCTCCCGCTCCAGATAGGACACGAACAGCCCCGTCCACTGGGTCATGATGGCGTCGTTGCCGAGGTGTTCGTCGTGCTCCAGAAGGGTGCGGGTCACGCTGGCGAGGTAGCCGGCGTAGCGGGTGGCTTTCTTCACTTCCCCGCCCCTTTCCCAGTTGCGCCAGTGTCCGGCGTCGTTCAGGTTCACCCAAATGTATTCCCACTCGGAAGGCGTCCAGTAGCGGTGGGGGCAGTCGGGGGGAACGTGCAGAAGCTCCCCCTCCGCGAGGCGGGTCTCCCCGTTCGCTGTGTGGAACACACCCAGCCCGGATATGCAGAGGAACACGCTGTGGCGCGCGGGGCGGGCGCGGCAGATTTCAAAGGGCGGGCGGTGACGGCTCAGCCCGGCGTTGTGGATGTCGACGCTCTGGAGCACGGCGTAGGCCGCGCCGTGCATGGGAAGAAAACGCTGGCTGCCGCACTCCAGGGCAAGATTGACAAAATCGCGTCGCAGGCTCCGCAGTTCCACTCGTCGCTCCTCATTTTTTGCAAAATGGTCTTTTCGGATATAAAGTTGGCATCTCCAGACATTGCGGATGGGAAAATATAGGGTACTGTGCAGAGAGCAAAAAGACAAGTCTCTCTGTCCAATGACGCACGCATCCTTGCCCGGTACAGTACGATCGCAGCAGATCGCAACGATACAGGTATCCCTTTTTTTCCCGAGAGGAGACGGTATGCGCAAAATTTTCCTGTCCACCCTGTTTTTGATCGCGGCCTGCACGGCGGCTCCGGCCTTCGCCGGCCAGACGGCGACCCTGTGGATCCGCAGCGACGGCTCCACGTTCATGCCCCCCATGGTGGAACGCTTTAACGCGACGCACGAGAACAAGATCAAGCTCGAACTCGTCCTCCCCCAGGAAATCGTCCGGAAATTCGGCACCTCCTTCGCCGCGGGCGAAGCGCCGGACGCGCTCTCCCTCGACCTCATCTATCACCCGCAGCTTACCGAAGCCGGCCTCTGCGAAGACCTTACCGACTACGTGAAGACGCTGCCGTACTTTGAGCACCTCTCCAAGTCCCACGTCCGCCTGGCCTCCCGCGACGGGCGCATCTACGGCCTGCCCTACGCGGCGGACGTGTCGTTCATGTTCTACAACAAGGATCTTTTCCGGAAGGCCGGCCTGGATCCGGAAAAGCCGCCGGCCACCTTCACCGAACTGATGGACGCGGCGATAAAAATCTCGCAACTCAAGGGCGATGAAGAGATTTACGGTTTCTGGACCTCCATCGGCAGCGGCGGCAACCAGACCTTCACCTTCGAGCCGCAGATCTGGGCGAACGGCGGCGACGTCCTCAACGACGACGGCAGCCTCTGCACCCTCGACACCCCCGAAGTCCGCGAATGCCTGGAAAACTACCGCAAGCTCTTCAAGGCCGGCGGCATGCCCATCAGCTGCCAGAGCGACTCCGGCGCGAACCGCATCCCCATGTTCGGCGCGGGCCGCATCGGCATTACCTTCGGCGGCACCTTCAACATGGGCACCCTCCTCCGCGACTTCCCCGAAATCGACTTCGGCGTCGCCCCGATCCCCGGCCCCCGCGGCGGGAAGTCCACCTTCGCCGGCGGCGACAACTTCATGATTCCCAAGGGTTCCAAGAACATGGCTGTCGCGAAGGAATTCCTGGAATGGACCTACAGCACGGAAGGCCAGACCCTTCTCGCCCGCCACGGCGGCCTGCCGACGCGCCTGGACACGGCCGCGGAAGCGCTGAAAAACCACGACCCCCGCTATCTCCTGTCGGCGGAACTTCTGGCAATCGGACGCACGCCCTTCTCCACCGTCTACCTCGACACCTTCAACAGCAACAACTCCCCCTGGCTCATGATGATTCAGGACGCCGCCTTCACGGACAGGCCGATTGCGGAAGTCACGGCGGAAGCCCAGGAGTTCATTCAGGAAGTCATCGACGAGGCGGCAAGGTAACGCATACAGCAGGAACAGCTTCCCGGAAGGAGCGGCTTCATGTCGGTGTTTGAAAAAGCGCAACTCGATCCCGGCGCGACCTCCGCGGATCTGCGGCGCGTCATGAAACGGCGGAACAAGCCGAGGAAATCGCAGCGCGTCGGCTGGCTGTTCATCGCGCCCGCGCTCCTCCTCGTCATCGTGTTCTTCATCTCGCCCCTCATCATGGCGGTGTGGATGTCGCTGCACGACTGGCCGCTCCTCGGGGAGTCGAAATGGGTCGGCCTCGGGAACTACGTCAATCTTCTTTCGGACAGGCCGTTCCGGCGGGCGCTCTGGTTCACCGCGCAGTATACGTTTTTTGTGACCCTGACGATTTTCGCGCTGGCGTTCCCGCTCGCGCTCTTCCTCGACTCGACGAAGCGGTTCGTGAACCTGTTCCGCACCAGCTATTTTCTGCCCTCCATCGTCGGTTTTGCGACAGCCTGCCTTCTGTGGGTGTGGCTGTACAATCCCGATCTCGGCCTGTTCAGCGTGCTTCTCCAGAGGATGGGCGTGGTGGACAGGCCGGTGCAGTTCATCCAGAGCTTCTGGCTCGCGTTCGGGTCGATTCTCGTCATGGTCACCTGGCGGGCGTCGGGGTTCACGATGCTGCTCCTGCTGACCGGCATCCAGTCCATCCCGCCGGAAATCCAGGAGGCGGCGCGCATCGACGGCGCGGGCGGGTTCCAGCGCTTCCGGCTCGTGACGCTGCCGCTGGTGCGGCGGACGCTCCTGCTGTCCCTCATCATGTCCATCACGGGGTCGATTCTCGCCTTCGACCAGTTCTTCATCATCACCCTCGGCGGGCCGCGGAACCAGACGCTGACGGCGGTGTACCAGATTTACCGCACCTCCTTCATGGCGTTCAAGCTCGGGTACGGCTCCGCCATGTCGATAGTCCTCATGCTCTTCCTTGTCGCCTTCACGCTGCTCCAGTTTGTCGTGCTGCGGGAAAAGAAGTAGGAAAACCATGGATCTGATCAAAAACAACAAACCCGCAAGGCACAAAAAACCCTTCGGGAAGCGGCTCCGGGAATTTCTGGGAACAGGCGTCGGCATGATCGTCGCCCTCCTCTTCCTCGCCCCCATGGCGTGGGTCACGCTCTCCTCCTTCAAGAACCCCCGCGAGGCGGTGCGCCCTCCCCTGCCGCCCTGGCCGACGGAAGGCGTCTCCCTCGGCAACTACGCGAACCTGAACACCTTCGGCGAAGGGCTTCTCGTCCACGGCATGAACAGCGTGCTGGTCGCCCTGGGGACGGTCGTGCTCACGATGTTCGTGAGCACGCTCGCGGGCTACGGCTTTTCCCGCTTCCGGTTCAAGTACAAGAACATCGCCTTCGCCCTCATCATGAGCACGATGATGATTCCCTTCCAGTCGATCCTCACGCCGCTGTTTTTTCTCCTGACGCGGATTGGCCTGCAGAATTCGCTGGTCGGGCTGGTTCTGGTGTACACGACGCTCCAGCTGCCGTTTTCCGTGTTCATGATGCGGAATTCCTTCGACGCGGTGCCGATTGAAATCGAGGAGGCGGCGCGCATCGACGGCTGCACGACGCCGGAGCTGTTCTCCATCATCATGGTGCGGCTGGCCGTGCCGGGGCTGGTGACGGTGGGCATCTTCGCCTTCCTCACCTCCTGGAACGAATTCCTCGCCGCGCTCATTCTTCTCACCAACAGCGAAAAATACACACTTCCCATCCTGATGGCGGCCGTGCGCACCGGCGTCATGGGGGGGATAGACTGGGGCGCGGTGCAGGCGGGCGTTGTCGTGATGATGCTGCCCTGCCTGGCGCTTTTCCTCGCGCTCCAGCGGTACTATGTCCGTGGCCTGACCGCGGGAGCGGTCAAATAAGACGCGTTCAGACAAGAAAGGATGAACTCTGCCATGTCGAAACCGACATCCGGGAATATCTACCGTTCCCCCAGCGTGCCGCAGGTGCAGGTACACGGGTTCTGGGAACCGCGCATCGCCGCCGTACGGGACAAAACGGCCGGAATACTCCACGAGCGCGCCGTGGAAGTGGGCGGCCTGAAACAGCTCGACAGGAACAGCGAAATCCCCCCCTACGAATACCCCTTCAGCCCCGATCCCGCGCGCGGACGCACTGTGCGCCGCATCTTCTGGGACTCCGACTTCGGGAAAATCATCGAAACCATCGGCTACATCGCCGCCAACGGGCGCGTGCCGGATCTGGAGGCGAAGGTCGACCATGTGGTCGATCTCTACGAAAAACTCCAGCTTGAGGACGGCTACATCAACAGCTGGTACATCCGCTACGATCCCGAACACCGCTGGACAAACCTCCGCGACTGCCACGAGTTCTACTGTCTCGGCCACATGCTGGAGGGCGCGATTGCCTACTTCCAGGCGACAGGGAAGGACAAGTTCCTGAAGCTGCTCCGCAAGGCCGTCGACCAGGCCATGGCGACCGTCGGCCCCGAGCCGGGCAAACTCCGCGGCTATCCCGGCCACGAGGAAATGGAACTCGCGCTCATGAAGCTGTACCGTCTGGACGGGGACAGAAAATACCTCGACTACGCGAAATACCTTATCGACGAGCGCGGGCAGAGTCCGAAGTTCTTCGAAGTCGAAGCGAAGGCGCGCGGCGAAACGCAGAACCTCCGCGCCAGCCGCGACCCCGAGTACAACCAGTCCCACCTGCCTGTCCGCGAGCAGACGAAAATCGTCGGCCACGCGGTGCGTGCCATGTACCTCTACTGCGGCATGGCGGACGTCGCCCTCGACACGCACGACGACACGCTCCGCGCCGCCCTCGACGCAATCTGGGACGATCTCGTCCAGAAGCGCCTCTACGTCCACGGCGGCATGGGGCCGAGCGAACTGAACGAAGGATTCACGAAAGACTACGATCTCCCCAATCTCACCGGCTACGCCGAGACCTGCGCCGCCATCGGCCTCGCGTTCTGGGCGCAGCGGATGCTGGCGTTCGAGCCGAACTCCCGCTATTCCGACATGATGGAGCTGGCAATCTACAACGGCGCGCTCTCCGGCATCTCCCTCGACGGCAGCCTGTTCTTCTACGAGAATCCGCTGGAAAGCGACGGCGGACACCACCGCTGGAAATGGCATCTCTGCCCCTGCTGCCCGCCGAACATCGCCCGGCTGATAGCCTCCATCGGCACGTATTTCTACACCTTCACCGACAGCGCCCTGGCCGTGCACCTCTACGGCGGGAGCGAGGGGAAATTCCCGATGGCGGGCGGGGAAACGCGGCTGACGCAGAAGACGGACTACCCCTGGGACGGCGCGGTGGAAATGCGCGTCGGCCGCGACAGGCCGGGAAGCTTCGCCCTCCAGGTGCGCATTCCCTCCTGGGCGGACGACGACGCGATGCTCTCCGTCAACGGCGAAACAGTGGACATCGCGAAGCATGTCCGCAAGGGCTACGTCTCCATCGAGCGGGAGTGGAAGGACGGCGACGTCGTGCTCCTGAACCTGCCGATGCGCGTCAAGCGCATCCACGCGAACCCGCGCGTCCGCTTCGACGCCGGGCGCGTCGCCCTGAAGCGCGGCCCCCTCGTCTACTGTCTGGAAGGCGTCGACAACGGGAACATCCCCCTCAACAGCATACTCCTCCCGGGCGACGCGCGCTTCGCCGAGCGCTTCGACCCCGCGCTTCTCGGCGGCGTGATGACGCTCCGGACGACGGCGTCGGCGGAGACGACCGGCGACTGGGCGGGACAGCTCTACCGCGAGCGGCCGCAGGAAACGGCCGATGTGGACATCACCGCCGTCCCCTACTATGCCTGGGACAACCGGGACGCGGGGGAAATGCTGGTATGGGTGCGGAAGGCATGATGAACGGGAGCGCACGATGGGTTCTGTGACAATCAACAATGTCTGGAAATACTACGGCAACGTCGAGGTCATCCGCGACGTGTCGCTGGACATCCGCGACGGCGAGTTCCTGACCCTTGTCGGCCCCTCCGGCTGCGGGAAGTCGACGCTGCTGCGGATGATCGCCGGCCTGGAGGAAATCA
>QMCE01000774.1_pt1 | contig 16882 bp, 16 predicted proteins | sample 1821851 | NCBI WGS metagenome assembly QMCE01 (sample SAMN09453174, study PRJNA476694) | Termite gut metagenome, whole genome shotgun sequencing project. | isolation source: worker | host: Odontotermes sp. | place: South Africa:Pretoria | collected 2016-01-28
GTGCGTGTGCGGGCCGCTGTGGATTTTGGCCGCGGAGTGGGAGCTGTCGGGCGGGAGCCGGGAGTGGCTGGCGGTGAGTCCGGCGTGGCTGGTGTATCTTTTCGCCGCCGTCGGCGCGATACTCCTGCAACTGACGCGGAAAACGAACGACAACGCGCTCGTGAACGTCGCCGTCACCCTGCTGGGGATTCTCTACTGCTCCCTGCTTCCCGGCGTGATCATCCATTTGCGGCACATGCGCTTCGACGCGTCCGGCTGGCCCATGCACGGCATCGAGTTCGTCATCGTGTGCATTTTCGTGGCCAAGGTCTCCGACGTCGGCGCGCTCCTCACCGGCAGCCGCTGGGGGAAGCGCAAGCTTATCCCCCGCCTCAGCCCCGGGAAAACCTGGGAAGGGGCGCTCGGCGGGTTGCTGTTCAGCATTCTGTTGTTGCAGTTGATGGTGCTGACGTCGCCGTGGATGGCGTTGGCGCGGCTGGGGACGGGGCGGCAGGTGTTGCTGTCGTTTTTGCTGGCGGCCGGCGGTCTGGCGGGCGATTTGGTGGAATCGTCGTTCAAGCGGAACAGCCGGCGCAAGGATGCGGGGACCGGGGTGCCGGGGTTTGGCGGGATGCTTGACTTGACCGACTCGCTGATGGTGGCGGTCCCGGTGATGTATTTTTTCCTTGTGGCCTGCGGCGCGGAATACGTATAATTTTCCCGAATTTCCGGCATTTTGTGAAGAGACGCGAGGTGGAGAGCTTTGGACGCGGATATGACCGAACGCAAGCGGCGTCGTTCCCAGAACAATCATCTCCTGCGCGAGATCATGGAGAGATTGCGGGATTACGAGCCGGACGAGGTCGTCATCATCTGCAATAAATTCCGCAAGCGTCGGGGAATGGCGCCGTTGGAGCAGGAGTTTTTGGACAAGATCTTCCCGCCTCGGTAGGACGGCTCCGGCGCAACAAGCCCTTCGCTGCAACAGGTTAACAGGTAAAAAGGCTTCAAAGACAGAAGGTATGAGGAAAAACGAGAGGGCTTCGGGGACAGGGGGTGAGAGGGCATTTTGGATGGAGGGGATATGGTCTATCGTTCCCGGCGGTTCGGGAACGATAGTGCATATCCCCGGAGTCCAAAATGCCCGACGCCCCCTGTCCCCGAAGCCCGGCTCCCAAGGCGCTACATCACCATCCCGCCGCAGACATTGATCGTCTGCCCCGTGACATACCGCGCCGCCCCCGACGCCAAAAACGCCACCGCATCCGCCACATCCCCCGGCGTCCCCAACTCCCCCAGCGGAATCAGCGCCTGCATTCTCTCCCGCTGCTCATCGGTCAACTTGTCCGTCATCGCCGTCCGGATATACCCCGGCGCCACCGCGTTCACCCGCACCCCGCGCGACGCGAACTCCTTCGCGCTCGTCTTCGTCAAGCCAATCACCCCCGCCTTGCTGGCGGAATAATTCGCCTGCCCGGCGTTCCCCATCACCCCGACGACCGAGGCGATGTTCACGATCGCCCCCTTGCGGGCCTTCAACATCACCTTCCCCACGCTCTTCGTGCACTGCCACACGCCCTTCAGGTTGATCGCCAACACCTGATCCCAATCCTCCTCCTTCATCCGGATGATCAGGCCGTCGCGCGTAATGCCGGCGTTGTTCACCAAAATGTCGATGCCGCCAAACTCCTTCACCGCCGCGTCCACCGCCGCGTCCACCGAATCGCCCTTGGTCACGTCGACGGCAAACCCGGCCGCCTTTATCCCGTGCGCCTTCGCCAGCGCGTCCGCCGTCGCCTTGGCCTGGTCCTCAAGGACGTCCCAAATGACGATATTGGCTCCCATCTTCGCCATGACCGCCGCAATGGCCTCGCCTATGCCCCTGGCGCCGCCGGTAATCACCGCATTCTTGCCCCGCATCAGCCTCGCTCCTTCTTCATCACATGTGCGATCACGATTATGCCAAAAACAGACCCTAATCCGGCAACGCCTCGATGTCGGCAAGACTGTTCACCGACACCACCGTCGCCTCCGGCGCTATGCGCTTCATCAACCCGGCGCACACCTTGCCCGGGCCCACCTCGTAAAACACCGTGTCCCCCTGACCCACAATCAGGCGGCACGCCTGCTCCCAACGCACCGGCTCCACCACCTGCCGCGCCAGCGCCCCGCGGATCTGCTCCGGATCGGTCACCACGGCGGCATCGGCGTTGTTGACGAACTTCGCCATCGGCGTCCGCATCGCCACTTCCGACAGCGCGATTTCCAACCCCTTCCGCGCCCGCTCCATGAACGGCGAGTGGAACGCGCCGGAGACGTTCAGGGGCATGACCCGCCGCGCGCCAGCGGCCTTCAGCTCCTCCGCCGCCTTCTCCAGCGCCGCCTTCGCGCCGGAAATCGCCACCTGCCCCGGGCAGTTGTAGTTGGCGGGGACGACCAGGCCGATGCCGGACGCGGTCACCCGGGAGCAAATCTCCTCGATGGCCGGAGCTTCCAGGCCGATGACCGAGGTCATGCCCGTGTCCTGGCCGCGCCCCGATTCCTCCATCAATTCGCCGCGCTTCCTGACCAGGCGGACGGCGTCGGCGAAGTCGATGGACTCAAGGGCGGTGAGCGCGGTGTACTCCCCGAGAGACAGCCCGGCCGCGCCCAGGACCTTGAACTGCTTCCGTTCGCGGAGGGTGTCGAGGAGGGCCAGACTCGCGACCAGGAGCGCGGGCTGGCAGTTTTCGGTTTTCGCCAGCGTCTCCGGGTCGGAATTGAAGGTCAGGTCGGCCAGGTCGAAGCCGAGGATTTCGTTGGCTTCTTCAAAGAGGGCGACGGCGTGTCCGCCGGCCTCATAGGCGTCCTTTGCCATACCGATGATTTGGGCGCCTTGTCCGGGAAAGAGCAGGAATCCTTTGAGCATGGTCGTGAGCTTCCATTGACTGGGAGAGTTCTTACGCTCGTGCGTACACGTTCGGTTATAACGTCGAAACTTCAGCTATAAACAATACCTCCACCATATCCCCCCGCAATTTTATCCGGAAAGAAGGCATAATGTAAAGATAAAAATCCGTTGAATGTTGATTTCTGTTTTATGTTGATTTTCCCGATGTCGTCTGGTCACTTTTCCGGCGGGACGGGAACGCCCAAATCCCTGCATATTTTCCGCATCAGCATCGCATCGGTGTCGCGATGCCGGGGCACGACTGTCGATTGCCGCCTGTCGGCGCCAATCCAGACATCGTGATTTCGGCCATGACGGGCCAATTGGCAGTTATGCTCCAGCAAATACCGCGTCAGTTTTTTCGTATTCATGCTACACCGTGGCGGGAATGGCATGGACGCGTCGTTTCGCGACGCTTTTACCGTCCGTTCGCGTTTTGCTGCGCGTCATGGCTTTTCTGCCCGCGGCTGCGGCATCCTTGATCTCAGCCGCGCGGTACTCGGCCAAAACCTTTGCCGCGTCGTGCGCATTTTCTATCGCTTCCTCAATGGTTCGGCCCTGGGTATGCAAGCCCTTGACGTCCAGCGACGAGACGACATACCTCTTTTCGCCGCATTCGACCAGCAGGCGCAGATCGCCGTCTATGACCACAAAGTTTTTCTTTACGCCGTTTTTGGCCATCGCATACCCTCCTGAAACGTCCCGCTACCAGCCCATGCCCTGCAGGATGCTGTACAGCGTATGGCACGCCCGCGACTGGTTCAGCGTGTAGAAATGGATGCCGTACGCTCCCCGGCGCAGCAGATCGGCGCATTGCGCCGCCGCGTACGCCACGCCGATCTCCCGCGCCCCGGGGCCTTCCTGCGACGACAGCAACCCCTCCAGCGCCGCCGGCACCGTGACGTCGCACAGCTCCTTGAAGCGCTCCGTCTGCCCGGCCCGCGTCACCGGCATGATGCCGGGAAGGATAGGCACCTTGACGCCGATGGCCCTGGCCCGCGCGACAAACTGGAAATAGGATTCGTTGGTGAAGAACAACTGGGTGACGACGAAATCCGCCCCCGCCCGGACCTTCTCCAGGAGATGCCGCAGATCCTCCTCCAGCGACGGGGCCTGCGGGTGTTTCTCCGGATAGCCGGCCACGCCGACGCAGGCGTCCGGCGCCGCGCGGCGGATGATCGACACCACTTCCCGCGCGTTTTCCGCCTGATCCGGCGGCGGCGCCCAGCCGGGAACGTCGCGCGGCGGATCGCCCCGGAGGGCGAGGAAATTCCGCACCCCGCGCTGGCGGTAATCCGCCACCAACTCGCCCAACTCGCCCCGGGAGTAGCCGGTGGCGGTAATGTGCGCCATGACGCCGAAGTCGTAGCGCTCCTGCATCGACAGTACCAGATCCCGCGTCAAGTCCCGCGTGCTTCCCGCCGCCCCGCAGGTGACGGACACGAAGGCCGGATTCAGCCGCGCCAGTTCGGCCAGCGACCGATCCAGCGTCTCCCGGCCCTTGTCGTCCTTGGGCGGAAAAAACTCGAAGGAAAACACCGGATCGCGATGGTACAACCGCTCGCGAACGCTTTCGATAATGTTCCTGCTCATCGCCCACCCTCCAGCAACTCCCCGGCCAGCTTCACCGCCGCCACCGCGTCCGGCGCGAAGCCGTCCGCGCCGGCCGCGGCCGCGAAATGTTCCGTCACCGCCGCGCCGCCCACCATGAAGCGGACGGATATCCCCGCCGCGCGGACGGCCGTGATCGTCTTCTCCATCGCCGCCAGCGTCGTCGTCATCAACGCCGACAGGCCGATGATGTCCGGCCGGTGTTCCCGCGCCGCCGCGATCACCGCCTCGGCCGCGACGTCCTTGCCCAGATCCACCACGTCGAAGCCGTGGTTGCGGAGCATCAGCGTGACGAGATTTTTGCCGATGTCGTGGACGTCGCCCTCCACCGTGGCCATGATCACCCGGCCCTTGGTTTCGACCGGGCCGGCGCCGACGCGTTCGCGGGCGAGATCGGGCTCGATCTCCTCAAGGGCCTTGCGCATCGCTTCGCCCGCGAGCATCAGTTGCGGCAGGAAATACTTCCCCTGTTCAAACAATTCGCCGGCCCGCATGATGGCCGGGACCAGACGATCCGACACCAGCTTCCCGGCGGCCATGCCGGTTTCCAGCGCCCCCCGCGCCAGCGCCGCCGCCTGCTTGACGTTTCCCCTGAGGACGGCGCCCGCTGCCTGGTCGGGCGGGGAGGCGGGTCCGGGCGCGGCTTTCGCGCCGGTCTTCGGGGCGGCGCCGACGCCCGGGCCGGCGGCGCCGGCGAAGCGCTCGATATAGGCGAGGCCGCCGCCGGCGCGGTCCAGAAGCGCGTCGGCGCTCGCCTTGGCCTCCATGAGCAGCGCCGCCGACGGGTTGGCGATGACGGCGGTGAGGCCGTGCGCCATGCCCATCGACAGGAAATTGGCGTTCAGCCACGTGCGCTCGGGCATTCCGAAGGAGACGTTGGACAGCCCGAGGACGGTGGCCAGGCCCTGTTCGCGGCAGAGGCGGATGGTCTCAAGCGTCGCCAGGGCGGCGGCGGGGTCGGCGGAAATGGTCATGGCGAGGCCGTCGACGATGACGTCGGCGGCGTCCAGGCCGCAGGCGGCCGCTTCCGCCAGGATGCGGCGGACGCTGTCCATCCGCTCGGCCGCTCCGGCCGGGATATGGCCGTCCTCCACCGGCAGGACGATGACGGCGGCGCCGTATTTCGCGGCCAGGGGGAGGATGCCTTCGAGGCGGCTTTTTTCGCCCGAAACCGAGTTCACCAGGGCGCGGCCGGGGTAGAGCCGGAGCGCCGCTTCCATCGCCCGCGGGTTGACGGAGTCGATGACGAGAGGCAGCGGGGCGGCGGGGGCGAGCATGGCGACGGCGTCGCGGAGGAACTTCACCTCGTCGATGCCGCCGAGGCCCAGGTTGACGTCCAGGAGATCCGCGCCGGCGGCGGCCTGTTCCTCGGCGAACTGGAGGACGCGGCCGAGATTGCCGGCGAGGAGTTCGGCCTGGAACGCTTTTTTGCCGGTCGGGTTGATGCGTTCGCCGACGACGCGGAGGGGGGCGTCTTTGCCGTCCCGGGGGGAGAAGTCGACGAGGGCGCGGGAGGAGCTGACGGCGAGGCGGCGCGGACGCGCCGGAGCGCGGGCGGTTCCGGGGGCGGCGTCCAGGAGCTGGCGGGTGGCCCGGATATGGTCGGGGGTGGTGCCGCAGCAGCCGCCGACGATGCGCGCGCCCATGCCGACGCCGCGGAGGACGGCTGCGGAAAAGTCCTTCGGGCTGAGGTCGTAATGGTTTTCGCCGTCCCGGAGGCAGGGCATCCCGGCGTTCGGCTTGATGAAGAGGGGGACGCGGGCGTGGGGGAGCATCCGTTCGAGCAGCGCCAGCATTTCATCCGGGCCGGTGGAGCAGTTGCAGCCGACGGCGTCGGCGCCCAGCGACTGGAGGGTGACGAGGGCGACGTCGGGGGTGGTGCCGCCGAGGGTCACTCCTGCGGCATCATAGGTGAGGCCGGTGATGACGGGGTGGTCGGGGGCGACGTCGCGGACGGCGAGGAGGGCGGCTCTGACCTCCTGGATGTCGATCATGGTTTCGATCATGAAGCCGTCGACGCCGCCTTCGAGGAGGGCCGCGGCCTGTTGGCGGTAGATGTCCACCGCCTCCTCGAAGGCGAGGGGGCCGAAGGGTTCGACGAGGAGCCCGGTGGCGGAGATGTCGCCGAAGAGGAATTTGCCGTCGGGGACGACCTCGCGCGAGGCGCGGGCGTTCATGACGTTCAGCTCTTGCAGCCGGTTTTCCAGGCGGTGGTTGGCGAGCTTGACGCGGTTGGCGCCGAAGGTGCAGGTGAGGACGATGTCGGAGCCGGCGGCGTAGTATTCGCGGTGGACGGCCTGGATGACCTGCGGGTTGTCGCGTATCCAGAGTTCGGGCGGCGCTCCCGGGGGGAGGCCGCGCTTGAAGAGTTCGGTGCCGGTGGCGCCGTCGAGGATGAGGGGGCGTTTCGCCACGAGGGCGTGGAAGTCTGTGCGGTTCATGGATGTGTTCCTGTCTGGATGCTCTCCCTGATTCACAATAATCATTGTGCAGATATACATCGTATATCCCATGCTCACCGCCAGAGCAACCACAAAAAAAGGCGGGAGGACCTCGGGCAAAGGTCTCCCGCCAGCGGGAATATGCCCTTTCGGGCATGGGCCGTGAAGGAATTCGCGAAATCCTGGCCTTGGAGCCGGAGCCGAGAGGAAGGGGTGGCTCCAAGGCAGTCAGGAAGGAAATCTGTATCTACCGCAGTTCCTGGAACCAAACGTCCGCCGCCAGCCCGGCGGTGCCGTCGTCGCGGGTGAAGCTGCCTTTCTGGCCCACCAGGTTGCCGGTGCCGTCGTCCTCGCGGACATTCTCGTAGCCGACGTTGATGGAGGCGACGCCGGCCTCGCGCAGGCTCATGGTCTCGCCCTCCTCGCTCACGCCGTCCACGGTCTTCTCGACCCAGACGCGGAGGCTGTCGTAGACGGCGTCCTGCGCGTCGATGACGCCGTCGGCGTTGTCGTCGTAGGCGCGGAGCTTTTCAAAGCCGTTGGCGTAGCCGTCGTTGTTGCCGAAGAGCTGGGTGGCGTCATGCACCAGCCCGTCGCCGCGGCTGTCGACGAAGAGGAGGGCGTCGTCGCCCTGGATGAAGCCCATAGTCGTCTTCTCGCCGTCGCCGTCCATGTCGAACTGGACGCCCTTGTCCGCGCCCTTGAGGTTCAAGCCGTCGCCGGCAAGGTCCAGCACCAGCGGATCGGCCAGTACATTGCCGACGGAGATGATGAAGCCGGCGTCGACGGACGCGCCGCCGACCGTGACGCTCTTCCCGGCCGCCGACGCGCCGGCCGCGGCGGCGCTCCCGCCGCCGGCGCTGCCGAGGCCGTTCAAGAGGCGGGCGCAGGCGCCGGAGACGACTCGGCGCCTGGCGTCGTAGTCGCTGTCGTTGGCGGCGTTCCTGTCGAGCTCGTCCACCATTTCCTGGGCCTTGGCGCGGATGGTCTGTTTCAATTCCTCGGGATCGCCGTTCATGGCGGTGAAGTCGAGGCCGAAGACCGCGAGATCCTCGCCCAGAGAATCGACGCCCCAGTCGACGCCGCCGCTCAGCTTGAGCTGGTCCTTGATTTGCCGGGCTTGATCGCGGTTGACGGATCGCTGGTCGTTCGGGTCGACCGCCTCTTCCTCGCCGGCGTTCACGCCGACGCTCCAGCCGGCGTCGACCGCGGCGCCCGCGGCGGCGTTCCCGCCGTTGGCGGTTCCCTGCCTGGCGGCGGCGCTTATCTGGAGGATGGAGGATTCGCGCGAAAGGTTGTACGTGCCGAAGGAATGCTGTTTTCCTCCGGAGGAGAAGACCAGGATGGAATCGCTTGAGAACGAGCCCTGGAGGGTGAGCGCCTTTACCCGCAGGGAGGAGGATATCTGGCGGTCGAAGCTGTCGCGGAGGGAAGCGGTGATGCTGGTGATGGTCACCGGCTGCCGGAGGCCCGGATCGGACGTTTCCTGCTTGGGCAGCAGGGAGTTCAGGAAGCTCATGTTCATGCTTTGGGTGACGGAAAGCGCCATGATTTCCTCCTCTGCCCATGCCGCGCCGCCCGGACGCGCGGAAACGACGCGGGGCATGGTCGAAGCCTGTCTTTTTTTTGTTGCCTCGGAACGTCTGCCCGGGATGTTCCTCCGCTGGGGGAACGCCTCCCGCATTCCGGACGATCAAATTAGCGGACGCGCGGAGGCCGACTTTAGCGGACAAATGGAAAAAAAACGGCAACTCCCCCCGGAAAGTTCGGGAAACAGGTGATTTAGGTTGCGGCGCTTCCAGCCGCTAATTATACTGAAGGGAGGATTAGTACATCTCCAGGAGGGAGCGGCAATGAGTCTCGCAGCCATACAGGACAGCCTGGTGAAAACCAGCCTGGTCCAGCACACCCAGGCAAAGGGCGACGACATCGGCCGCGTCCAGGAAGCGGCGGCGCAGCAGCAGCAGCGCGAGCAGGACCGCCAGGTGGATCAGGTGGTCATCCACGCCCGCGAAGCCGAGCAGAACGGCGTGCGCGACGAAGAAAAGAAGCGCGACGGCCGCCGCAAGCGGGAAGACGGGGAAGAGGACGGCGAGCGCGTCCGGAGGACGGAGGACGACGAGGAAGAGGACCAGGGTCCCCGCGCCCGCATGAGGGTCATCAATATCGTGGTGTGACGCCCCGGGGCATCGGGCGTTCCTCCGCTATTGCCGATTCCAGCCGCAAGCCGCGCCCGGGGCGCGGCTTGTTTTTCAAAAAACCTTGACAATATGCGCCGTATTCTTAGCATGAACGGTGGGAGAACCTCGCGCACGAGGTTCTCTGTCCAGTATTGAGCGCGGGCGAAAACCGCTCCGAACGCCAGAACCGTGTCGGGCGACATGGTCTGTTTTCTTTGGTTTCCAGTATATGTCAGGTGAACGAGAATGGAGTACGAGCTGACCGACGCCGGCACTTGCCGAAAGAGACTGACTCTCAAGTTTTCCGCCGAGGACATCCAGCAGGCGTTTGACGAAAGCTACCGCGAGATCAACGACTACGTCAAACTCAAGGGCTTCCGCAAAGGCAAGGCGCCGCGCAGCGCCCTCGAAAAGCGTTTCAGCAAGGAAGCCGCCTCCGGCGTCCGGCAGCAACTGGCCGAGAAAAACCTCCCCGAGGTCGTCAAGACCGAGGACATCTCCATCCTGGGCGACATCGCCCCGGACAACGCCGCCCTCGTGCCCATTCCCGGCCATACCTACGCCATGACCTTCGAGTTCAACGTCGTCCCCGACTTCGATCTGCCCGAATACAAGGGCCTGGACCTGCCCAAGCAGGATGTGGGCGTCACCGACGAGCAGGTCGCGGCCGAACTGGAGACGCTCCGGAAAAACATGGCCAGCTTCGACGAAGGCGGCGACGACGACGCGGCCGAGTTGGGCGACATCCTGCGCGTCGATTTCGAGACCAAGGTCGACGGCCAGGAAATCATGACGATGGAGGATCAGCGCCTGCGCGTCGACGGCGAGATCCTGTTCGGCCTGCCCTGCCCCAACCTGGTTGAGAAATTCAAGGGCGCGAAAAAGGGCGATTTCGTCGAGGTCAACGTCACCCTGCCGGACGACCACCCGAACCCCGAGCTGCGCGGCCGCGAGGCCGTGGTCGAGCTGACGGTCAAGTCGGTCGAGCACGGCAAATACCCGGAACTGGACGAGGAGTTCGCCAAGAACTTCGGCCTGCCCGGGCTGGAGCAGTTGCGCGAAACCGTCCGCGGCAAACTGATGCGGGACGCCATTCTCGACGCCAAGCAGAAGGAAGAGGACGGCATCATCGCCTCCCTTCTGGACAAGACCGCCTTCGACGTGCCCGAGGACATGGTCGCGGGCGAAACCAACGCCCTGGTCGAGCAGCAGCGGATGCACCTCCTCCGCGTCGGCGCCAAGCCCGGCGACGCCATGAACGCGCAGATGGAGAAATACCGCGCCGAAGCGGCCAAGGACGCGGCGAAGAAGGTCCGCTGGAGCATCCTCTGCCAGAAAATCGCCAAGAAAGAGGGCATCCAGGTCACCAACGACGATCTCGCCCAGCAGGTCGAGGCGCTGGCCCGGAACTACAACACCACCCCGGCCAAAATCATCCAGCGCATCCGCGAGTTCGACGGCGTCGGGCCGATGATGGCGGAGATCCAGTCCATCAAGGTCATCCAGACCATCGTGAACAGCGCCAAGGGCCGCGGCGAAAGCACCGATTCCGTCAACAAGGCCGCAGCCGATAGCGCCAAGGACATCACGACCGAGGGGGAATAGGCAACTCGCGGACAGATACATCGCTCGAAAGCAAGAAAGGATACGCATGTCCACCCATCCCTTTGACAAACACCCCGCCGACGCCATGGCCGATCTCGTGCCGTTCGTCATCGAGCGCACCGGCCGGGGCGAACGCAGCTACGACATTTTCTCGCGTCTCCTGTCGGACCGCATCATCATCATCGGGTCCGACATCCGCGATCACAACGCCAGCCTCTATATCGCGCAAATGCTCTACCTCGACCTCGTGAACCGCGACGTCGACATCCAGGTCTACATCAACTCCCCCGGCGGGAGCGTGACGGCGGGCCTGGCCATTTACGACACCATGCAGCACCTCTCCTGCAACGTCGCCACCTACTGCATCGGCCAGGCGGCGAGCATGGGCGCGGTGCTTCTGGCCGCCGGCACCAAGGGCAAGCGCTTCAGCCTGCCCCACAGCCGCATCATGATCCACCAGCCCTGGGGCGGCGCCGAAGGCACCGCCGCCGACATCACCATCCAGGCGGCGGAGATCAACCGCCTGAAAGGCATCCTGAACGGCATCCTGGCCAAGCATTGCGACAAGGATCTCTCGGTCATCGAAAAAGACACGGACAGGGATTTCTTCATGTCGGCGCAGGAGTGCAAGGAATACGGCCTCATTGACGAGGTGATCATGCCCGGCCAAAAATCCCCGGGCGACAGAAAGCCCCTCTGACGACGACGGCCCCCGACCGGGCCAACAAGACTTCGGGAGCGAAGCATCATGACCAAACACAACCAATTCGGAAGCGGCGACTCCTCCGGCGGCGGTTCCTCGCGCCGGGGGGGGCAGCGGTGCGCGTTCTGCGGGAGGCCGCCGGACAACCGGCGCAAGGTCATCCAGGGCTACGGCGACGCCTGCATCTGTTCCGATTGCGTGAAGATGTGCGTCACCCTGATGGACGAGGACGAATTCGGCCGCCGGGACGAGGAGAGCGTGAAGATCACCCACGTCCCCACCCCCCGCGAGTTCAAGCAGTCCCTGGACGAATACGTCATCAGCCAGGAACACGCGAAAAAGGTTCTCGCCGTCGCGGTGCACAACCACTACAAGCGCCTCGTGGCCGGCAAGGGCGACGGGGTGGAGGTGGAGAAGTCGAACGTGCTTATCGTCGGCCCCTCCGGCTGCGGCAAGACGCTGATGGCGCGGATTCTGGCCGATGTGGTGGATGTGCCGTTCGCCATCGCCGACGCGACGACGCTGACCGAGGCCGGCTATGTCGGCGAGGACGTGGAGAACATCCTTCTCCGGCTGATCCAGGCGTCTGACGGCGACGTGGCGAAGGCGGAGAAGGGCATCGTCTATATCGACGAAATCGACAAAATCGGGAAGAAGACGCAGGGCGTGTCCATCACCCGCGACGTGTCGGGCGAGGGGGTGCAGCAGGCGCTGTTGAAGATGCTTGAGGGCACGGTGTGCAACGTCCCGCCGCAGGGCGGGCGGAAGCACCCGGAGCAGCGCTACATCCCTATCAACACGTCGAGCATTCTCTTCATCTGCGGCGGCACCTTCGACGGGCTGGACGAGATCATCGGCCGGCGCATCGGGCAGAAGTCGATCGGCTTCCACCGCGAGAACGACAAGCCGGCGGATCAGGAGCTGGGCGATCTGCTGGAGCAGGTGGATTCGGACGACTTGCTGGAGTACGGGCTTATCCCCGAGTTGCTGGGGCGGTTGCCGATGCTGGCGCCCATCCGCCCGATGGACGAGGAGGCGCTGATCCGGATTTTGCGCGAACCCCGGAACGCCTTGCTGAAGCAGTACGAGCATCTGTTTTCGCTGGAAGGCGCGGAAATCGAGTTCACCGACGGCGCGCTCAGGGCGATCGCCAAGAAGGCGCTCCTGAAGGGAACGGGCGCCCGGGCGCTCAGGGGCATCGTCGAGGACGCGCTGGTCGGGTTGATGTTCGAGTTGCCGGATTTGCCGCGTCCGCACAAGTATATGGTGGATGAGGAGTTGATAGAGGAAGGCTGGGAGACGTGGGGGGTGAAGCACGGGTATCTGGCTCCTGAGGAGGGGACGGTGCAGCGGAAGAAGCGCCGCCGCAAGGACTCCGAGGAGAAGATGGACGGGATTCCGGCGTAAACGGCACTGATTGAGAGAAAAGCGCACCGTTTGAGCGGTGCGCTCTTTTTTTGCGAAGGGGAAACGGTATGCAAGCGGCGATCATCATCCCGGCGCGGCTCGAATCGACCCGGCTGCCGGGGAAGCTGTTGCTGGCGGAAACCGGCCGGCCGCTCATCTGCCACACGGTGGAGCGGGCGGCGGCAATACGGGACGCCTCCGGCGGCGTGTTCGGCCAGGCGCTGGTGGCGGCGGACGACATCCGCATCGTCCAGGCGGTGGAAGAAGAGAACGCCCGCCGGGGCTGGAACGTCCGGGCGGTCATGACCGATCCCGGACACCAGTCGGGGTCGGACCGGATAGCCGAGGTGGCGGCCGCGCTGGACAGAGACATCGACGCGGTGCTGAATCTGCAGGGAGACGAGCCCGAGGTTCCGGTGGCGGGGGTGCTGGCGCTGGGGCGGTTTTTCCAGAGCGCGGGGTGCGATATCGCGACGCTGGCGTATCCGCTGGCGACAGAGGAGGAACGGCTGAACCCGGCGCTGGTGAAAATCGTGCTCGGGGCGGAGGGGCGGGCGCTGTATTTTTCCCGGGCGGCGATACCGTATCGCCGCGAGGTCGGGGCGTTCACGCCGCCGTCGTACGGGCATGTGGGGATTTATCTCTATGCGCGGGAAGCTCTTGAGCGGTTTGTGGCGTTGCCGGGGGGCGGGCTGGAGCGGACGGAAAAGCTGGAGCAGCTTCGGGCGCTGGAGAACGGGATGACGATAGCGGCCTTGGCGCTGGCGGAGCGTCCGCCGAAAGGGATTGACACGCCGGAGGACTATGCCGCGTTTGTCGCGTCGCGGCGGGGCGGGGGGATGGGAGAGGCGCGTCAGGCATAGACGTCGATGATGTTTTGCGCGATGGCCATTTTCTCGCCGGCGATGGAATTTTGAAGGTTTACCGACAGCAGTTGCTGCGACATGTCGGCGGTCTGCTTCATGCCCTTCATCAGGACCTGCATCATCATCATCATGTGGTCCTGCGAGGCGTTCAAGGCGCTGACGCTCATGAGTCTCTCCTCTGTCTCTCTGTGACGACGCCCGTCAAGGGGAGTTCGTCTTATCTATTTACGGTTGGCAACGGCGAAACTTGAGGGGGATTTTTCCCGATGGACCCGAAAAACAAAACCGTATGGATCACCGGCGCCTCCTCCGGCATCGGCCAAGCCTTGGCGGTCGAATTCGCCCGTCACGGCGCGCATCTCCTCCTGTCCGCCCGCCGGCTGGACCGTCTGAACGCCGTCGCCGCGACGTGCCGCCAACACGGAGGAAAAGCGCTGATCCTCCCCTTCGACCTGGCGGAAACGGCCACGCTGCCCGAGGTCGCGGCCGAGGCCGGGGCGCGGATGGGACCGGTGGACATCCTCTGCCACGTCGGCGGCGTCGGCCAGCGCGGCTTGGCGCTGGAGACGGATGCGGCGGTGGCGCGGAAGATCATGGACGTCGATTTCTGGGCGGCGGTGGAGTTGACGCGGGCGGTGCTCCCGGGGATGGCGCGGCGCGGAAGCGGGCAGATCGTCGTCCTTTCCGGGGTATTGGGGAAGTTCGGGGCGCCCAGGCGTTCGGCGTATGCGGCGGCGAAGCACGCCATGCACGGCTGGTTCGAGTCGCTCCGGGAGGAAACGCTGGGGACGGGGGTGGAGATCACCATGCTGGTCCCGGGCTGGGTGCGGACGGAGATATCGGAGCAGGCGCTGGAGGCGGACGGCAGCAGGCACGGCCGCATGGACGCGGGTCAGGAGCGGGGCATCAGCGCGGAGGAATGCGCGCGGCGCGCCATGCCCGCGATCCGGCGCGGCCGGCCGGAGCGGTTGATAGGCGGCATCGAGTGCGGCGGCGTCTACCTGAACCGCCTGTGGCCGGGATTGTTCAAGAAGATCCTGCGCCGGCGCGGGATAGGGTGAGAGCGGCACGGAGGCCGTCGCGAGCGTTCTCTTGCGCCGGAAGCGCCGCGGCGTGTTCGTGCGCGAGGAGGCGGCGTTTCACGTCCACGCCGCCGCCGCTGAACCCGACGAGCCCGCCGTCGGCGCCGACGACGCGGTGGCAGGGGATGAGGAGCGGGACGGGGTTGGCGCGGCAGGCGAGGCCGACGGCCCGCGCCGCCCCGGGCTTCGCCAATGCCTTCGCGATGCCGCCGTAGGTGTCGCGGCCGCCGAAGGGAATCAGCCGCAACTGCCGCCACACCGACTGCTGGAAGCCGGTGCCGGCGGGTTCCAGCGGCAGGGTGAACTCGTGCCTGTCCCGGGCGATGTACTCGTCCACCTGCCGTTTCGCTTCCCGAAGCAGGGGCGTGGCCGCGCCGCCGTCGCCGAACCCGTCCGGAACGCAGTCCGGCAGGAAGAAGCGGGTGAGGCCCCGGCCGTTTTCCTCGGCCGCCATGATCCCCCAGGCGGTGTCGAACACGCCGCGGCGGACAGTCTTTTCCATTGTCGTCCTCCTGAAGTTTTGCACAATTGCGATCATACCATATGATGGCCCCTGTTAGGAGCCGAGGATGTTCGGTTTTGTGATTACAAGCATTGAGCGAGGAAAAGATGGATAAATTCGAACCTGATTACAAAAACATGAAGACGCCTCTGCCCACGGCGGGAGAGATGCTGGTCGAAGGGTTTTTGGAGCCGATGGGGATAACCCAATCAGCTTTCGCCCGGCATATCGGCGTTGATCCCTGCGTTATTTCATCCATCGTCGTCGGGCGGCGCGGCCTGACGATGGACATGGCCTTCAAATGGGCGGCGGCGCTGAAGACATCGCCCCAGATGTGGATGAACGCCCAAATGCTGCACGATCTGACCAAGGCCTATATCGACAAGCGGGACAAAAAGATTGCCGGAAAAATTAAGCCGATGGAACCGGTCGAGGCATGACCGGGGAAACCGCAACGCGCCCTAAAGATCATGCCCGCAGTACGACAGGTTGAAGCTTTTGTTGCACAGGGGAAAATCGGAAATCTGCTGGCCCCGCAGCGCCATCGCCAAGCCGATCCAGTTGTGGAACGACGGATCCACCACCTTGTAGGCGGCGAATTTTCCCCCCGCGTCCGTTATCGCCACATGGCAAATCTGGCCCCGCCAGCCTTCCACCAACGACACCGCCAGACGCTCCGGCTTCAAGGCGGGCATCCGGGTCGCGGACACGGGAGCCGCGTCGCACCCCTGGTTCAGCCAGAGGCCGATGTGCCGGGCCGACGTCTCCACTTCCCGACGGCGCTGCAACGCCCGCGCCATCACGTCGCCCCCTTCGCCCAAATCCAGCGGATACTGCAACCCGCGATACGCCCCGAACGGCAGATCCGTCCGCACATCCACCTCCAACCCGCTCGCCCGCGCCGCCGGCCCCACCAGCCCCAGGTGGTCCGCCGTCAGCCTGTCCACCGCGCCCGTGTCCTCAAAGCGGGCTATCACCGACGGTCGCTGGAACATCAGGCGCACCGCCCCGAGAATGTCCCGGAGGGCCGCGTCCAGCCGCTCGTGGACGATCCCCGCCATCCCCATCCCGATGCCGTAGCCGACCCCGCCCGGCCGCACCAGGCCGCGCCCGAAGCGGTTGCCGCAGATGAGGGCGGTGAGATTCAGAATGTCCCCGCGCAGCCGGCCGCAGTAGCTGGCGGTGGGGAGAAAGCCGACGTCGCCGGACAGCGCCCCCAGGTCGCCCACGTGGTTGGCGATGCGCTCCAGCTCCAGGCCGATGGCCCGCACCCGCTGCGCCGCGTCCGGCGCTTCCAGCCCGGCCAGGGCTTCGACGTTCATGGCGTAGGCGGTGGCGTGGCCGCACGTAGTGTCGCCCGCCGCCGTCTCCATGTAGTGGCGGGTCAGGGGGCCGGGGCCGCCAACCATCGCCTTTTCAATGCCCCGGTGCTGGAAGCCCAGGGCAATCTCCAGATGCATGACGTTTTCGCCGTGGCACTGGAAACGGAAGTGTCCGGGCTCAATTACCCCGGCGTGCACCGGCCCCACCGCCACCTCGTGCACCTGCTCGCCGTCCACGCGGAAGAAATCCGTCAC
>QMCE01000776.1_pt1 | contig 16877 bp, 10 predicted proteins | sample 1821851 | NCBI WGS metagenome assembly QMCE01 (sample SAMN09453174, study PRJNA476694) | Termite gut metagenome, whole genome shotgun sequencing project. | isolation source: worker | host: Odontotermes sp. | place: South Africa:Pretoria | collected 2016-01-28
CGCCAGCTCAAATCGTGGGACAGGGTCAATCAGGCTCTCGACAACGACGAGATCATCAAGGGTTACATCAAGTGCCGCACCAAGGGCGGTATGATCGTGGACGTATTCGGCATCGAGGCGTTCCTCCCCGGATCGCAGATCGACGTGAAACCCATCCGCGACTACGACGTATATGTAGACAAGACTATGGAATTCAAGGTGGTGAAGATCAATCAGGAATTCCGCAACGTTGTCGTTTCGCATAAAGCCCTCATCGAGGAGGAACTCGAACAGCAGAAGAAAGAGATCATGTCCAGACTCGAAAAGGGACAGATCCTCGAAGGTATCGTCAAGAACATCACCTCCTACGGCGTATTTATCGACCTGGGCGGCGTGGACGGTCTCATACATATCACCGACCTTAGCTGGGGACGTGTCAACCACCCCGAAGAGGTTGTTCAACTCGATCAGAAACTCAACGTGGTCATCCTCGACTTCGACGACACTAAAAAACGTATCGCTTTGGGGCTCAAACAGCTGTCTCCACATCCGTGGGAAGCTCTCGACCAGAACCTTAAGGTGGGCGACAAGGTGAAAGGCAAGGTGGTCATGATGTACGACTACGGTGCGTTCATAGAGATAGCCCCCGGAGTGGAAGGACTCATCCACGTATCGGAAATGTCGTGGAATCAGCACCTCCGTTCGGCACAGGAATTCATGAAAATAGGCGACGAGATCGAAGCCGTTATCCTTACCCTCGACCGCGAGGAAAGGAAGATGTCGCTCGGCATCAAACAACTCACTTCCGACCCGTGGGAAGGCATCGAAGCCAGGTATCCCATCGGCTCGCGCCATACGGCAAAGGTGCGTAACTTCACCAATTTCGGCATATTCGTCGAAATAGCCGAAGGCATCGACGGCCTCATCCACATATCCGACCTGAGTTGGACAAAGAAGATCAAGCATCCGGCCGAACTCACCCAGATCGGAGCCGACATAGACGTGATAGTTCTCGGCATCGACAAGGACAACCGCCGCCTGAGCCTTGGCCACAAGCAGTTGGAAGAGAATCCCTGGAATGATTTCGAGAATCAGTTCACAGTCGATTCCGTTCACGAAGGCACCATCACCGAGATCAACGACCGCGGCGCGGTGGTATCGCTCGGCGAGAACGTGGAAGGCTTCGCTCCCTCGCGCCAGATCGTGAAAGAGGACGGTACGACCGCCAAGGTAGGCGAAACGCTCCCCTTCAAGGTTACCGAATTCTCCAAGATGACCAAGCATATCAGCCTCTCACACAGCCGCACTTACGAGGAAGCCCGCAGAGAAGCCGATAAGGTCGAAAAGGCCGAGAAGAAAGCCGCCAGCGATGCTACGAAGGCAAGCGTGAAGAAGATCAACGCTTCGGTCGAAAAGACCACCCTCGGCGACATCACCGGTCTGGCAGCCCTGAAAGCCAAAATGGAAGAGGCCGAAGCTCCCAAGAAAGCCGCCAAAGCGACTGAACAAGCAGTCGAAGAGAAGGCCGAATAATAATGCTCTATAAGAAACCGATGCACTATAATAGTGCATCGGTTTTTACATTGCTGTTTTTTTGAAATTGACAATTGTCAATTGTCAATTGTATTTCAATGACATTCAAAGTAACCATACTCGGCACCGGTTCGGCGCGTCCGACGATACAAAGGCACCACTCTGCTCATGTACTCAATGTGCATGAGCAGTTTTATTTGATAGACTGCGGCGAGGGCACCCAGTTGCGACTCATGGAGTGCGGGATAAATCCCCTGAAACTTAATAACATTTTCATATCGCATCTTCACGGGGACCATGTGTTCGGGCTCATGCCGCTCATCTCGTCGCTGGGACATCTCGGCCGGCGTGTGCCGCTCACTGTCTTCGCTCCGGCGCCGCTGGGAGAGATACTCGCCTGCCACTTCCGCTATTTCGATCGGGCGCTGCCGTTCGAAGTGATATGGCACGAGGTGGATACCAGACAGAACGCGATGATATACGAGAACAGCGTCATGGAGGTATGGACCATACCCCTGCGCCACCGTGTACCGGCCGCCGGATATCTGTTCAGGGAGAAAATGCCGCCGCTCAACATCCGTAAGGAGGCCATAGGGCGATATGGGCTCGGCATAGCGCAGATAACCGCCGCTAAACGCGGCGAAGACCTGCTGAATGGCGACGGCAGTCTGCTCGCTTCCAATTCGGAACTCACCTACGTTCCCTATCCGCCGCGCAGTTACGCCTATTGCAGCGACACCCAATATTCAGGGAAGGTGGCAAGCATCGTCGCCGGTGTGGATCTTCTCTACCACGAGGCCACATTCGCCGACGAAGACAAGTCTCTTGCCAAGGAGACTGGACACAGCACCGCATCGCAGGCCGCCAAAGCCGCACTCACTGCGGGAGCCAGCCGCCTGCTCATCGGCCACATATCGTCGCGCTACAAGTACGAGACCCTGCTGCTCGACGAAGCCCGGCTCGTATTCCCGAACACCGGGATAGCCGAAGAAATGCGGACTTACGAGATCCCGGCGGTAAAGAGAGTTGACAGTTGACATGGCAAAAGTCTACAAACATTTCGCCCGTCCGGAACATTCGGCACCCGCCCGCGAACTCTTCGGTATTCAGCCAGGCATTAAAGTCACGCGCGAGGATTTGGAAAAAGCCATACTGTCGGGCGGCCTTACCCGCAAGATGAACACCCTCGCAGGTTCGCTCATAGCCGAAGAAAACCTTTGGGACGAGGCAATGGATCTTTCCCGCAGCGCCGACGGCCGCACGGCCTTTCGTGCATCATGGGGGCTGGAATGGGCGTACTGTCTTGCGCCTGAAGAGATAGAATCGCGATGGAACCGTTTTTTAGATGATTTTCTTGCATCGAACAGCGAAAGCGTCCACCGCGTCTATTCCAAGATGATATGCGACATTATGCGGCGTGAAGCTGCCACCCTTTCCGACGGCCAGGCTGCACGTCTGGCCGAAAAATGCTTCGATCTGCTCATAGACCCCGACACCGCTGTCGCCGTGAAAGTATGGCAAATAGAACTACTTCACGACCTCTCCCCACGCATAGGCTGGATAGAGGAGAACCTCACCGAAACAGTGCGCACCATGTCGGAAAGCCCCGACTGCACCCCCGCAATAGCCGCACACGCGAGGCACTATTTCCGGCGCCTGGCAAAGAAGGCACGATAAATCTCTTCGGTCGCAAACTTCAAACAACCCCTAAACGTTTATCAGTAAAAACACCTCTCGGATCGCGGTCGGCTTCAGCCGACCGATGGCCGGAACCTCTACTACACAGGCTTTAGCCCAAAGAATAAGGTTGGGCTAAAGCCCTGATTTAACCTGCCCCTGTTCCGTCGGCTAAAGCCGACGGCAATGAATTGAGGTGAAGAAATTCCGGCAACGGTAATAAACTGAAATACACAGATATTTGCGGATAAACCGACATAAAAACAAGGGGGACTTATTCAAGTAAGTCCCCCTTGTTTTTAGCCCCACATTCTTCTCAACATGAACGGGAGCCGGTTTGCTCCTGTCGCCCTGCCCGACAGCCACGGGCATCACTCTGCCCGGCGGTCACGAACAGCGCAGGACAGCGTCCAACCCCGACGGTCATAAACCATCAACTTGCCCCGTGGCAATGCTTATACTTCTTCCCGGAGCCGCATGGACACGGATCGTTGCGCCCCACATTCTTCTCAACATGAACGGGAGCCGGTTTGCTCCTGTCGCCCTGCCCTGCAGCTGCCGCGGCAGCCATACGCGAAGCCTGAAGCTTGTTCATATCGACCTTCGACCTGTTTTGCTGTTTCTGCTTCACCCTGTCCTCGGAGTTGTCGCGGACGGGAATGTAGCCCTTGTTAAGGATGGAAAGCACCTCCCTGTTGATCTTGTCGAGCATCTTGCTGAACAGTCCGAACGACTCGTGCTTGTATATCAACAGCGGATCTTTCTGCTCGTAAGTGGCGTTCTGCACACTCTGGCGCAGGTCGTCCATTTCACGAAGATGCTCGCGCCAATTGTCGTCTATGGTCGTAAGCATCACTATCTTGGAGAATATCTTATATATTTCGGCGCCATCGCTTTCATAGCACTTTTTAAGGTTCACCGGCACATTATAGCCGATCTTGCCGTTGGTCACCGGAATATATATGTTCTCATACTGCTCACCCTGCTTCTCGTAGATGTTCTTTATCACGGGCATGGCCGTAGATGCCACGAGTTGGGCGCGGCGGGCTATCGAATCCTGTATCTCTTTGGCTATCATGGCTACCTGATCGTCTTTCCTTGCACGTTGGAAAGTCTCTCCGTCGAACGAGGGCTGTACCGCTATCTGGCGTATCATTTCGAAACTGAACTCTTCGAAGTCGGCATCCCCGTAATTCTCCGCGAAACTCTCCGCAAAGTCGAGCAGCATATTGTTAAGGTCTATCTCCACCCTGTCGCCGTAGAGCGCGTGGCGGCGCTGCGAATAGATCACCGTACGCTGCGAATTCATCACGTCGTCGTACTCCAGAAGCCTCTTACGTATACCGAAGTTGTTCTCCTCCACCTTCTTCTGTGCGCGTTCTATGGCGCGCGACATCATGCCGGCCTGGATCACTTCGCCCTCCTTGAGACCCATCCTGTCCATGAGTCCCGCAATACGTTCCGAACCGAACAGCCTCATCAGGTCGTCTTCGAGCGAAACGAAGAACTGCGACGAACCGGGGTCTCCCTGACGTCCGGCACGTCCGCGCAACTGGCGGTCTACACGGCGCGATTCATGGCGTTCGGTACCCACTATGGCAAGACCGCCCGCCGCTTTCACCTCCGGCGTGAGCTTGATGTCGGTACCGCGACCAGCCATATTGGTGGCTATGGTGACCTGTCCGGGACGTCCGGCTTCGGCGACCACCTGAGCCTCCTGTTGGTGGTGCTTGGCGTTAAGCACATTATGCTTTATGCCGCGAAGTTTAAGCACGCGGCTCAGAAGTTCCGATATCTCCACCGAAGTGGTACCCACCAACACGGGTCTGCCCTGCCCCACGAGCGAGACGATCTCATCGACCACCGCGTTGTACTTCTCGCGTTTAGTCTTGTATATCATATCGTCGCGGTCGTCGCGGACAACCGGCCTGTTGGTCGGGATGACAACCACATCGAGCTTGTATATCGTCCAGAACTCGCTTGCTTCCGTCTCCGCCGTACCGGTCATACCGGCCAGCTTGTGATACATACGGAAGTAGTTCTGAAGGGTGATCGTGGCAAAGGTCTGCGTGGCAGCCTCCACCTTCACGTGCTCCTTGGCCTCGATAGCCTGATGGAGGCCGTCCGAATAGCGGCGTCCCTCCATGATACGTCCCGTCTGCTCGTCGACGATCTTCACCTTGTTGTCTATGACCACATACTCCACATCCTTTTCGAACATACTGTATGCCTTGAGCAACTGGTTGACGGTGTGTACGCGCTCGGATTTGATGGCATAGGAGTTGATTATCTCGTCTTTTTTGACCGCTTTTTCTTCCACGCCGAGCTCGCTCCTGTCGAGCGCAGCAACCTCGCTGCCTATGTCGGGCAGCACGAAGAATTTATCTTCGTTCACCTTTCCGGAAAGGAAATCATGCCCCTTGTCGGTAAGTTCCACCGAGTTCTGCTTTTCATCTATTATGAAGAACAACTCATCCGTGATCTCAGGCATCCTCCGGTTATTGTCCTGCATATAGGTATTCTCGGTCTTCTGCATGAGCGTCTTGACACCAGGTTCGCTGAGGAACTTGATAAGAGGTTTGTATTTGGGCAGTCCCTTGTGGGCGCGGAACAGAAGCACGCCGCCCTCCTGGAGCTTCGCGTTGTCCTCTTTTGTGGCCTTGCCCTCTTCGCTGGCTTTCATGCTCTCGCCTATGAGCTTGCGGGAGCGAACCAGAAGGTCGTTCACAAAGTTGCGCTGTACATTGTAGAGCTGCTCCACGAATCCGCGGTACTGGTCGAACAGTTGGTCGTCGCCCTTGGGCACAGGTCCTGAAATTATAAGCGGGGTACGGGCGTCATCTATCAACACCGAGTCCACCTCGTCGACTATGGCGAAATGGTGCTTCTTCTGAACAAGGTCTTCGGCCTGTATCGACATATTGTCCCTCAGGTAGTCGAAGCCGAATTCGTTGTTCGTACCAAAAGTTATGTTCGCCATATATGCTTTGCGCCTGGCTTCGGAATTGGGCTGGTGAAGATCTATGCAATCCACCGAGAGACCGTGGAATTCATACATCGGGCCCATCCACTCCGAGTCGCGGCGTGCAAGGTAATCGTTCACCGTAACCACGTGTACTCCCTTGCCTGCGAGAGCGTTGAGGAATACCGGCAGGGTGGCCACGAGGGTCTTACCCTCACCGGTAGCCATCTCGGCTATCTTTCCCTTATGGAGTACCACACCGCCGAACAACTGCACGTCGTAATGCACCATATCCCATTTGACGAGGTTCCCGCCCGCCATCCATTGACTGGCGTAAACGGCCTTGTCGCCCGCGATATTCACGAAATCCTTCCTGGCGGCAAGATCGCGGTCGAACTGCGTGGCGGTGACCTCTATGGATTCATTGTCGTTGAAACGGCGCGCCGTCGATTTCATAATGGCGAACGCTTCGGGCAGTATCTCGTCGAGCTTCTGCTCTATCTTGTCGTCTATTTCCTTGACGAGAGCGTCTATCTCTTTGGAGATGCTTTCCTTCTCGTCGAGCAACGTGTCCGACTCTTCGAGCCTTATCTTCAGTTCGGCTACACGCTCCTCGTCGGCGCGTATAAAATCAGCAATGGCTTGTTTGAGCCCCTCGCTGCGTGCGCGAAGTCCGTCGTGCGGCAGAGCGTCTATCTCCGGATAGATGGCCAGTATCTTTTTTACATAAGGTTCTACTTCCTTGCGGTCCTTATCGCTTTTGGTACCGAAAAACATTTTCAGCAACCCAGATATAACATCCATAATTACTTATCTTTTTTTTAATCTTGAAATATCCGGTAAATATACCGATAATTAATGGAAAATGGAAAATGGGAAATGGAAAATTACGGTCTTTCCCGATTTTCCATCTTCCATTGTCAATTGTCCATCGACGATTATCAACTGTCAATTCGAATGATTTTTCTCCCGATCCTGCATTTAGTGCAATTCCCCGGCACGCAATACTCGTTCCTGAGCTGTATCACGGCCTGTGAGTCGAGGGCGCTCGCTACGGGAACGCCTTTGCCCGTCCAGCCTCTCACTATGACGTTGTTCTCGGCGGGGATGCTCTCCAGAAGTTCCAGCGCGGCCTCCTTTAGGTTTTCCTTGCCGGTATATTCGCCATAGGCGAACATGACCGGGACTACGAGGTTTATACCCAGCAGGTCGGCTTTCTCTTCGCCGATACGTTTGGGACATCGGGCGCTCGACCCGTCGGGTACATAGTGCGTAGTCCAGTACGGCGACGCCTCGGCGCTGAAGAAACGCTGCACGTCATCCCTCGTCCGGCAATTGACCAGAGTATCGAAGAGAAAGTCGCGGCGCGAAAGGAACGACGCCAACTGCACTATCCTGATAACGGGATTGCCGCCCGGATACATACGCGAGAACTCCCACTCGGCAGCCCTCATCGGCTCGATGCCGAATTTGCTGTGCAGATAATCGAAGTGGCCGCGCAGAGCGTGTATATAATCGTCGTAGTAGCACCCTTCCAGAAGGCCGGAAGTGCCCAACAGCAAAGCCTCCAGCATCTCCACCGAACTCTTCTCGCGCGAGACCATCGTACTCGTCGCACGCGAAGCCAGCTTCATATAGGGCGCCCTGTTGCGATTGCCCCCCATTGCACGGAACAGCATCACATGGAACGCCTGCTCCCAGTTGCTATCCGAATCGCGGAATACATTCATTATATCGGTGCATTTGCGCTGGAGCCTTTCGAGCAGAAGCTCATCCATCAGAGACACCCTCTCCACCGGAGGAACATCGGCAAGCCACAGGCCGCACTCGTAGTTCCCCGCACCACTCCTGAGCGAATCGACCGAACCCCTCACTCCGGCAGGAACCTCCATGACAAGTTGCGGGACAGCGCGGCCGTCCAGACGCAGCAATGGTTCGCACGGCGCTCCGCACACCTGCAACACGGCATATTTCAATGCTTGCACCGTGTCCGCAGAGCCCACGATAACATCGCCCCGTTCCAGAACGCCCGATATTTCGACCTCGGCGCCGCTCATTATCCCCTCTCCGTCCCGCTCCCCCCTTGCGATCACCCTGACCTGTTCGCCGGAGGCCGACATAAAAGTATCTTTAACTATACTGCCGCTGCGCATCCACACCAGCTCCAGAATATCATCATCGGGATATGTCATAAGAATTCGATTTTTTACGGCAAAGCATCCAATGTACAACAAAAACAGTCCGTAAATATACCAAAAAAGGCCGGACATACAAAAGGGACTCCTTTCGGAACCCCTTACATATAGTTTGAATTTTGCGGCCGAAACGAGATTTGCCCACTCTCCGGCAGTAATATTTTCTTTACAGCAACCCCAATTCGAGCATAGCCTCTTCGCTCATCATATCCTTATCCCAGGGCGGGTCGAACACGAGCGTCACATTCACCTTTTCGACACCCGGTATTTTGGCCACCTGCGTATTCACATCCTCGACAAGCAAATCGGCCACGGGGCAGTTGGGCGCGGTAAGCGTCATCTTTATCCAGGCCACCCCGTCGGGAGCGAAGTCTATTTCGTAGATCAACCCCAGATCATAGATATTGACGGGGATCTCCGGGTCGTAAATATTCTTCAGCGTAGCGACTATCTCCCGTTCCACATTCAGTATATCGTCCGGCGTCATATCATTCTGTTTTGGAGGCGAATGCCAAAGCATACAATCTCATTTGCCTGATCATCGACAGCAGCCCGTTGGAGCGCGTCGGCGAGAGGTTCTCCTTCAGCCCTATCTTGTCCATGAAATAGAGGTCGGCGCCGAGTATCTCCTGCGGCGTATGGCCTCCCAGCACCCTTATCAGCAGCGCGACTATGCCCTTGGTTATTATGGCGTCGCTGTCGGCCGAGTAGTAGACTTTGCCCTCTTCCAGCCTGGCATCGACCCACACCCGCGACTGGCATCCTTCGATAAGGTGACTGTCGTTTCGGTCGGCCGGACCTATCGCCGGCAGGCCGTCGGCAAGTTCGATAAGGTAATCGTATTTGTCGAGCCACTGGTCGAAAACCGAGAACTCGTCTATTATTTCATCCTGTATTTCGTTAATAGTCATATCTGTATCATTTTAAAACAATTCATCGAGCTCTCTTATCGGTTCCGCAGTCGAAGCTGTCGGGCGGTTGATGTGCAGAATACGCGCCAAAGTGACGGCCACCGCACACATATCGACACCCCTGTCGACCACCGCCGGACCGAGGCCGCATCCCATAAAGACCAACGGTACGTGCGTATCGTAATCGTACAGCGAACCAGATGCGCTCACAGCCCCGCCGGTATCCTCCATCCAGCCCGCCATAAGGTTTATCACCATATCACCGGAACGTTTGGGGTAGAACCCGTTCTGTATCTTCCTCATATAGCCGTCGGCGAAAGTGGAGCTCTGCATGGCCGACGATGTCACCGCGTGCGATACGCCCCTGAACTGCAAAGCGTAATCCGCCGCGCGCCTCTGAACCTCCGCAAGGCTTACACCCGCGTTATAAACCGTCGTGCGGTCGAGGTAGAGCCTGCGGTCGTAATAGTCGGCCACCCAACCTCTTTCGCCGCCGAACTGCGCCCCGAGGAAAGTGCCTATTATAGTCCTGAACTGAAGCGTATTGAACCGGTAATTGGCCGCCTGCGCCATATCGTATGAATCGCTCGTCCCATGATCTGCGGTAAGCACCCACAGTACGTTGGCGTCGCGCAGTTGCGCGTTTACGAACTCGACCAACGACGCTATCGCCATATCGGTACGGTAGAACATATCCTCGGCCTCCATGGATTCCGGACCGAAACGCACAGCCGCGTTACGCGGAGAGTCGAAACATATGTTCAGAATATCAGCGCGGCCGTCCTTACCCAGATCTTCGTAGACTATGGCCTGCTTGACGAACTCCACAAGAAGTTCATTGCCGAGAGGTGTATTCAACACCTCTCCGTAACGCCATTTGCCGCCGCCGTTCGCCTCTGCCGTGCGCGGCACCTTTTTGAAGCGGATCCCCTCCGGAACATCGAGCACACTGAACTTGGTGTTCACATAATTGGAGTACGGTTTGACGGGTGAAGTCCAGCGGTAGTTGCGGTATGTTGTCCTGTATGAGCTATTGAAGTTGTTGTACTTTACCACCCACGCCGGCAGCGAAGCCATATATTTGTCCGACGATGTCCAGTTGCAGGAATTGACGTCCAGCCAGTAAACATCCGACTCCACGCCCCCCATGGCCACGGCGGAAACGGGGTCGGCGGCAATGGTAACGACCTTGCTGCCCCGGCTCTCCCTCATAAGCCTGTCGCCGAGCGTCGTGACGGTAAGGTTTACGGGAGAATAACTTCCGACACCGATATCCGAGTCGAGACCCTGGGCCGAAGGGTCGTCGATCAGCCTCACGCGGCGGCCGGTGACGTAATCCTGCCAGCATTCCCCCACTACGCCGTGCACCGACGGGTTGGCTCCCGTAGTCAGCGTGGCAAGAGCCGCCGGGGTGTTGGTCTGCATGAAATCGTAACGGCTTTCGGTGAATACCATCCCGTTCGTGTAGAACCGCAGAAAACCGCCCTCCGAAAGATTCTCCCGGTAACGGTCCATATAGTCGTAACGCATACCGCCGACAACGATGTTTATCACCAACACGGGCTTATTGTCCTCATCGCTCTGAGTGCGGAGTTGCCCCGCCGCCGGCAAAGAAATTACGGCAAACGGCAGGAGGATATAAAATAGTATTCCGGATTTCATCGATTCATACTTTCTGTGTGCCGGTATCGGGGTCCATCGTCCATAAACCGCATGATGGAGGCATTTGCCTCATGCTGCTTTCCGGCGCACAAAGATAGTTATTATTACAGAATATAGGATGCGCCCCGGCGATCTCTCGAAAACAAGTTTTCTTCGATCGCGCCCGACTTTCGCTATATTTCAGAAAAATAGTCGAGTTCGGCGCTGAAGTCGATCTCCGGCAACTCGTTTTGAAGCTTTTCCGCATACAGGCGCATTTTCTCGCGGAAAGCTCTGTCGGCGGCGCTTCCCGGATTCATAACCCGGTGCCCCATGGCCTTTGTGAGTTTTTCGATACGCGGCATAAGCGCCGCGGTATCGGATGTCATGGCATATTCCGCGAACTTCTCCCAGATATAATCTACGGCGACATCAGACGGATGCACCATATCGGCGGCATAGAAACGATAATCGCGCAGGTCGTCACAGACTATCTCCCACGACGGAAAATAGCCTGCATTCCCGTATTTTTCCACCAACTCCCCTATCGCGACCCTCAGTATCGATTTGCCGAGCGAGTTTTCCGCGAAGCCATCCTTAAGATGCCTCACGGGGCTTATGGTGAACACCACCTTTTTGTCCTTGAGAACGCCGTCGAGAAGTTCCGAGAAAGCCGCCACTATCTCATCCACGGTTAGCCTGCGCCGGTCGAACATCGCCGAAGGCTGCTTATGACAGTTGGCCACAACCACACCCGTGCCGGTCAACCTGTATATCCACGCCGTACCGAAGGTAACGATCACATACGACGCCTCTTCCAGCGCGCTGGCACCTTCCGCGGCGGCTTCGTTAATATTTTTCAGCACCCCGTCCCTCTCCTCTCCGGAGAACGAGCCGTGATGCGACCACCCGAACCATAGCCCGCCGTCAGAACACAGATCGTCAGTCGTAAAAACCTTCCGCGCCGAAAGCGCCCCGAACATGGCGTGGATCGACATGGGATTGAATAGCACGCCGAACGGATTCGACGCCACACGGAATTTAGCCCCGCGCAGCTTTCGCGAGATATTCTCCGAAAAGCACGAGCCCGTCAGAAACCCGCTTTGCGAATGATCGATGAACGGCCGCTGCCGCTCTATGGTAAGTTCAGTTCTGAAAATCACGTTTCATTTATGATTTATAAATTCCGGGGTGATGGATCAAGTGGCGTATGTTGTGCAAAGATATGTATAAAATTTAGAGTCTGTTTGGAATTATACCTATCTTTGTTGTTCATAAATTTCATAACCCGCAACCATGCTCCTTTTCCCCGACTGCAAGATCAACCTCGGCCTCGACATACTTCGTAGGCGGCCGGACGGGTTCCACGACATAGAGACCGTTATGCTGCCCGTCGAAGGGCTAAACGACGGCTTGGAGATCGTCCGCGCAAAGGGTGACGGCGCCGCGTTCTCGGCGTCGGGACTGGCGGTGGACTGCGCGCCGGACGACAATCTGGTTCTCCGCGCTTACGGCCTGATGCGTAAGGAATTCGGGATAGGCGGCGTGAAGATCCACCTCCACAAAGAGGTTCCTTTCGGAGCTGGGCTCGGAGGAGGTTCCGCCGACGCTGCATTCACCGTAAAGGGGCTTAACGAACTTTTTGCCCTGGGGTTGGATATTCCCGCAATGGAGTCCCTTGCGGCACGGCTCGGAAGCGACACTCCTTTCTTTATACGCGACACACCGCAACTGTGTACGGGACGCGGCGAAGTAATGTCCCCCATCGACACGCCGCTGTCGGGGAAACACCTTCTTATAGTCAAACCCGAAATAAGCATACCGACTGCAGAGGCATATGCCCGCATCACACCCGCAATCCCGCCGCAGCCTCTTGCCGACAGGATAAAAATGCCGATCGAGGCATGGAAAGACGTCGTATTCAACGACTTCGAAAAGCCAATATTCAAAACCCACCCTATGCTCGAACGGATAAAATCAGCGTTATACGAGGCCGGTGCCCTCTACGCCGCAATGTCCGGGTCGGGATCGGCACTCTACGGCATCTTCGACCATGCGCCCGAATACAAGCCCCTCGAAGGAGAAAAGATCTTCCGCGCAAGAGTGTAAGAAGTTGTCTGGAAAATTCAAACAAGCTCTAAGTTTTTCCCCTGCAACAACGCCAAAACAATATAAACGAAAGCGGCCGGAGAATCTCCGGCCGCTGCGATCATATACCTCGAATTATTCGGGTTTGGTAAACTTGGTCAATTCCTTGGTCGACAGCAATTTACCCCTGCCAGTATAGTTCTCCTCCTTTACCATGCCCACACCGTCGGAATACCACATCTTATTCTTGGTGGTCTCGCTTTGCTGCTGTCCGTTGAACGTCGCCGCCTGTGTCATGGTCTCTTCGATAACAATGCAGTTGAAAGTACCTGCAGGCACGGTTATCTCCTCTTCCGCAAGGCACTTTCTGTTCTTGGCGGTCACATCGACCATCTGGAACATACCGGGAGCCTGATCGAAAGTCATTATGACGGAAATAGTGATATCGGGCAATACCATACCGGCGGTAACGCCCAGTGGATACACGATATCGTCGCCTTCCACTTCGGCATTTACGCCTTGCTCTTTAAGCAACTCGGCGGGAAATAAAGTCTCTTTCGCAATGAATACATTGTCCTTCTGCACAACATATTTCTGCGGTATGGTCATTCCTTCCAACTCCTTAGTTACCACGACCTCTGTAGCGCCGCCTACCTTCTTAACGGAAGTTACTTTTTCAACCGATACAGGGCCTTCCTGCTTGCCCTTGGCGTTCAGAGTAGTGTACTCCATGGATGTCCCTTCCACAGTACATACATAAGGCTGCTGAGCGAAAACGCTGAGCGACATGAACATCGCTACAACAAAGAATAAATAAGCGGGAAAATGTGCGTGCAGTTCATTCATATAATCGTCGCGGTAGGTTTTCGCCAGTATGGAAGCCGCTGCAATCGAAAGGTATTTTCCATCGCCTTTTACTACACATTGATGAGCTGTTTCCCCATATTTTTTAAAACGGTTACCGTCTATAATCAAATGTTCGGGACGGACAGATAATTGGTCTATTGCCCGGTGCATCGCAAGGAAAGAGGCATTCAGTATGTTTATCTGGTCAATCTCTTCCGGCGAAACGATCCCAACCGCCCACGCAATTGCCTTTTCCTCGATAACCGGACGTAGCGCATACCGCTGTTTTTCGCTCAACTTTTTGGAATCGTTTAATTCCTCGCATTCAAAATCAGCCGGTAAAATAACCGCCGCCGCAAATACCGCACCGGCAAGACATCCCCTGCCGGCTTCATCGCAACCGGCTTCAATCACATTTTCTTTAAAAAAAGGAAGCAGCATGTCCGTTGTTTTATTTTGTTTAACATCAGGATTTACATCCATAATTTCATCCCTTAGGGATTTCCAAGTCCAAAGCAAATAGTTAGCGAAAGAACTCTACAAAAAAGAAAACAGAGAAAAAGAACATGAAATTCACAAAAATCCCCGTTACCTTAATAAAATCTTTGTGTCTTGGTAAACTTTGCACCTTTACGTATAAATGTAGATAAATACTAAGGCTGTTTGAATTAATTATGCGAATCAGAAGTTGAAAAAATGTGACAAAAGCGTATAAGCTTTACGCAGAAGGCGTTTGATATAGATAACCTTAGATAATTCCGCATTTAACCGTCAATCTAAAATTGCAACCCTGAATTACACAAATTTTTGTATCATCTCCCTCTCTCCCGCAATCCAGACCAAATCGCCCTCCTCGAAGACAAACGACAAATCCGGATTGATAAATACCTCTTTTCCACGGTCGACTTCGATAATCATACATTTCAAATCACGTACGCCACTCTCTGCCAATTTTTTACCTAAAATCGGAGAATTTTCCTTGACAACAAAAGAATATAGCTTTACTTCTGTTTTTTTGACCTGGATTTCTTCCGTATCTTCTATTTCCATTATTTGGGAAAAAGCTGAGATTTTCTCATCCGTACCGATTGCAGTAATATGGTCGGACGGGTATATAAATTCATTTCCGTCCGGCAGATAAATTTCTTTGTGTCCGCGAACTATTTCGATGATATTGACATCATAGTTTTTTCGCAAATCCAACTCCTTCAACCGTTTTCCGATAAACGGCGAATCGGGCGATACGGTTAGTTTTGCCAGATGAATATCGCGATTGGATAATTGGGAATTAATCGAACTGCGCAATGGATTTTTTTCCCGTTCAAACTCCTCTTTCTGGTTTAAGTTGGAGATAAACTGGTCTTCCATAATCCAGTGTGTTTTAAAGTTCTTATGGGCAAGGAAAAGGAAAACCACGATCGCCAACGAGATGATAATGACAAGTCCGGAGGTAGTTTTAAAATTGAAGAATAACACAAGCACGACGAAAAACGTTGCCAGAAATATGCGAAACAGAATCAAAGATACCAGTCGCCGGCGATTTGCTTTGTTTCCTTCTGAAATCAGTTTGCCTACAAGCTCTTTCTTTTGCCGGCTGCCCGATACCAATCCCATTATAAATGGCGTCATTGCTGCAATTGTCAATATAGCATTGATAAGATTTATAAGCGTATTGGAAATGCGGCCGGTCAGTTCCATAGAGATAAACGGATCCACAAAATAGCGGAAAAAGAGAACAATTGCAATTAATAAAATACTGTAAACAAAAATATTTGTTACGTAATATTTTATCAACTTTTTCCAGTCGCTTTCTTCTTTTACCAAATCGCCGCCCGATGAGTAGTTCTCCAAAAACGTTTTGAATTTTACCGGAAGTTTTGGTTCCAGCCAATCGTGAAAAGGATTGGCAAGACGGATAAAATAAGGCGTGGTAAAGGTAGTTATAACCGAAATGGTAACAATAACCGGATAGATAAATTCGCTCATAACACCTAAACTGTAACCCAACGAGGCAATGATAAAGGCAAATTCGCCGATTTGCGCCAAACTAAACCCCGATTGCAGCGACACTCTCAGCGGCTGACCGGAAAGCAGCACTCCTACCGACGAAAAAAATGACTTTCCAAAAATAGTAACTAACGTGAGTACCAGTATAGGGAACCAATATTCGACCAGCGTACTTGGATTTACCATCATTCCCACAGATACGAAAAACACGGCGCCGAAAAGATCTTTAATGTTTTTTGTTAAATGTTCAATATGTTCGCCTTCAATAGTTTCAGCCAAAATAGAGCCCATCATAAATGCACCCAAAGCAGCCGAAAAACCAAAATGAGTAGCCAGTACAACCAACCCGAAACAAAGACCGATAGAGATAACCAGCAGTGTTTCGCTGTTCAGCGACTTACGGAATTTACGGAAAAAAGTAGGTAAGAGATAAATTCCCACCATAAAGCAAAGTATCAGGAAAAAGCCCAACTTCAACAAGCTGAATATCATATCGCCGCCATCCACATTTTTGCTTATGGCGACAGTCGAAAGCATTACCATCATCAAAATTCCGACAATATCTTCGACCACCAGCGTGCCGAACACAATATTGGTAAATTTCTGATTCCGGAGTCCCAAATCTTCAAATGCCTTAATAATAATGGTTGTGGAAGACATTGCAAGCATACCGCCGAGAAAAATACTCTCCAAAGTAGTCCAGCCCAATAGATGTCCGACAAAAAAGCCGACACACAGCATTGTAACGACTTCCGTAATGGCAGTTATCACAGCCGGACCACCCACTTTAAACAGTTTCTTAAAGCTGAATTCAAGTCCGAGCGCAAACAGGAGGAAAATAACCCCGATCTCCGACCACACTTTTATATTCGCCTCGTCAATAAGAGAAGGAAATGAAAACAGGTTAAAGTGAGGACTTATCAAAAATCCGGCTACAATGTAACCTAATACTAACGGTTGTTTGAGTGCTCTGAAAATGAGGGTGATGATACCTGCGGAAATGAATATTAATGCTAAATCTTGAACCAATTTTAATTC
>QMCE01769537.1_pt1 | contig 16875 bp, 15 predicted proteins | sample 1821851 | NCBI WGS metagenome assembly QMCE01 (sample SAMN09453174, study PRJNA476694) | Termite gut metagenome, whole genome shotgun sequencing project. | isolation source: worker | host: Odontotermes sp. | place: South Africa:Pretoria | collected 2016-01-28
TTTCCGCGTCCCACCTTGGCTGCGCTATGTAGTCAAGATGATTCATTACATCTTTATATATCATCGCTTCCCGCTTTCGCGCTCGTCCTTTCCGCTCAGTCACTCGATATTCTATCTTCGACAATACTTCATCGTTTTTGATTTCTTCTCGTTTCTCTATCCCGACATACCCCGCGTCCGTATTCACAAAAGCATCATCGGCTCTTATCAACTTATGCGCTGTCGCGATATCGGACTCATTGGCTGCTGTCGTTTCCACGCTGTGTACCATTCCGCTCCTCGCGTCCACTCCGATATGCGCTTTCATCCCGAAATGCCATTCATTTCCTTTTTTCGTTTGATGCATTTCCGGGTCTCGGCTGTGACTGCTATTCTTCCGAGCACTTGGCGCTTCTATGATCGTCGCGTCAATCACTGTCCCTCCATGAAGGATTTTTCCTTTCGCTTCCAGTTCCTCTTTCACTATTTCAAATATCGTTTTTGTTATCTCGTGTTCTTCCAACAGATGCCGAAACTTCAACAGTGTTGTCGCGTCAGGAACGCTTTCTTCACTGAAATCAAGCCGCATGAACGTCCTCATCGCATAGCTGTCATAGATACTTTCTTCGTTTCGACATTCTTTATTCTATCATCTTTTGGGGTATTTAATCAGCGTTGCCTTAGGGTAACACTGATTGCGGCATATATGCCGAATTCTCGATTGCATAAATCAATGTTTCCTTGGAGGACATTATCACTTTTTTCAACACGTTGCTCAATTCGTAATCATCGAAAAATACTTGACAAATGTATAGTATTAAGCCAATACTATATTTGGAGGAAGTAAAAATGAATGAGAATCAAAGGGAAATACTGAGAAGTGATGTAAATGAACATTGGGCACACTCTGGAATTGTTGAAGCAGGCGATTTTGCTTTTATAAGTTATTGTGTCGGCAATATAGGTCAATCCATTGAAAATCAAATTATTGGCGCAATTGATCATTTGGAAGCAAGATTAAAGACCATTAATTTAGATTTGGAATCTGTTGTAAATTTGACTTGTATGTTTAGGGATGTTTGGAATATTCCGGTTATGGAAAAGGTGTTTAAAGAAAGATTCAAAGGAAAATATCCTTCCCGAAAATCGATACAAACAGAATTTGCCCACGAAGGAGGCCCAGAGGGGCTGTTGTTTCAGTTGGACGCGATAGCGTTCAAAGGTTAAAACCTGAACTGAATGTTGAGTGAAACTAAAAATGCTTACCGGTTGACCTCCGTTCCCCGGCTCCTTAAAATAGAGAAATGGCATTAAATTGTGGTATTGTTGGGCTTCCCAATGTGGGAAAGTCTACTCTTTTTTCGGCATTGACATCGGCTCCCGCGGAAGCGGCGAATTATCCTTTTTGCACGATTGATCCAAACGTGGGAATTGTGAACGTGCCGGACCCGCGGCTCAAGAAACTTACGGAAATGTTTCATCCGAAAAAAACAGTCCCCGCGGTGGTGGAATTTGTCGATATAGCCGGACTTGTCAAAGGTGCGTCTCAGGGCGAAGGATTGGGAAACCAGTTTTTATCTCACATCCGCGAAGTAGGGGTCATCGCCCATGTCGTCCGCTGTTTTGATGATCCCGATATCGTTCATGTATCAAACAAAGTCGATCCTGAATCGGATATGGAAACCATCAACATCGAACTCGCCCTCGCCGATCTTGATACCCTTTTAAAACGCCGCGACCGCGCGGAACGGACCCTCAAGGTTCAATCCAAAGATCAACAAAAACTCGCCGAACAAACCATTAACGCGCTGAACAAAATCCAGCCCGCGTTGGAAGACGGCAAACCCGCCCGCTCCGTTCTCCTGAGCGATGATGAAAAAGCCGCGGTTTACGACTGTCATTTTATCACCATGAAACCCCAGCTCTATGTATGCAACGTCGATGAAAAAGGAATGCAGAACGGGAATCAATATATCGACAAAGTAAAAGCGCGTGCCGCTGCCGAAGGTTCCGAAGCCGTAGTTATTTCGGGAAAGTTTGAAGCCGAACTTGCCGACATCGATGACGAAGAAGAACGCCTCGCATTCTTAAGCGAACTCGGCCTCGAAGAATCCGGCCTTTCCGTTCTCATTCACGCGGCCTACCGTTTCCTCGGCCTCCGAACTTTTTTCACCGCGGGCGAAGACGAATGCCGCGCATGGACTATCCACGCCGGAGACAGCGCCCCCAAAGCCGCCGGCGTCATCCACACCGATTTCGAGAAAGGCTTTATCAAAGCCGAGGTCTATTCCTTTGACGACCTTGTAACATACGGCAGCGAAGCCAAAATCAAAGAAGCCGGCAAGTACCGCATTGAAGGCAAAGAGTATGTAGTCCGTGATGGTGATGTAATGTTCTTCAAGTTTAATGTGTAGGAAGTAGTAATTAATAAAGAGACGAGTTCAATATAGAAGCGCGACAAAAAGAAAGTTAAGAGGAGGGACGTTGCGACTCCTTGACGGGATAGGAAAAAACGCTTAAATTATCCTTATTATCACACTGTAGACTGTAGAATGATCAATCCGTAACATATAGCGATTTATAATCTTGAGGAGAAAGCCAGATGGCTGTAAAAACCTTTAAACGCGGAGTACACCTTCCGGAGCGGAAAGACGCGACCGCGGGGAAACCCTACGAACATGTTTCTTCACCAAAACAGGCAGTTATTCCGATCAATCAGCATTTTGGCGCTCCGAATAAGAGCCTTGTTGCTGTAGGCGACAAGGTCCGGCGCGGGCAAAAGATTGCCGACGCGGTTAATCCGGGGCCGATGACGGTGCCGGTTCACGCTTCAATTTCCGGGGTGGTAAAAAAGATTGAGCCCCGGACACAGTCGAATAATCTGGAAGGATTATGCGTCGTTATTGAGGCTGCCGAAGTTGAGGGCGGGGACGATTTCATGCCGCCGCTCGATGCTTTTAGCTGTACAAAAGATGAAGCCCTCGCGCGGATCCGTGAAGCCGGTCTTGTGGGAATGGGCGGCGCCGGTTTCCCGGTACACATCAAACTGAATCCGCCGCCGAACAAGCCCATCGATCTGGTGATTCTGGACGGCGCTGAGTGCGAGCCCTATCTTACCACCGATGAAGCCGCCATACGGCGAAATCCCGCTCTTTTGATAGAAGGCCTTTGCATCATTATGAAGATCACCGGAGTAAAAAGAGCGGTTATCGGGATGGAAGATAATAAGGCTTCTTTGGTTCCGGTTCTTGAAGACGCGATAAAAGAATCGAAGCGCGGTTTTGATATTACAGTTGAGCTGTTGAAATCGAAGTATCCCCAGGGCGGTGAAAAAATGCTGATTACCGCTATCACCGGGAAACAGGTTCCATCCGGCGGACTGCCTATGGATACGGGCTGCATCGTTCAGAATGTGGGAACCGCCATCGCGATAGCCGAGGCCTTTCAGCTTGGAAAGCCCTTGATTGAACGGGGATTGACGGTCAGCGGAGGAGCCTGCAAAACGCCGAAAAATATCTATGCGCCCATCGGAACGCTTATCAGCGATCTGCCGCCGGAATTCATGGATATTGATTATGAAAAGCTCAGGAAGATTATTTTCGGCGGCCCCATGATGGGAAGCGCCGTTCCTTCTATAAATATTCCTATTCAGAAAAATACGTCGGGCATCATTTTGATGACGGCAAAGGAAACCGCTGAATTTGCCGAAACGCCCTGCATCCGCTGCGGACGCTGTATTCGGACCTGCGCGTGCTGGCTTTCGCCTGTAATGATCAACATCGGCCTTAACTCTGACGACATGGACGGCGCGGTGAAGGCGGGTCTTCTGGATTGTATTGAATGCGGAAGCTGCGCCTTTGTTTGTCCCGCGCGGATAAAACTGGTTCAGCGTTTCCGGGTTGGAAAACAGCGTTTCCGGGCACAGCAGGCTGCCCAGGCTAAAAAATAAAGGAGAGAACATGGCGCAGAACGAAGGGCATATCCTTCTATCATCTAGTCCGCATTACGCATCGCCCATCAATTCCAGGATGGTCATGTTCAATGTGGTCATAGCGTTGCTTCCGGTATCGATATTTGGAATCATTTTATACGGGATGAACGCGGTTTTCACGATTTTGACATCGATAGTTTTTGCGGTTGCCGCGGAAGCGGCTTTCAGGAAAATAACAAAACAGGATATCCGGATTAAAGATGGTTCCGCGATTGTTACCGGTTTACTGCTGGCTTTGATTCTTCCGCCGTCCACGCCGCTTTGGATGACGGCTTTGGGAGCGGTTTTTGCCATCATCGTTGCGAAAGAATTCTTCGGCGGCATCGGGGCAAATGTGTTTAACCCCGCGCTGATCGGCCGGGCCTTCCTCATTATGAGTTTTCCCGCGGCGATTACTTCCTGGCATTCACCTTCCGGCTTTGGCGTTCCTTTAACAGACGCGATTTCCACGGCGACCCCGCTTAATATCGTAAAGATGGGCGGAACGTTGGCGGATGTGGGAAACAATTTTGTTTCGCTGGGACTGTCCCAGTCACCGGATTACTGGCCGGTGATGAAGACGCTTTTCTTTGGGAACCGGGCCGGCTGTATCGGCGAATCATCCATCTTGTTGATTTTAGCCGGAGCGTTTTATCTTATCATCACAAAAACGATTGATTGGAGAGCGCCGCTCGCCATGATTATCACAACAATAGTATCATCTTTCATTTTGGGGATGGACCCGATTTTTGGAGTCCTCAGCGGCGGAGTTTTGTTTGGCGCGGTCTTTATGGCAACCGATTATGTGACGGCCCCTATGACCGCCAAAGGAAAATTGATATTCGGATTCGGCGCGGCTTTGATCACGGTGTTAATCCGCAAATGGGGATCGTACCCCGAAGGCGTGACCTACGGCATCCTCATCATGAATGCCTTTACGCCTTTCTTGAACAGGCTCTTACAAAAGAAATACGGTTTTGTCCGCGCTAAAAAGGAGGCCGGGAAATGAACGCAAAGCGAATGCTGCTTCTTGGCCTGGTATTGGCGCTTTATGCTTCGGCGGCCTGTGTTGGGTTGGCCTTTGTGTATACCGGAACAAAGGAAACAATTGACGCTCATGGACAAAGAAATTTGGAAACATCTTTAGCGGAAATTTTTCCTAACGGCGACAGTTTTGAAGATATCAGCGGAGAGATTAATAGCCCCGACAGCGATGTAACGTTTTCAAATCAATATGCCATCAAAAAAGACGGCGTGATTATCGGCGCGGCTATCAGGGCTTCCGCCGGAAGTTACGGCGGCCCCATCGTCATGCTCGTTGGCGTCGGCGTTGACGGCAAGGTCAGCGGCGTGAAGATTCTCCAGAACCAGGATACGCCGGGGCTTGGCGCAAAGGCATCGTCATCCAATTACTTTGTAAACCGTTCAAAAGGCCTTACCTTTTACGGCCAGTTTGCGGGAAAATCCGCGGGCGACGCTTTTCAGGTAAAAGCTGACGTAGCGGCGATTACGGCTTCTACTATTACGAGCAACGCCGTTGCTCTGGCAGTCAAAACAGCTTCCAGGGCCGGGACCGAATGGCTTACACAAGGAGGCGCCCGGTGAAATTCTTCCGTATTTTTACGAATGGTATTGTAAGAGAAAATCCCCTGCTCGCGTTGATGATCGGACTTTGTTCGGCATTGGCGGTTACCACGAGCGCCGCAAACGGCATCGGGATGGGCCTGGCCATGACTTTTGTACTTCTTATGTCGGAAATCGTCATCAGCATCTTCCGGAAACTCATTCCCGATTCTATCAGGATTCCGATATTCATCATTGTTATCGCGTCATTTACTACGGTAATTGATTATGTGTTAAAGGCTTATTTCCCGGACTTGTCCCAATCGATGGGAATATTTATCCCGCTGATTGTCGTCAACTGCATCATCATGGGGCGGGTTGAATCGTTCGCGTCCAAACGAACACTTATCGAAGTAATCCCCGACGCCCTCGGTATGGGATTGGGCTATACCTGGGTACTCTTGGGCATTTCTATCGTCAGGGAAATCTTAGGAAACGGAAGCGTTTTTGATGTGATGATTATTGATCACGCGATCCGGTTTTTCGGGAATATTCTGCGTCTGGAAAGCGTTCCCGAATTCCAGCCGATTCTTTTCTTCGCGCTTCCGCCGGGAGGTTTTTTGGTGTTTGCTTTGTTTATTTCGTTGAATCTTGCTATTAAATCCCGTCTTAAGAAACCTGCGGAGGAACAGGCATGAATTTGTTTAAGATTTTTATATCAGCTTTTTTGATTGATAACGTCGTGTTGATGCGCTTTCTTGCTCTGTGTCCGTTCATCGGGATGAGCAATGATGAAAATAAATCTGTCGGAATGGGCTTGGCGGTAACCTTTGTGACGGTTCTGGCGTCCTGCGCAACATGGCCGATTTATCATTATATTTTACTGCCTAATGGAATAGAATTCCTCCAGATTCTGGTATTTATTCTGGTGATTGCCGCGTTGGTTCAGCTCGTGGAGTTTTATCTTAAAAAAACGGTTCCGTCTTTGTACGCGTCAATGGGAATCTACCTCGCGTTGATAACCACCAATTGCGCGATCCTGGGCGTTACGTTTGACAACGTAGTAAAAAACCACAATTTTGTGGAATCGCTCGTGTACGCGGTCGGCGTTGCTTTGGGCTTCCTTCTTTCGCTCCTTCTTCTGGCGGGAATCCGCAAACGGATTCAAACGAGTCCCATCCCCCATTTTTTAAAGGGAACACCCATCCTGTTTGTTTCAGCCGCCTTATTGTCCGTGGCTTTTATGGGCTTTTCCGGATTGGTAAAGTAGGGGGCGGAACATGATAACTATTTTGATTACCGCCGGATTCGCTTTCGGCTTGGCATTTGTCCTGGGAATTCTTCTGGGTTTTTTTGAAGAATTCTTTAAAGTTGAAAACGATCCGATGATAGCCGCTGTCCGTGAAGCCCTGCCGGGAGTCAATTGCGGCGCCTGCGGTTTCCCCGGATGCGACGGATACGCCGCCGCGGTGGCGTCCCGTTCCGTAGAAATCACCCTGTGCGCTCCGGGGGGCGCTTCCTCCGTGAAAAAGCTTTCAGAGCTTTTGGGAGTTAACGCATCGGCGAATCCGGCGGTGGCGGTTCTTGCCTGCCAGGGTTCAAAGATTCACGCTCTGAAGAAAGCCGAGTATAACGGCGTGGAAACCTGCCGCGCGGCAAAACTGAGTACAGGCGGCACAAAACTGTGTTCATGGGGATGCCTAGGCTTTGGCGACTGTGCTCTTGTCTGCCAGTTTGATGCCCTTCACATCGGCGATGACGGGCTGCCTCATGTGGATTATGAAAAATGTACCGGCTGTAAAAAGTGTATCACCGAATGTCCGCAGCAGCTTTTCCGCGAAGTTCCCAAGGACAGGCTCGGTTCTATGGCGATGTGTTCAAACCGCAATCCCTTAAAACCCATGATTATGAAAACATGTAAAGTCGGCTGCATTAAATGTGAACTCTGCGTAAAGCATTGTCCTGAAAAATGTATTATCATGACAAACGGCATTCCGGCAGTTGATTATGAAAAATGTACGAGCTGCGGACTTTGCGTAGAAAAATGTCCCATGAATGTTTTCAAAATGCTGCAGAAAGATGTTATTGTTGGTTGAAGTTCATGCCCCGCTGTCCGCCGGCCTGCGGGGTATCGGCGTTGAAGGTTAATCCTGAATTCTAAAAAGCCATTTAAAAAAACGGACAATGGCGTTCCAGATGCGTCCAAAGAAACCGGGATTTTTAAGTTTGTCCAGTTTTTGAGTCGCGAAGGCAATTTCATCGGCGGAAAAATCCTGCCGGAACATATTTTCCTCAATCTCGTATTCTAACTTGATAGTTTCATTGGGGAGATCAACAACAATGGCATTGATGGTCCGCCACCCAAGGAGCTTGGCGGCCTCGAGCCGTCTGGCTCCCGCAACAAGATGATTTGTTTTTGTAATAGAGATAGGGCTGATCTGCCCAAGTCTTCTCATGCTTTCAGCCAAGGCGGGAATATTTCCCATATCTTTACGAATCCGCTGTTTGACAATAATATCTTCGATAGGCACCTGCATAATGGTCTCCGTTTTTGTCAATTCGCTTATGCCGCCGTTCAAACCTAATTGAGCAACGGATTATAACTAGGCATTTCTATTCCGTATCCCGGCGTTCTTTGCGGTTCCGACTGAGATGGAAGAAGCGGAAACATATCCGTTCTATTATTTTCCGTACCTGTATTGGGAATTATCATGTTATTCGCTGTATTTTGATCAGAAAACATGTCATTGCCAATTTCCGGGCTTCTGTATTGAGGAACTTCAAACCCTTCGGGAAGCGACGGCATGGTTAGTGTATCAAGAACAAGGTCAGAGTTTATACCCATAGAAATATCCATAGGAACGGTAACAAGACTAGGGCCGTTTACCGTTTCTTCATGCAAGTCACAATATCTCGTTGGTTGAGTACCCACCAGGAACGGCAATGTAATCACATCGGAGCAATGCGGCGTTGGAAGCAGTCCGGATGTCTTGCAGACCGTTACATCGATAATGCCGGTGCTGGGCCGTACAAAATCACGGTACGGCAGTCCTTGATGGATTTCCCGCATAAAATCACCCCAGGTAGGTCCGGCCAAAGTTGATCCGGTAAGATCAATTCCCAAGGTGTTGCCCGGCTTGTCAAACCCAAACCAGATGGCGGTAGTATAGTAAGGAGTGTAGCCGACAGCCCATGCGTCAAGCCAGTTTTGCGTGGTTCCGGTTTTCCCCGCCGCCGGCATGGTAAAGCGTTTGCCGTTTTCATCGGTGAATGAGAATTTAGGAAACCATGTCCAAGTATTTGTCAAATAATTTGAACCAAAAGCGAGCGTCCCTGTTTCCACGGTTTTTTTCAGTATCGTAGTCATGATATACGCGTTCTCAGGACTGATAATCTGAATCTTGTCTCCTAACTGCCTTTGCTGCAATCGCAGTTCTCGTTCCGGATCAAGGACCGTTCTGCCATTGCGGTCCGCAATACTCCGAATGGCAATTGCGTCAACCTGTTTCCCCTGATTGGCAAATACGGCAAAAGCCCGCGCCATTTGGAGGGGTGAAACCGAGATGATTCCCAGCCCCAAAGGGTACCGTCTGGGAAAAGCGTTCCGTTTTTCGTCAGGATCGGTGATGCGCAAAAGGGCCGCCGCGCGGTCAATGGCGGCATCAAAGCCAATCGCGTCAAGGATTTTGATGGAAGGCACATTCATGGACTGCGAAAGCGCTTCAATCAGAAGGACCGGTCCGCTCCATTCGCCGCGGAAATTTTCGGGAATATAAGGCGTTCCATCGCTGTTATGAAACACCATCGGCAAATCATAAATAAGGCTCGCGGCGGTGAATTTCTTCGAATCGATAGCCGCGGAATAGTACAGAGGCTTAAAAGAACTTCCCGGCTGAACCCTGCTCTGGGTTGCCCGGATATACTGGTTCGATTGATCAAACCTTGATCCGCCGACAAGAGCCTTGATATACCCTGTATCGTTTTCAATAGAAATGAGAGCGCCTTCTATGACATTACTTTCGGTAACACTTTTCATCTCATCATAAGAAGCGGTAGTAATACCTTTTAAGTTGTTAATATCAAAAAGCAAAGCCGCCATGTCTACAATGGGATTTATCGTGTTATTATACCGGGATTTCGACTTGACTTCATTTTGCGAAAGCGATGTTTCATGAATCGCGTCTAAATCAAAAACTAAAGTTAAAAGATCCACAATAGGGATATATGTTTGTTCCGCCGCAACCAGTCTGGAACCAAAGGAACTCCGGAACCTCTGATTCGCATAGGCAATACGCTGTTCCATCAGCCTTTGAGCAGCCTGCTGATGTTTCAGATCGATAGTAGTTTGAACGGTATATCCATCCCGGTAATAATCCATGACCCCGTACATTGAATCATCCAATTCACGGCGGACATATTCGCTGAACCAGGGGGCTTTATCTTCGCGGTTGTAGAAAGCGGATGTGATTGCTCTTGTATAATCATAATTAGCCCAATATTCATTAAATGATGATTCAGCTTCTTCCGCTGTGGTATAGCCCAACTCTATCATTCTATTAAGAACGGAGCGCTGCCTGATCATGGCATCGTCAGGATTTGCCAAAGGATTGAATCTGGTAGGATTGGACAACTGAATAACAAGTACCGCGGCTTCCGCCAAGGTAATCTCTTTCGCGCTGTGGCCGAAAAAGTATTTACTCGCCGCTTCGACCCCGTACACCCCGGGCCCCATGATCATATAATTGAGATAGATTTCCAGGATTTCATTCTTTGAAAAACGCCGCTCCATTTGGAGGGCCCACCAAAGTTCAACGATTTTTCTTTTGACGGTTCTTTCCGATCTGTTTGTGTACAGAGTTCCCGCCACCTGCTGAGTTATGGTAGAACCACCGCCAAGACCCTGATTATTAGTTAGTTGACCGTAAACCGCCCGCGCGATTCCCCGGATGCTGAATCCTTTATGACTGAAAAAGGTAGGATCTTCTCTCGCAAGTGTCGCGTGAATAAGATGCTTGGGGAGTTCGCTTAAAGATACCAGTTCGCGCTTTTCCTCAGAAGAAAACTCGGTAATCAGTTCGCCGTTAATGTCTACAATCTTTGTAGGAAGCGCAACCGCGAATTCGGTAAAATTTTCCTGATTTTCGATATTTTTCGTCATTGCCAAGGATAAGCCCAAGCCAATTCCGATAATAATAGTCACTATTATGGTAAAAACCGCTGCTATCCGGACCGCAACATTTTTTTTGCTCATTATCTTTCCAAAACCACAATCAATATACTCAACATAACCTTTAGAAACAAGCCCTCTGAATAAGGGCTGTCTCTATACGTTGAATCCTGCCGAGGAAAGATCAGTTAAGTTTATACCCAAGCGCAAGTCTCATGGTAAGACCGTGTCCCAGTAATGCTGCTCTGGATGAGTTTTTTTCAACTGCATCCCGTTCATATTTACTTGAAAGTCTTACTCCATACAAGGCTTCTCCGCGCAAAAAAAGAGTGTCATTAAAAGAGAAATCCAGTCCTAAGCCGGCTTTAAACCAAAAAGCGCTAAAATCCCATGGAGCAGACTTTCCAGCAGGATTTTTATATTGCCCTTCATTATAATCTTTTGCAGTGATATCTCGTGCGGTGAGTATAAGCCGGTAATCAACACCTAACAGAGGAAACAACGTGAAATGCTTACCGATACTCAATGGAATCTTCCCGAATAAACCAATATCCATTCCATACATTTTCCTTTCCGTTGAACTATTTATGTTATTAATTTCAGATGTGGTGTTATTGAACGCTAACATGCCTACTGATAATTGTATATATTTGACATCAAAAAAAGCGAATATACCGCCGCTCATATAAGGCATTTCCATTTTGGCGTCCGGATTAGATTCTTCAAAACCGCCCCCGAAATCATTGGTAAAATATCCGCCCGCGCCTATGCTGAATTGAGCAAAAGTACTCCCAGCAATTATGCCCAGCAAAACCAACATCAATAAAGACTTTTTTTTCATCTTGTCTCTCCCTCGTTCGTCAGTAAAATTGTACGGATTAAACACTCATTCAATTATATTATAACGATAATTACTCAATTATGCCGAATAATTCACAATTTTTAACATATTCAGAAATACCCATGAACAATGCAAAAAGTCTAGCTCATAAGGCCTGAGAGTACAAGTGCCGTGTCGTACAAAAAACACATCAGATATTTACAAGCGGCAGCCATTATACTACAATGCTGAAAATGTAAGCACTGTACAGTGAATTGATGAGGAGTTTCTGTTATGAGCATGTGTCCCTGCGGATCAGGCCGCGATTATTCTGAATGTTGTGAACCATATATTTTAGGCAAAGCTGATGCTCCGACTGCCGAAGCGCTCATGCGGAGCCGTTACACAGCCTATGTGGTTCATGACATCGATTACATTGTCGATACATGCATAAAAGATGATGATCATGACATCGATGTAAAGCAAACCAAAGATTGGTCGGAAAAATCCGAATGGCTCGGACTCAAAATAATTGACCGCGGCAAGGGGCTTGCTTCTGAGGCCGAAATTGATAAAGATGTTCTTCCTGACGATGAGAATGTGGTAGAATTTGAGGCCGAATACAAAAGCGGCGGCTTCAAAGATGTTCATCACGAAATTGCCTTTTTTAAGAAAATTAATGGTATATGGTTTTATGATACAGGCACAATCGTTCCGAAAACCATTGTCCGGGAAAGCCCTAAAGTCGGCAGAAACGATCCCTGTCCCTGCGGCAGCGGCAGAAAATACAAACACTGCTGCGGAAAAAATGGGTAAGATTGTGAATATCGACCCAACTCTCAAAAATTTAAGCAGCCTTTTTCCCGCGGATTTTACCGATGAACAAAAGGCCCAGGCACAAACCCTTTTTCTGAAAAGCCTTTCTTTTGAGGCTCACCGGTTCTACGGCGGAAAGATGCAGACTCTGCCCAAATGCGGCATTTACGGCCTTAACTGGTTTAATGTCTGGTATACGCCGGGCGTTTCAAACATATCGACATCTATTCGGGATGACAATGACGCTTCCTTTGAACTTTCCAACCGCGGTAACTTAGTTGCCATTGTGTCCGATTCTACCCGTGTTCTGGGCGACGGCGATTGTAGCCCTCCGGGCGGCCTCGGCGTTATGGAAGGCAAAGCGATGATTATGAAATACCTCGGCGGAGTTGACGCGGTATCTCTTTGTGTCGATTCAAGAGGGAAAGACGGCAAGAACGATCCGGAAAAGATTATCGAATTTGTTAAGATGCTTCAACACTCGTTTGGAGCCGTCAATTTGGAAGACATCAGCCAGCCCAACTGTTTTAAAGTTCTGGATGATCTTCGCGAAGCCTGCGATATTCCGGTTTGGCATGATGACGCGCAAGGCACTGCCTGTGTTACGCTGGCCGGGCTTATCAATGCCCTGAAACTTACGGGGAAGAAAATGGAGGACGTAAAAATTGTTCTCCTTGGAGCCGGCGCTTCCAACACCACCATTGCCCGGCTTATCCTGACTGACGGCGGGGATCCCGCGAAGATGATTGTGTTTGATTCCAAAGGATCGCTTCATGCCGGACGGGAAGATATTAAACATGATCCCCGGAATTACCGTAAATGGGAACTCTGTCAGCGGACAAACCCAAACAAAGTAAATTCGATGGAAGAAGCCATGAGCGGCGCGGATGTGCTGATCGCTCTTTCAACGCCGGGTCCTGATACGGTTAAGCGCGAATGGATCAGAGTGATGGCGGATAAATCGATTGTTTTTGCCTGCGCGAATCCGGTTCCGGAAATTTGGCCTTATGCCGCGAAGGAAGAAGGCGCGTACATCGCGGCGACCGGGCGGGGAGATTTTCCCAATCAGGTGAATAACTCGATTTGTTTCCCCGGCATCCTGAAAGGAGCGTTGCTCGTGCGCGCGAAAAAGATCAGCGACGGCATGGCGATTCGGGCGGCTCATTCCATTGCGGACTTTTCCGAAAAACGGGGAATCAATCCGGACAATATCATCGCCACAATGGAAGAAACCGATGTTTTTGCCCAGCAGGCGGCGGACGTTGCGATGCAGGCAATTAAGGAAGGTGTTGCCAGAATCAACTTGAGCAGAGATGAAGTCTATGAGCGCGCAAAGCGGGATATTACCGAAACGCGTGCGCTGGTCGAGGATATGAAAAAACTGGGACACATCAAAGAGCCGCCCGCGGAAATGCTGGAAGCTGCCTTGAAGAAAGCTATTGAAGCGGTGAAGTAAGTTTTTCAAAATCTGTAAAAATGGACTTACATTCCATTTTTACAGATTTTTTCATTGCGTTTAAATTGGAAATACTATATACTTTTCATTGAACAAAAAAGGAATCAATGATGAGTATCTATAAAAAGCGCACTTTGTCATCATACATTCTGCGAATGTCAGAGAATTTCAAAGTTTTGTTAATAACCGGTCCTCGTCAGATTGGCAAGACAACAATGCTGCGCAATACCGCTGAAAAAAATCGCAAATATGTCAGTTTGGACAATCCAAATGATTTATTGCTCGCAAAAACCGATCCAAAAGGTTTTTTAGACACTTATGCGCCGCCGGTTATCATTGATGAAATACAGTATGCACCAGAATTATTTCCCTATATAAAAATGTTAGCCGACAACTCCACAGAGCGCGGTTTAATATGGATGACGGGTTCGCAGCAATATAATTTAATGCAGGGTGTAACGGAATCGCTGGCTGGACGTATCGCGATTATTGATATGCTGGATTTTTCCATATATGAACGCGACGGCAAGGGTGATTTACAAAAACCATTTTTGCCGTCCAATACGCCCGCACAAGTGTTGAAGCGCAAAAATATTGCCGATACATTCAGAATAATTTTGCAAGGTGCCTTTCCTGATGTAATAATTGCAGACATGGATTATCGGGAGGTTTTTTATGATTCTTATGTCCGCACCTATTTGGAACGCGATGTTCGTCAATTGATAAACATTGGCGACGAAGTTAAATTCATTACGTTCTTAAAAGTTGCCGCAGCTCGTACTGGCCAAGAATTAAACATCGCGGATATTGCGCGTAACGTAAATATCGATCCAAAAACCGCGGACAAATGGCTGTCTGTTTTGCAAACATCCGGTTTGATTTATATGCTTCAGCCTTATTTTAAAAATATCACAAAAAGATTAACTAAACGGCCAAAGATGTATTTTATGGATACTGGCTTGGCAGCGTATTTGGCAGGATGGACGACAGTACCAGCGCTGGAAACAGGAGCCTCTTCCGGTGCGTTTTTTGAAACATTTGTAATAACAGAGATTATCAAGTCATATTATCATAATGGCAAAAATCCGCAAATAAGTTTCTTTCGTGATTCTGACGGAAATGAAATCGATTTACTAATTTATCAAAATGAAATGTATTATCCGATTGAGATAAAAAAACACTCAACACCCGGCTTTAATGACATCAAGGCATTCAAGACATTCGCAAAAAATGAGAACATTGGATATGGATGTGAAATTTGTTTGACCACAGAATTGCAGCCATTATCCCCAGACGCAATCGCAATATCGATATGGGATATTTAGGATATGGTTGAGCAAATATAAAAAGCTGTCCAACCTAACCACAAAATTGTAGTGGTCAGGCAGACAGCCCTCATTCTACGCGGTTCCTTCGAGTACCTCAGGAACCAATTTTACTTCTTCAAATTATAGAATGCCCCGCGGCCGGCATATTCTGAAACGCCTTCCAGCATGTCTTCAATCCGCATAAGCTGATTGTATTTGCAGACGCGGTCGGTGCGGCTCATGGAACCGGTTTTGATCTGTCCGGTTTCCAGGGCTACTACGAGATCGGCGATGAAGCTGTCTTCGGTTTCACCGGAACGATGAGAAATAATCGCGGTATAACCGGCCCGCTTTGCCATTTCCACGGCTTCGTAGGTTTCGGTGACGGTACCGATCTGGTTGACCTTAATCAGAATCGAGTTACAAGCTCCCATTTCGATGCCCTTCTTGAGACGATTGGTGTTTGTTACAAAGAAGTCATCGCCGACGATCTGGATTTTGTTTCCCAGAGCTTTTGTCATCTTTACATAACCGTCCCAATCGTTCTGATCGAGAGGATCTTCAATCGAGATGATAGGATATTTCTCAACCCACTTGCTGTAGATTTCAATCATGTCATCCGCGCTGAACAATTTATCGGGATTGGATTTCCAGAACTTGTAGCCTTTTCTTCCGCCTTCGTCAAAAAGCTCGGAGCTGGCGCAGTCAAGGGCAATCGCGATCTGTTCGCCGGGTTTGTATCCTGACTTATCAATAGCCTGCATGATGAATTCCAGCGCTTCCTCGTTGCCAATATCGGGTGCGAATCCGCCTTCATCGCCGACGGCGGTATTCTTTCCGGCGGATTTCAAGAGGCTTTTCAGGTTGTGGAAAATCTCGGAAGTCCAGCGGACCGCTTCTCTCATGGATTGGGCGCCCACGGGCATAACCATGAATTCCTGGAAATCGATTTTGTTGTCGGCATGTTTCCCGCCGTTGATGATGTTTGCCATAGGAACCGGCAGCAGATTCGCATGAAAACTGCCAAGATAGCGGTAAAGAGGAATGCCTAAATGTTCGGCGGCGGCTCTCGCGGTTGCCATTGACACGCCGAGGATTGCGTTCGCGCCAAGTTTTCCCTTATTTTCGGTGCCGTCAAGCTCGATCATGGTGCGGTCAATATCAACTTGCTCCAGAGCGTCAAGTCCCATAATTTCAGCGGCAATAATATTATTTACATTATCAACTGCCTTTAGCACACCTTTGCCCTGATAACGGCCTTTATCACCGTCACGAAGTTCAACAGCTTCATGCTCGCCGGTGGAAGCTCCGGAAGGAACTGCCGCACGGCCAAAAGATCCGTCTTCAAGAAACACATCTACTTCAACCGTAGGATTGCCGCGGGAATCAATAATTTCCCTCGCTTCGACATATTCGATAATGCTCATATATTCTCCTTAAAAAGCCGCGTATTTGAGGCTTCTCCAAATCTTCAGCTTTTGAAAAAGCACCCATAGATTTATAAATCAATTTCAAGGTTAACCAAGGATTGAAACCGATTCACTATACTACTATTTTGCGTTTTTATGGGCATCAAGTCAATAGTTCACATTCTTAAAATACGATAAAAATAGGACGAATGGCTCTGTCGCAGAACCTCGCACGCGAAAGTGTGCAGAAGGTATGAAACCCTCAACACGAATAAAACAAATGCTATGAGATGAGCTTGTTGCAAAACTCGGTTAGTTTTGCCCAAGCTCCTGCATTTTCTCGCCTAAAGGCTGCGAAACATGCATTTTTTAAAGGTTGCTGTTGCAA
>QMCE01000777.1_pt1 | contig 16871 bp, 14 predicted proteins | sample 1821851 | NCBI WGS metagenome assembly QMCE01 (sample SAMN09453174, study PRJNA476694) | Termite gut metagenome, whole genome shotgun sequencing project. | isolation source: worker | host: Odontotermes sp. | place: South Africa:Pretoria | collected 2016-01-28
TGTTAAACAAGGACAAAGATGGAATTATGCAAACGCTGCAATGCTTCTTCGCCGGCTTTGACGCGAAGGACGGCGCGGTGGTGAAGCAGGCGTTCCACCCACAGGCTTTTTTGTTCAACGCGTCGGAGGAAGAAGCCGCGCAGGGTATTCCCATCCACATGTTTTGCGACAATTTCCTGCCGTTTATCAAAGCGAACCCGCAGCACCCGTGGAACCAGGAAACCTGCGAAAAAGAGGTGCTGATGATAGACATTACCGAAGACGCGGCCATAGCGAAGGTGGAGTGGCGCTATTCGTTTTTGGTGATGACCGATTATTACACGCTGATGCGGCAGGGTGATAAGTGGCTCATCACCTGCAAGGTGTGGCACTACGAGGAGCCGGCGCAGAACTGACGCGGCAACGCAACAACAAAAAGGGGTTATGCCGAATGGAAAAAACAGCCTTGGTGGTGGCGGCGCTGGCGGCGCTGGCCGTAAGCGCGCTGAGCGGCTTTTTGCTGGTGCCCTACCTGCGGCGGCTGAAATTTGGGCAAACCATCAACGAGATTGGCCCCACATGGCACAAAAATAAGCAGGGCACCCCCACCATGGGCGGCTTTATGTTTGGCCTGGGCAGCTGCGTGGGCATGCTGTGCGCCTACCCCCTTTTGGCGGGCGCCGCCGCCGCAAACCTTTTGCCCGGCGAGGGCGGCCTTGTGCTGCTGGCCGTGTTCACATCCCTTGCCTTTGGCGCCATCGGTTTCATAGACGACTACCTGAAGGTGGTGCGCAAGCAGAATTTGGGCCTGCGCGCCCGGCAAAAGCTGGTGCTGCAATTTGCCGTTACCCTGTGCTTTATGCTTACACTGCACATGATGGGCCGCCTGTCACCCTTGGTGCGCCTGCCCTTTTTTGGCGTGGTGGATTTTGGCCTGTTTTTCTATCCCCTCAGCGTGTTGCTTATCATGGGCATGAACAACGCCGTAAACCTTACCGACGGCATAGACGGCCTGAACACCTCGGTTACCTTTTGTGTGATGTGCGGCTTTTTCGTTATTTTGGTGAGTTTTGGGCGCTTTTGGCTGGCCGGGTGGGCCGCGGCGCTGGCGGGCGCCTGCCTGGGCTTTTTGTTCTGGAATTTCCATCCCGCCAAGGTGTTCATGGGGGACACCGGCAGCCTGTTTTTGGGCGGTGCCGTGGTAACGCTGGGTTACTGCATGGGCCGCCCCGACGTGCTTGTCATTCTGGGCCTTTTGTACCTGCTGGAGGCTTTCAGTGTGATGCTGCAAAGAACCTACTTCAAACTCACGCACGGCAAACGCATCTTCAAAATGTCGCCCATTCATCACCACTTCGAGCTTTCGGGCTGGAGTGAGGTTAAAATAGACGTGGTGTTTAGTGTTTTTGCCATTCTGTGTGCTGTGGCAGCCTATGTGTACGCCTGTGTTTTTGGATAATGGGAGCTAGAGCCCCACAGAGGATTACTTTGTAGGCACAAGGAAAGGAAGCCTTTATGCCGAATGCTAAGCATGGGAGCGCGGTGAAAAGACCGCGCCTGCAAGTGAAAAAGCGCAAAATGCTATCGCTGCAGCAGGTGCGGCGGGGGCAAATTGATATCCCCCTGCTTACCATTCTGCTGCTGTTGCTTATTTTTGGCCTGGTTATTTTGTTTTCAGCTTCCTACCCCAGCGGCTACCTGCGCCAGCGCGACAGTTTTTATTATATTGCCGATCAAATGAAATTTGCCCTGCTGGGCCTTGCGGGCATGGTGGCGGCCTCGCTGGTGGACTACCGCGTGTTGCGCAAATTTGCCTGGCCGGTGATGGCCATGGCCCTGATTTTGCTGGTGGTGGCCCTTTTGATGCCTGCCACAAACGGCGCCAACCGCTGGGTGTATTTGAACCCCATTAGCAAGACGATGGGCTTCCAGCCCAGCGAGATTGCCAAATTCGCCCTTATTATGGTGTTTGCCAAGATGATTGCCGCCAACCAAAGCCGCATTAAAACCTTCCAATACGGCTTTTTGCCCTTCATGGTTTTGCTGGGCGCTGTGGCGGGCCTGCTTATTTTAGAGCCGCACCTCTCGTGCACACTGCTGGTTTTGGGCATTGGCGTGTGCATGATGTTCGCCGGGGGGGCGGCCATTCGCTATTTTGTGATGGCGGGCGGCGGTGCGCTGGCCGCGTTGTACCTTACGGTAACGCAGTTCCCCAATTTGGTGCCTTATGCCATGGAGCGCATTGACGCTTGGCTGAACCCGCTGGACGCAGGCAGCCACCAGATTAAACAAAGCCTGATTGCCGTGGGCAGCGGCGGGACATTCGGCAAGGGAATTGGCGCCAGTGTGCAAAAATTCCTGTACTTGCCCGAGGTATACAACGATTATATTTACGCTGCGCTGTGCGAGGAGCTGGGCATGGTTGGCGGGCTAGCCGTTATTTTGCTGTTCCTTTTGTTCCTGGGCCGCGGGCTGTTTATCGCCATCCGCGCCAAGGACAAGTTTGGGTCCATGCTGGTGGTGGGCGTTGTGGTGCAAATTGCCTTGCAAGCCTTTTTGCATGTTGCCGTGAATTTGAACGCCATCCCCTCCACCGGCATCAGTCTGCCGTTTTTCTCCTATGGGGGCACCTCGCTGTGTATGCTGCTGGGGCAAATGGGGGTGGTTCTGTCGGTGTCGCGCACGGCCGATTTGCGCCTGCGGCGAACGGTGGATGAGCCACTGAGCGTGCCGCCAGCCGAAGCGGCGGGCGAGGCGATGCAAGGGGTGGGATAAAACCGGAAAAGGAATGATGGTGTGATAAAAAGCTACAGGCAGCAAGCGGCGATAAAAATAGTGCTCGGGTTGATTGTACTTTTCAGCGTTGCTTGGGGCTATTTTCCTATTCCCGAGCACATGAATGAATATACTTTTTTAAGCAATACCATAGAAGGCCTGGTTATGCTGGCCAGCGGGATGTTGCTTCTTTTTAGGCAAAAACACCTGCCAACCTATATCGACCTGTGCCTGGTTATTTTAGCGTTCATTATGCTGGGTATTTGTGTTACAAATTATACGATTTTCGGGTTTGACGGCGCCTACCTGTTTTTGCACCTGATTAACCCGGTATTACTATTGCTGCATTGGATTTTTGTGACAGAAAAAGGTAAAATAAAAAGCCCCAAGTATGTTTTAACCGTGGCTGTTTTGCCAGCTCTGTACATGATATTTTTATTTAGCTTTGGCGCTGTAACAGGCAACTATATTTACCCGGTTTTTGATGTTAATGCGCTTGGCGTTACGCATGTTGCGCTATTCGTGCTGGTTGTTGCCGTGGTCTTTTTGGGCCTTGCCTATCTATTGTATTTTCTCGACAGAAGGAGCAAAAATGCCAATCACAGGTAAAATGTGCGTATTGCTGGCGGCGGGCGGCACGGCGGGGCATGTCAACCCCGCCTTGGCCATTGCGCGCGGCATTGAGGCGCGCTGGCCGGGCGCCGAAATCCACTTTGCCGGGCGGAAAAGCGGCATGGAGTACCGCCTGGTGCAGGCCGCGGGCTATCCCTTCCACCACATCGAGGTGCGGGGCATCCAGCGCAGTTTTTCGCCCAAAAGTATAGCCCGCAATGTGGCCGCCGCCTGGCGCCTGGCTTTTGCGCCGGGGGCCGCGCGGCGAATTTTAAACGAAGTGAAGCCGGATTTGGTAATTGGCACCGGCGGCTATGTAAGCGGGCCGGTGCTGCAAGCAGCGGCGCAAATGCGCATTAAAACGGCCATTCACGAGCAAAACGCCTGGCCGGGTGTGACGAACCGCCTGCTGGCGCGGCGGGTGGATGTGGTGTTTGCCCCCACCGAAGGTGCGGTGCAGCGCCTTGGCGCGCCACAAAAAACCCTTGTAACGGGAAACCCTGTGCGAGGGGAACTGCTGCAGGCAGACAGGCAGGCCGCCCGTGCGGCGCTGGGCGCTGGGCAGCGTGTGGTACTGCTAAGCTATGGCGGCAGCCTGGGCGCCATGTGCCTGAACCAGATGGTGGCGCAGCTAGCGGCCTGGCACCTGCAAAATCGGAATTTTTTGCATATTCACGCCACCGGCAGCATAGAGCGGGCGGACTTTGACGCCATGGCCATGCAGATGGGCCTGAAAGGCCACGACAATTTCTGCATTGTGGAGTACATAGACGACATGCCGGCCATGCTGGCTGCGGCCGATTTGGTGATTTGCCGTGCGGGCGCCCTTACGCTGGCAGAGCTTGCGGCGGTGGGGCGGGCGTCCATTCTTATCCCTTCGCCCAACGTGGCCGAGAACCACCAGTTTCACAATGCGCAGGAGTTGGCAAAAGGCGGTGCGGCGCTGGTATTTGAGGAAAAAGACCTGAGCCCGCAGCGCCTGATTAAAGCGGTGGACACCCTTACCGCCGAAGCGGGCAGGCTGGACGAAATGGGCCGGGCCGCCCATAAGATGGCACACCCCCAAGCGCTGGACGTCATTGCGGACACGCTGGCCGAATTGATGCAGAAATAAATTGCCTTTACGAACAAGCGCGGGAGTGAATACACACCCCAAATGGTATTGGCCGGGAGAATGACATGAATAAGTTTGAAACAATAGATATGCTGAAGCGTTTGCGCGTAGAATATAGCGTCACAGAGCACCCGCCTGCCGAGACCGTGGAGCAGATTGACGGTTTTCAACTGCCGAACGCGCATGCCATAGTAAAAAATCTTTTTTTGCGGGACGACAAAAAGAAAAATTATTATTTGGTGGTTGTGCGCAAGGACAAAACAGTAAACCTTAAAGAACTGCGCTCTTCGCTGGCCTGCCGCCCGCTTAGCTTTGCTTCGGAGGACGACTTGTTCGCCTGTCTTGGCCTGGGGAAGGGCTCGGTTACACCGCTGGGGATATTGAACGATGATGAGCACAAAGTGCAGCTGGTCATCGATGAAGATGTGCTCGATTTCCCGGTGCTTGGTGTGCACCCCAACGAGAACACAGCAACGGTGTGGCTTTCCCCACAGGACTTACAAACGCTTATCAAAAACCATGGGAACCCGGTGGCTTCTCTAAAAATATAGCTGTGGATATGTATCATTTTTGAAGATGCTCTAGCGGAATTGCAGCAAGTGGCAAAGGGGGACTTCGCCTGGCAAAAAAAAGCAAAAAGAATGCCAAGGCGGTTCACCCAAAAAAGAAGCCGCCCGGGCAGCAAAAAAACCTGCCGCGGCAAAATGCCCAAAGCGCCCCGCCGCCGCATAGTGCGCCGCCGCGCCAAAATTGGGGCGCGGTGCCGCCGCCGGAGGCTTTTGCAAGCCTGCGGCGCTTTCCCGCACCGGCCTGGCAGCAGCACCAGCAGCGGGAGGAAGAGCTGCGCCAAGCGGCTGCGCGGACAAATGCGGGTGCAGGCGCCAAAAAGCGGGGCGGCGTACAGGGCAATGCCAAGCCCTTGCCTGCCGGGGATAAGGCTGCAGGGCAAAAAAAATCGCGCCCGGTAAAGCCGGTGAACCCCGCGCGGCGGCGCCGCCGGCGCCGTTTGGCCACCCTTGTGGTTGTGGTGCTGCTTATTGCGCTTGGTGCGTGGTTTTCCATTACGGTGCTGTTTAAAATAAACAATTACGAGGTGCAGGGGCAGGGCCTGCCCTATTCCAAGGAGGAGATTGTGGGGGCCTTTGGCCACGCCGTTGGGGATAATCTCTTCGGGTTTTCCGTGCAAAGCGCGAAGGAGCGTTTAGAAAGCACCCTGCCTTATATCGAGAAGGCAGACATTCGCCGCATGCCGCCCTCCACGGTACAGTTTCGCCTCACCGTTGCGCAGGAGGTTTACGCCGTGCCTTGGGAGGGGGCCTTTGCCATTTTGAATGGCACAGGCAAGGTGCTGCGCCTGGCCGGGGAGGTTCCCGCTGATATCGTGCGCATCAACGGCCTTACGGGTCTTTTGGTGGAGCCGGGCCATCCCATAACCCTGAACGAGGCGGCGGCCAAGGCGGCTGCCAGCTTGCGTGCCGGCCCGTCTGCCAGCACCGGCGGCAGCGAGGAAGATTCAAGCGAATCTGCGAGTGATTCTGGCCTGGCGGGGGCCAGCTACGCCGCAGCCAGCGCCGGTTCCGGCGTATCGGGGGATGAATCCACTGCGGTGGGGGATGCTTCCAACAGCGCGGCCGGGGACGACAGCGGTACGGCGGGGGACGGCTCCGCCGACCCCGGCCCCGAAATGCTGGCGGCCGAAAGCTTTGAGGTATTGTGGCTTTTGCTGGACGAGCTGGAAAAATCCGGCCTGCAGGGCGTTACCTGGCTGGACGTGGGCGACCCGCTGGAGCTGGCCTTCGGCTGGGAAAATCGCATCACCGTGAAGTTGGGCGCACAAAGCGGCTTGGCCGAAAAAATTGCCGCCCTGGGCGAACTTTTGGCCGACCCTTCCGCTATTGGCGCACAGGCGAAGGGAACGCTGGATTTGTCGCTTTTTGCAACCACCGGGCGCGTGTTCCTGGCCGAGGAGTGAGCACCATACCGGGCGCACCACTACATTTGGTGGTTTTCTGCCACAAACGGCAAATATTTGGTGGTTTTGGACGGAAAATGCTTGAATTCGACAGACAATTCTGCTATGGTAGAACAAGGTGAAATGTTTATAGGCACATGCGTGGGTATAATTGCGGGCGCAGGCTGGGAGGATAGCGATATGGCATTCGTTCTTGACGAAGAGATGCAAAATGTTACCAATATCAAGGTGGTTGGCGTGGGCGGCGGCGGCGGCAACGCCGTGAACCGTATGATTGAGTACGGCTTGCAGGGTGTGGAGTATATTACCATGAACACCGACCAGCAGGTGCTGTTTGCCTCCAAGTCCACCCAAAAGGTGCAGTTGGGCGCAAAGCTTACCCGTGGGCGCGGCGCTGGGGGGGATCCCGAAATTGGCCAGCGCAGCGCCGAGGAAAGCCGCGACGAAATTGCCACGGCGCTGAAGGGCTCGCAGATGGTGTTTATTACGGCGGGCATGGGCGGTGGCACCGGCACCGGCGCGGCCCCTGTGGTGGCCGACATTGCCAAGGATATGGGCATTTTAACGGTGGGCATTGTCACCAAGCCTTTTGCCTTTGAGGGGCGCGTGAAGATGTCCCGCGCCGAGGAGGGCATTCGCGCTTTGCTGGAGCGTGTGGACAGCCTTATTGTCATTCCCAACGAGCGTTTGAAGCTGATTAGCCAGGAAAAAATAACAATGGCAAACGCTTTTGCGGCGGCGGACAATGTGTTGCGCCAAGGTGTGGAGAGCATTGCCACGCTGGTGAACGTGCCCAGCTTTATCAACCTGGACTTTGCCGACGTGCGCAGCGTGATGCGGGACGCCGGGTATGCCCACATGGGCACGGGCGAGGCGCGCGGCAACAACATGGCCGAGGACGCCGCCAACGCCGCCATCACCAGCCCCCTGCTGGAAACCAGCATTGCCGGGGCAAGGGGCGTTATCATCAATGTTACGGCCTCGCCCGATGTGTCGCTGGACGACGTGGAGACCGCCGCCAACAAGATTACCAGCGCGGCACACCCCGACGCCAACATCATCTGGGGCGCGTCCTTCGATGACAACATGGTGGATGTGATGGCCATTACGGTGGTGGCCACCGGGTTCGACAATATCCCGGCCAGCCAAAGCGGCCAGGCCGCGGGCAACGCGCCGGGCATGCCCAGCCTGGTGTTTGCCAGCGACGCCGATGGCGCCAACGCCCCAACCGTGCGCAGCGACGATGATTACTACAATGACATTTTGGAGATTTTGAATAAGCGTGAGCCGCAGTAAAGATAAAAAACAGCCCCCCGCCGCAGGCAGGGGGCTGTTTTTTATCTCAATTATTCACCGTGCTGGTGCCCTTTTCCAGCAAATAGCTGGCTTCCAAATCGGCAATGTGCAGCATTACGCCCAGGGGATAGCTGCGCCAAGCATCGCTGATGGCATAGCTGCCGCCGCGCACCGCTTCATCAAAGCCGCCCATGTGCCAGCGTATGGCAACGGCCTCGGCGGTTCGCAGCCGCATGAACCGCTCAATAAGAAAGGCGCTCTTCTCGCCGTGGCCGTAGGGAAAGGCGTCTTTTACGCTGTAGCTGGGCACCTTGTTCCACTGGCCGGTTTCGTCGTCCTTCACGTTGCGAAAGCCCGCCTTATAAAAGTTGGCCTTGCACAAATCGTGCAAAAGGCCGCATACGGCCATGCTTTCCGGCTCGGCTTGCCCGGAAAACCGCGACAACAGCACATTGCACACGTTTACGCTGTGCATTACAAGGCCGCCCTCGCAGGCGCCGTGGTAGCGGGTGGAAGCCGGCGCCTTGAAGAAGTCGGTGGTTTTCATCCAATCCAGCAGAGGGACGGCGCCGTTGCGGGTGATGTGTTTTTCAAACAGGGCCAGGAATTCCTGCTCGTACCCGGCGGCGCTCACAGCTCCAACTCTTCCAATATGCCGCGCAGGGTGGCCAGTTCCTCTGCCGTCAGGCTGATGCCCTTGCCCATTTTGCTGCCGTCGGGCGACCAATCGCGGATATCGTACTTGGGCTCGCGCTCGTTCCAGCTTACCATGTTCAGCTGCTTTTCCCAGCCCTTGGGGTTGGTGCCCAAAACAGCAATGCGCTCGGTAATCTCATATTTAAACTCAGCCATGTTCTTTTCCTCCAATGGTATTCTTTATTCGTGCGGCTGGCGCACCCGGTAGCCCAGGCTTGCCAGGCTGTCGCCCAGGTGCACGTTTTCCACCGTTACGCCGGGCGCGGTGGAGGCAAGGTCGTAGTGGGAAAAGTTCCAAAAGCCTTTGATGCCAAGGCCCGGCAACGAGGGCGCCAGCCCGCTTGCGCTTTCGGCGGGAATGCACAGCACCGCCACCTGCGGGTGATATTGCGCGCAAAAATCAGGCAGGGTGGCAACGTCCAGCACCGTAAGGTTGCCCAGCGGCGTGCCAATTTGTTTATCGGCGGAATCGAAGGCGGCAAGCAGCGTAAAGCCGCGGGCCTCGCCCGCAATAAAGCCGGATATGGTGCGGCCCAGCCGCCCGGCGCCAATCAGGATAGTGGGCAGGCTGTCGCCGCTGAACAGGAGATTTTCCAGCTCACGGTTCAGCGCCTGCACGTTATAGCCCACGCCCTGCTGGCCAAACCCGCCAAAGCAGTTAAAGTCTTGCCGCACCTGGCTGGCGGTGGTGCCCAAAATGGCCGCAAGCTCGCTGGAAGAAATGGTGGTTACCCCGGCGCTTTGCAGGCTTTGCACATAGCGGTGATAGCGCGGCAGGCGTTTTATAACCGGCAGGGAGATTCGGTTTGTGTTGTTCGCAGCCAATGTTTGGCCCTCCATAGTCTTTACAGCGCGGCCACGGTTTCCATTACGTAGCGGCCAAAGCCGGCGCTGGTGGCGCCGGTGTCGCGCCCGGTAACAGTCAGCTTTTTCTCGGTAAACATGCACTTGTCCAGCGCGGCCTCCAGCTTTTTTGCGGCTTCGGCGCGGCCAATGTGTTGCAGCAAAAGCACGGTGGCACGCAGCATACTGCAGGGGTCGGCATATTTGTCGCGGCCCTCGGCCACCATGCGGGGGGCGCTGCCGTGAATGGCCTCGAACATGGCGTAGCGTTTTCCCACATTGGCGCTGCCGGCCGTGCCCACGCCGCCCTGGAACTCGGCGGCTTCGTCGGTGATGATATCGCCATACAAATTGGGCAGCACCATCACCTGAAAGTCGCGCCGGCGCTTTTCGTCCACCAGCTTGGCCGTCATGATGTCGGCGTACCAGCTCTCGGCGGAAATGCCGGGATAGCCCTCGGCAACCTCGCTGCACACGCGCAGGAATTTGCCGTCGGTGGCCTTGATGACGTTGGCTTTGGTGACGATGGCAACCTTTGTCTTGCCGTTCTTTTTGGCGTGCTCAAAAGCCAGCTGCGCAATGCGGCGGGTGCCCTCGGTGGTGGTAACGGTAAAGTCGATGGAAATGCCGTCGCCGGTTTCAAGCCCCAGCGAGCCCACGGCGTAGCCGCCCTCGGTGTTTTCGCGGAAGAACATCCAGTCAATGCCCTGGCTGGGCACCTTCACGGGGCGCACATTGGCGAACAAATCCAGCTCGCGGCGCATGGCCACGTTGGCACTTTCGATATTGGGGCCCTTATAGGCAGCGTCGGGCGTGGTGGTGGGGCCCTTTAAAATAACGTGGCACTGCTTCAATTCCGCCAACACGTCCGGCGGGATGGCCGCTGCGGCGGCAATGCGGTTTTCAATGGTCAAGCCTTCAATGGTGCGGAATTCCACCTTGCCCGCGGCAACGTCGTCCCGCAGCATATAGCGCAGCACATCCTCGCTTACCTTGGTGATGACCGGGCCAATACCGTCGCCGCCGCACACGCCGATGACAAGCTTATCCAGCGCGCTATAGTCCACAAAATCCTTTTGGGCGCGCATATTCGCAACGCGCTGTTCTTGCTTGTCCAGCACTTCATTCAGCCGCTGGATGGCTTCTTCGCGGGAAAACATAAAGTGGTTGACCTCCTGTATAGTTGTTGGATGGTGGCCTGCACAAGATGAACTGTATCGGTTTTGCTGCAAAGACGATGCGCTGAACTTGTGTAGACACCATGTGGTAAGTTACCCGTACACCAAGTCCTGAATTTCGGCGAAGTTGCGTTGCCCGGCGAAGTAGCTGGCCGCGTCGGTTAGGGCATACTGCGGCATTTTTATCCACTCGGGGTTGGTGGGCGAAGCCTCGGCGCCGGGCAGGAAATCAGGGGCTTTTTCGCTGGCAACCCATTCCTCGCCGTAGCGCACCAGCAACAGGCCGCCGCCTTCGGCGCACACGCTCAGGTTGTCGTCCCGCTCATCCAGCGCCAGTTCCTGCACTTCGCCGGTGGCGGGGTTGATGGCATAGTTCCGCGTGTAGCGGTTGGTGGAGAATTGCAGACGCAGCTTGCCGTCCAGCGTGGTGCGCATAAACTGCGCCTGTACGTAATCGGCTGGCGGGGTTAGCGTGGCAATGGCGGTTTGGGCTTCGGTGTTTGCGTCCAGCGCGTACACGGTGGCGTCATCGGCGTTCCAGTGGTAGAAGGTGCTGCCCTGCGTAACGCCGGGGCGGCCCTGCGTCCACTGCGAAAGCTGCCGTGTGATGCCGGTGTTCATGCCCTGCGCCAGCAGCGTGAATTGCTGGTTTTCCCAATAGGTGTTGAAGTCCGGGTCTGTCATGGGCGGCAGCAGAGAGGCTGCCGTGATGACCGGCCCTTTTTCCCAAAAGCCTTCAATGGCGTAGGTGAAACCCGGCTCGTAGCGGCGCAGCTCCTCGCAGGCGGTGAGGGCGGCGTCGGCCTTTACCAGAATGGTGGCGCCGTCGGCTGTGTCCTGCATCAGGAAGTAGAGGAAGTCGCCGTCGGCCAAAACGGCGCTGGCAAGCAGAAAAGTCCAGCCATCGGGCAGGGGAAGCACGGTTTGGCCGCTGCCGTCCGGGCCAAGGCGCATAATGGCCGCGCGGCCCGCCTCGCCATACTCTGCCGCAAGGGCCTCGCCACCGCCCAAGCGGAACAAATACAGCTGCCCGCCGTATAAAATGGGGCAAACGCCGCCCCAACAGTCCGCAATGTGGCCGCGCACGGCGGCATTTTCGGGCTTGGGCGGGTTTTCCAGCATGCTCATGGTGCGGGCGGCATAATCGAAGTACAAAATGTCGGCAGAGCCGTCGTCGTAGCTGGCGATGGTGTAGGCGCCCGCATCACCGCCGGTATAAGCGCCGGAGAGCGCGGTGGCCGCCGTTTCCAGCCGCATCACTTCGTCCGTCGCCGGGTCGGGCACGGCAGAGTCCGCCAAGGCACTTTCCGGCGGCAGAGAGGAGAGGTTGTTCTGCGGCGGGGCCGCCATAATGATGGAGTGGGAGGAGTGCTGCCCGCCACCGCAGGCGCACAGCAGGGCAAGGCACAGGAAAAGCGCGGTAAGCCGCAGGGTGTTTTGCAGGGGTTTCGCCATTTTATCTCGCATTTTCACGTGTGTAATTCAGCAGGCCGCCTGCCTTGATGATGGCCGCCTGGCGGGGGGAGATGTCGCATTTCAGCACATACTGTGCGCCGGTGCTTTCGTTGTGCAGGGCCATTTCGCCCGTGTTCAGCCCGGCAAAAATGCCGCGGAGACTGAGACTTTGGCCTTGGGCAACTGCATCGGCGCCGGTCTCGTTTGCAAAGGTGAGGGGCAGGATACCGGCGTTGACCAAATTGGCCTTGTGGATGCGGGCAAAGCTTTTGGTAATCACCGCGCGCACGCCCAGATACAGCGGCACCAGCGCGGCATGTTCCCGGCTGGAGCCCTGCCCATAGTTGACGCCGCCTACAATGAAGCCGCCCTCGGCCGCCGCTTTGGCGCGGGCAGGAAAAACGGGGTCAATGCCCTCGAAGCAGTATTGCGAGAGATGGGGGATGTTGCTGCGGTAGGGCAAAATCTTGGCCCCGGCCGGCATGATATGGTCGGTGGTGATATTGTCGCCCACCTTCAAAAGCACCGGCAGGGTTAGGCTGTCGGGCAGGGGTTTTGCCTGCGGCAGGGGTTTTATGTTGGGCCCGCGCCGCACTTCCACCAGCGGGGCTTCGGCTTCATCGGCGGGAAAATCAATCATATTGTCGTTGATAGTATATCGCTCCGGCAGGGTAAAGGGCTGGATGGGGGGCAGGGTGCGGGGGTCGGTAAATGTGCCGGAAAGGGCGGCGGCCGCGGCGGTTTCAGGGCTCACCAGATACACCTGCGCGTCGGCGGTGCCGCTGCGGCCTTCGAAGTTGCGGTTGAAGGTGCGCAGAGAGACGCCGCCGCTTTGCGGGCTTTGGCCCATGCCGATGCAGGGGCCGCAGGCGCACTCCAGCAGGCGGGCACCGCTGGCAAGAATATCCGCAAGAGCGCCGTTTTTACTCAGTTCCTCCAGCACTTGGCGGCTGCCCGGGCTGATGGTGAGGCTGACGGCGGGGGCCACGGTTTTGCCCTTTAAAATGCGCGCAACTGTCATTAAATCGGCCAGCGAGGAGTTGGTGCAGCTGCCGATGCACACTTGGTCTACCGGCATGCCGGCCAGCTTTTCCACCGGTGCCACGGCATCGGGGCTGTGGGGGCAGGCAGCCAGCGGCACAAGGGTGGAAAGGTTGATGCTGTATTCCTCGTCGTAGGCGGCGTCATCGTCGGGGGACAGGGGGCTGAAATCCCCTTCGCGGCCCTGCGCGGCCAAAAAGGCGCGGGTAACTTCGTCGGCGGGGAAAAGCGAGCTGGTGGCGCCAAGCTCGGCCCCCATGTTGGTGATGGTGGCGCGCTGCGGCACCGAGAGATTCGCAACGCCCTCGCCGGTATACTCGATAATTTTGCCCACGCCACCCTTGACGGTGAGCATGCGCAGCACTTCCAGGATAATGTCCTTGGCGGAAACGAAGGGGGGCAGGCTGCCGGTTAGATTGATGCGAATGGCCTGTGGGTAGGGGATGTAGTAAGCTCCGCCGCCCATGGCCACGGCAACATCCAGCCCGCCGCTGCCAATGGCCAGCATGCCAATGCCCCCGGCGGTGGGGGTGTGGCTGTCGCTGCCAATCAGGGTTTTGCCGGGGGCGGCAAAACGCTCCAGATGCACCTGATGGCAGATGCCGCAGCCGGGGCGGGCATAGCGCAAACCGCACTTTTTGGCCACAGTGCGAATAAAAGCGTGGTCGTCGGCATTCATAAAGCCGTTTTGCAGGGTATTGTGGTCGATGTAAGCGACCGACAGCTCCGTTTTTACACGGGGGATGCCCATGGCCTCGAATTCCAGATAGGCCATGGTGCCGGTAGCGTCTTGCGTAAGGGTTTGGTCTATGCGCAGGCCCACCTCGCCGCCGGGCTGCGCCTGGCCGCCCAACAGGTGCGCCGTTATAATTTTTTGTGCCATTGTTTGGCCCATTAATGCAAACAGCTCCTTAAAAATTAAGCATTTCCTTTGTATATAGAACGCCTAAATACTATAGCTTACAAAATGGGGGTTTGTCAAATGAAGGGGGCGTGCCCCAAAATGAGGCACGCCCTTCGCTAAGCAACGCCATCTAGGCTTCGTCGCTGGGCAGAGGTTCCAGTATCTTCAATTCCCGGATGCGGATAATTGCGTTCACGGCGGACGAGACATCCAGCTTTTTGTAGATGAGGTTCATGTGCGTTTTGATGGTGGAGGGCTTCAGGCCGGTTTTTTCCGCAATTTCCTTTTGGGTAAGGCCGGCGGCCAGCCAGCGCATGATGGTTTTTTGCCGCGCGGTGAATTTGAGATTGTTGGGCGCCTGGGTGCCGGACAGCCCGTGCGAACGCTTGCTGTGCGCCACGGCCAAATAATACAGGGTTCTTATGTAGGCCGCGTCAAGTTCGCCGTCATAGTCCTTTTGGCTAACGCGGTTTTGCAGTTTGTGCAGCATGGTTTCCAAATCGGCGCCAAGGCAGGCAAAGGGCTGGGTGTAGCCAAAGGGGCCTGCCGTGGCAATAGCTTTTTCCAGCGGGGAAAAGGCGCTGTTTTGCGCGCCGCGCCCCTTTTTCCACAGCGCAATGGCCAGCAAAAGATTGGCCTCTGTCACGTCCAGCGGCCTGTGGAACTGCTCGCACAGGAAAAGCAGCTTTTGCAAAAAGAGAATGGCCGTGCCATAGTCCCCCAAAGTGATGTAGGCCCGCGCGGTGGTGAAATGCTGGTACACCTTGTATAGGGACAGGCTGCTGTTTGGCGGGCCCGCGTCTTGCGCAAGCCACGCCCGCGCCGCTTCGGTGTCACCCTCAGAGAACTTGGCGCGGCAGGTGAAGGCCCGGAAATTTGTGCTAAGATAATAGGAGCCATGGCGTTCAATCATTGCCTGCGTGGCGGCCAGGATTTTTTCCGTGTCCGCCTTGTCGCCTTGGGCGTCGGCTATGGCGGCCAGCAGCATAAGGCAGCAGAACTGTATCTCCGGCGGGTAGCTTTCCTGCATTTTCACGGCGGCCAGAACACGTTCGTGCGCCAAATCAAGCTCGCCTTTTTCGTAGTGCAGGCCCGCCACAATACACTGCCGAATGACGTTGAATTCTTCGCCCAGCGCCGCACCCACCGTTCTTTCCAGCAAATCCAGGTTTTTTTCCGTGTCGAAAACATACTCGGACAAATCCCGGAACGAGCGGTGCAGCAAGGGCAGGTTAAAGGTGATGGTTGCCGTGGCGGTGGCTGTTTTGAAGTTTTTTTTGCCGGGCAGAATCTTCATTTTTTGGGTTGTTTTTATCAGGCTTTTCCGGTAATCGGCACAGCGCAGCATAAGCGAGGTGACGATGGATGTGGGATTTTGCAGGATGATTTTAGGCAGCAGTTTGTAGTATTTATCCAACACGTGCCCAAACTCTGCGGCGTTGCCCTCGGCAAGGGCTTGCGCCGCCTTTGCCTCCAGCAAAAAAGGGAATTCCTCCACGATGGAATCGCTTAAAAAGCGGTTGCTAAAGGGCAGCATTTCCTCGATGGCGTTGTACAGCGAATTGCGGTTGTACATGGCTTTAAAGCTTTTGGCGACGCCTTTTTTATTGCCGCAGGCGGTGTAGTATTCCACCGCCTCAAAATATCGTTTTTCGGCAAAAAACCAATCGCCGGCCCGGCGATTGATTTGGTTTTTGCGCCTGTCGTTTTGCAGCATGTGCCGCAGAAAATCGCGAAAAAGATGGTGGAGGCGGTAAATGCCGGTGCTGTCTGCGCTGATGAAGACATTTTCCTGCACAAGTGCGTCTAAAAGCTCCATACTGTTGCCGCGGCCGGTCACCGCGTTGCAGAACTCCGGAGTCAAATCGTCCACCACCGATATCCGCAAGAGGAAATCCTGCCGGGGAGTGTCCCATTTATCCCATATTTGCTCGCGGATAAAAGTGCTGAGGTAGCGCGGCAGCAGCTGGGCCCCGGCGTCCGGGCGGCGCGACAGCGTAAGCGCGTTCAGGCCAATGGCCCAACCGTCGGTTACGGCCATAATCTCCTGCGCCTGCGGCGGGGTAAGCGGCTGCCCGCGCAGCGCGAAGAAGGCTTGCACTTCACTTTGGGAGAATTTGAGGTCTTCCATCCCAACAAGGGCCATCCGGTCTTTCAGCAAAAGCTCCGCAAAACTGTCTGGCGGTGCGGTGCGGCTGAGAATGCACAGGGTTACGCTCTCCGGCAGTTCTGAAACGAAAAGGCTTGTCCTCTTTTGCAGCTCGGGGTGTGTAACCAGATGAACGTCGTCTATCACCAGCGTGCAGCCCGCTTCGTTTTGGCCAAGCGCATACAGGCGAAAGGCATGCAATGCCTGTTTTGCAAACTCGAAGGGTGCGGCAGAAAAAGAGGCGGAGGTGAACAATTCTTTGAGTGAAAAATTATTTGGCTGCAAAACAACCAGTGCGGCAACAAGGCGCTCGCAAAATTCTGCGGGCTGGCTGCCCGCAGAATCGCTTACCGTTACCCAAGCCGCCGGAAGAGCGCGGTGTTCCAGCCAAAGTTTGATGGAAAAAGTTTTGCCATAGCCCGCCGGGGCGTGCATATATATGACCCGCTTGGACGCTGCAGCGTCTAACAGGGCCAGCAATGTGGCGCGCGGCGCAGGTTGGGAAAATCCAGGATGTTTCATTAGGGCCCCCCCTCGCGTTGTTGTGCTCCATTTTTGTTGTTTACAGTGTAATACACCGTGGGTTTATTTACAAGCCAAAGAAATTTTCAAAGTATCCCCCATGGTCGCTTTCTATTATTGTGGTAAATGCGTATTATAGAATAAGAAAAATAGGGAGCAGTGTGTCACGGACGCGTTAAGTTTCCAGTCATTATCAGATTTCTTTTGGGCAGGTATGTAGGCCGAGTGAAGGAATTAGCAAAAGCTGCTGCCCGCGAGCGTGAAGCAGGCAAAGGCCTATGCCGACGCGCTGAACGCGCTTAATGCCTCTGGGCTTTCGCTGGACAACAGCGGCG
>QMCE01000879.1_pt1 | contig 16871 bp, 17 predicted proteins | sample 1821851 | NCBI WGS metagenome assembly QMCE01 (sample SAMN09453174, study PRJNA476694) | Termite gut metagenome, whole genome shotgun sequencing project. | isolation source: worker | host: Odontotermes sp. | place: South Africa:Pretoria | collected 2016-01-28
GCCAAACCCACCAAACAAACCACCACCCCAAAACCCACACCCAACCCACTACGTGCACCAACCCCACCCACCACGCACCCACCAACCAGCCACCAACCCCACTACGCTGACAGCCATGCCGAACGACCACATCGACACCACACCCGCCACAGCGGACCGGTGGGCTGACGTCGAGCACCTATTCGGAACACGCGGCAACCCAGCACGCTGCTGGTGCCAGTGGGACATCTCGGTGGACACGTATGGCACACCGCAAGCGCGTGAGGATCTGCACGACCAGATGAAACAGTCGATGGCACCAGGAGTGTTGGCCTCCATCGACGGCGAAACCGTAGGCTGGCTGCGGATCTCGCCGCTGACACAACTGCCCCGGGTCCTGTCGCCACGCACGTTCGCGAAACTCAAGGACACCGTGGGCGACGAAACCGCTGAGACTTGGCTCGCCTCGTGCTTCGTCGTCAAGGTCGGTTTCCGACGTCAGGGCGTCTCAATCGCCTTGTTGCGCGGCGGCGTCGAGTTCGCCCGCGAGCATGGGGCGCGTCGAGTCATCGGCCGTCCGGTCGACCTCGCCGTCAACACCAAAATCACAAGCCCCGGACTCTACATCGGAGCCTTGTCCACCTTCCTCGACGCCGGCTTCCATGAAGTCCGGCGGCTCACCCCGCAACGCGCGCTAGTCGAATTGATGCTGACGCAGTAATCCTGGGCCACTTCGCCTCATCCTGATAGCAGGGCCCCACCCGAATATTCGGCCTCCGGCCAAACTCGACTGGGTCGTCCTTAGCCTGCCGATAAACCGGAACCAATATCCCCCCAATGCCGTTTGCCGACCCGCGGTGGGAGCCGAGATCAAACGTCCGATTCCTTCGACAACCGCAAGTCCGCGATCAGGTCATCGACGAGTTCTTCCTCGTAGTGGGTGGTGCCATCGGGCATCCGCCAGCGTGAAGCACTGGGGAACTGGTCGAGCAAACCCCGTACGATGCTCCACCCGGCGGCATCGCCATCGGCACGGACGTGGAGATGGGCCTGAGCGGCGATCGACCGGAGCACCGTGACGGCGGCGAAGTCGGGCCGTCCGTACGTGCAGATCAGAGGATGAGAGGACGCGCCGAGTTGGTCGGCGGCAGCTTCGACAATGGATGGGTTTTCGCACACAAACACATCACATGGCTCCGCCAGTCTGACACCACCTTCCATCGACCGTAACGTCAACCAGACGGGGTCGCCCAGGGCACTCGCACAGAGCCGGGCAGCGGGTGCTGCACCAACGAGGGGAAGGCCGAATCGTCTGCGGGCCTTGCGGCAAGGCCGCGACCACCCGGGCGATCATCTGAGCGCGCTCAGCCTTCGCCCTCGTGTCCGCCAAGCAGAGCGCCAAGTCACGGAGAGTCGTCTGAACGACTGAATACGACTTGTTGGCCGCCTCGTAGTCGTCGGACTGGAGGACGGTGACCGTCGTCTCCGCTTCCTTCGCCAGTACGCCTGGAGCCACCAACGCTGCCGTTGATGCTGCACCGAAACCTGCCTCCAGTTGGGCGGCAATGACATGGAGACGCATGCCTTCCTCAGTCAACTGGAAACGGTAACGATTGCGTAAGAAATCAGCCTCCGTTGTCGCCACGTCCTGCCACGACGTGCAGACTCGCCAGGTCGTGAGTTAGTTCAGCCGGTCATCGAAATTCATAGCGCCAAACAGGCCATCCGCCTCCGCGGCCGGCAACGACTTCTTCACCAGGAAGGCCAACTCGTCGTGGCCGACCCCGGTTCAGGAGTGGCTTTGCTGCTCGGCCAGCAGCCACACGATCAAGCGGTATTGCCGAGCGTTCGGACTGGTCAGAAAACTCGCCGCCACCACCTGCCCAGGCAAGCCGAGCACGTCCCAAGCGCCCAACGGTGTGGGCTCGGACGAAGCGGCGTTCGACATGAAAGTCAGTGTAACGACGGAGTCTGACAACGATGGCGACGCCCTCGTGCAACCAATGGCGCCGCCTCAATTACCGCCACCTGACCTATCGGTATCCACCAGGCAGCCGCCCATGCTTGCGACTATGGGCGCCACCTCACGTTCAGTACACGAAAGGAATGATCTTGTACTTCACTTTGGCGGTGTACTCGTCCCACAACTCGCCGTACTTGGCCCGGCAGACCTTGTTGTCATCAGCCTGACGGGAGAACAGCAGCCCGATGTAATAGACGGGGTAGAGCCACACCATCCACACCCAGGGGTAACCGACGACCAGGGCAATGGCCAAGGCCTGCACGATCTCACCCAGGTAGTTGATGTGACGACTGGCGCCCCAGAAGCCGTTGACCAGCAGAGTGTGACGGCCGTCGCTCAGCGCCTCGGGCGCGATCCACAGGAACTTTCGACCGGGCCTGGTCTTGAAGAAGTACTTCTGCATGTTGGCGCCGCGGGTCAGCGTCCAGCCGACGAGGAACAGCACGCAGAACAGGCAGATGAGCCAGACCGGATAGCCGGGGCCAGGCAGGCTGGCGGTGAACCAGAGCGCCACGGCATAGAAATAGGGGTAGAAGGTGAGGCAGCCGAAGCCCAGCTTGAAGCCGACCCGCTCAGCGATGAAGTCGTAGGTCCACAGATGGATCTTCTCGAAAATCAGGTAATCGAAACAGAACCAGGTCAGCATGGCACAGCCGACCAGGAAACCAACGTTGACGCTCGCCGCCGTCGTGAGCTGGTAGGCGGCACACGACAAGACGTTCAACTGCAGCAAGACCACGCCGACCAGGTAGAGCCAGAGCTTGGCGTCGACGAAGCCGTCGCCGAGCTGTGGGTTCTTCTTCCGGCCAAACCACAGGTCGGCCAGGAACGCTTTCCCGGTCGACGGCTGGCGCAGCACGATGACGAACGAGAAGACCAACCCGATGACGCAGGCGCCGACGAGGCCCTCCCAGCGAGTCTCATACAGCCAGGTGTAGGGCACGACGTTGCAGTAACCCAGCAGGAACCACACGACGATGCTGACGATCAACACGAACTTGCCGTTGATGCGGTAGTTCAACACCTCACCGGTGCGGTCGTTGACGACGTAGCCCCTCGTCTTCCTCGCCGGGATGGCGAGGTGCAGCAGCGTGATGACGACGTACGCCACCAGCGGGGTGATCAGCCCGAGGAAAACGGTCACGCCAAACCTCCGGTGTTCTTCGCCATGATGGCGATGGCGGCACGCCTGGGCAGGAGATGGCCGAGCGCGAACCGACCGATCTTGTTGACCGCTCCCGGCACGACGATGGGCCCCTTGCCCAGAGCGTTCAACGCGCAGTCGGCCACTTTGTCGGCCGGCAGCGAGCCGGGCGCCGGCCTGCCCGTCTCGGCTTGACGGTAGCCCGGGGTGAGGATGGCGCCGGCGACACAGGCGAGGACGTCGACGCCGTGCGGCCGCAGTTCCTTCCAGAGGCCTTCGGCCAGGATGGCGTTGAACGACTTGGTCGCGGCATAGGTCACCAGACTGGGGCTGCCCTGGGTGCCAGCCAGGGACGACATGAGAACGATGCCACCCCGTCCCCGCTGAATCATCGGCGCCGACAGCAGCTTGGCGAGTAGCAGCGGCCCGCGCACGTTCACCGCCGCGGCCATGGCCAGGCGTTCCCTGGTCTGTTCCTCGAACGGGCCGATCGGCGCGAAGGCCGCGTTATAAACGAGCAGGCCGATAGCCTGCGGCAGCGCGCTCACCCGAGCTTCGACGTCCTCAATGTCCGCCATGTCGGCCACGAGCGTGATCACGTCGACGTGAAAGGCGTCTCTCAGTCGCTCCGCCGCCGCCTGAAGCCGCTCCGCTTGACGGGCGATCAGCACCAGGTTCACGCCGCGCCGGGCGATCGCCTCGGCATAGGCGAAACCCAACCCGTCGGAACCGCCGGCGACCAGCGCGTACGGCCCATATTTGTCCTTGAAAGCTACCGCCTGCACCGGACGCACGTTACCATTCCGTGACCTGGGCGAGCTTGAGCGGAGCCCAACCAGAGCGCAGCGCCGTCGCGTGGACGCGGCACCAACATCGGGGTGACGCTGACCGAGGAACCGCCCTACTCCGCCGATGGCCGGTCCGGCTTCTGATCGGAATCCAACAGCCGGAACGATTCGATTGAGTGGTGGATGTGCCGGAGCATCTGGTCATGGGCCAGTTCCGAATCGGAATCGGCCAAGGCGGCGACGATCTCGCGGTGCTCCGTCCACGAAGCCGGCGAACGATCCGCGATGATCCCGGTGAGATACCAGGCGATCCGCCGCTGAAGCTGATCGAGCAGCTCAAACGCGACGTCGTTGCCGCTGATCCGCATGATGTCGCGGTGGAACTCGCTGTTGAGCTCGATGAGCCGCCGGTTGTCGCTCATCTTCATCGCCGCGTCGCCCCGGGCGCAAACGTCAAGGAGCGTCTGGATGCCGCGGTCGTCGATGGTGCGGGCGGCGAGAGCGCAACCGTCGGCCTCCAGGATGGCCCGAACGTGGAACACCTCACGGATCTCCCGCATCGTCGGCGTGTGGACGTTCGCCCCACGGCCCGGTGACACGTCGACGAAACCGAGCGTCGACAAGGCGTGCAGCGCCTCACGCACCGGCTGCCGGCTCACGCCGAGGCGGGACGCGAGCCCCTCCTCAGTCAGACGTTCACCGGGGGCAAGACCGCCGAACACGATCAGTTCTTCGACGGCGTCGCGCACCTGCCCTTGCAGGGTGGAGCGTTGGATCGGAGGGACCGTTGACGGTCCGACGCCCAAAGATGACGTCAACCCACGAAGTCGCGCCACCGACGATCCTCCGGTTCAATCAGGAAGTTGCGAAACAAGCTTACCCAGGTCCGTCTTGGCCTGACCGGGAATCCACAACGCCTCAAGCTTCACGCCATCCGCGGCGAGCTGACGCCAGATCGCGATCTCCTCGTCGCTGGCATGGACCTCTTTAGTGAGGCGCCGCCGGCCCGGGCCGGTGTGCACGTTGCCAACGTTGACTTCGGTCATGGGCACCCCCGCCTGCTTGAGCGCGAGGAGTTCGGCCGGTCCCCTGACCAGCACCATCGTCGGCACGTCCGACTGCGATTCCTGGATCACCTCGGCCGCGTCGGCGATCGTCAGCACGTCCCCCACGACACCGGCCGGCACCGCGAGCAGCATCAGATCGCACTGCGCCGGGTTGGCCGCTGTCGCGTCGTCGGCGACCAATATCTGTTGGATGCCCAACGACTGCGTCCACCCGAACACGACCTGCCCATGGATCAGCCGGTCATCAACTCGAATCACACTGAGGCGCATAACGATTCTTTCTCCTCACCCGGCACGCTTCCGTGCAGGATAGTCGTGACGATCTCAAGCTCAGCAGAAAAGACCACCAGGTCGGCCCACCGGCCCACATCGACCCGGCCCCGGTCGGTCAGCCCGAGGGAATCGGCCGGGACGTGTGACGCGGCGGCCAACGCGAGCCGGGGTTCGACCCCGTGCGCGACGGCCAGTCGCACGCCGTCGAGCACGGTGGCGGTGCTCCCGGCCACACCGCCGGTCAGCGTGAAGGCCCGGCCGTCGCGCAGCACCACCGGGGTGCCTTCCCAGCGGCGGTGTTCCCCGTCGGGCAAGCCCGCCACGTCTGTGCCGTCCGACACGAGCATCACGCGCCCCGCCAAGCCGGGAGAACGAAGGAGGACGGCGACCAGCTCGGGCGCCACGTGAACGCCATCGGCCACCAGCTCGACGCGCACCCGTGGGTCGGCGAGCAGGGCGACGACCGGCCCGGGCTCACGATGGTGGATCGGCGGCATCCCGTTGAACACATGCGTGGCGCGGGTGACCCCGGCGTCGATGGCCGCGGCCGTCTGGGCGAAGGTCGCGGCGGTGTGGCCGACCGACACCCGCACGTCGGCCGCCACGAGTCGGCGGATGGCCTGGTCGGCGCCGTCGAGCTCGGGCGCGAGGGTGCAAATCCGCAACGCCGGCCCCGCGGCGGCCAGCAGGGCGTCCAGCCGTTCCGGGGTCGGCGTGACGAGCTGCTCGGCGGGATGGACGCCCCGCCTGGACGGGCTGAGGAACGGCCCCTCCACGTGGATGCCCAACAACTCGGCACCGCCGTCGACCGGCCCCACCAGCGTGGCGAGGTCGGCGACCGCTCTCATCAAACGCCCGTATTCGACGGTGGCGGTGGCCCCGACGAAGGAGGTGACCCCGTAACCGAGCAGCACCCGGCCGATGGCGTCGATGGCCTCGCGCGAGGCCATCATGACATGCCGACCCAGCCGGCCATGGACGTGGGTGTCGATCAGTCCGGGAGCGACGATCCGTCCGGTGACGTCGTGCGCGTCGAGGCCCGCGGTGGGACGGGCATCGCCCTCCGCGACGCGCGCGATCCGGCCGTCGACGACCTCCACGGTCGCCACTTCCAGCCGGCCGTCGGGCAGGAGCACCCGTCCACCGACGAGTGCATACCCGCCGTTCCGGTGCGCAGCCATGGCTCTCCTACCCCGCTCAGCCCAGTATGCCGAAGAAGCCGAGGACGAGTCCGACGACGAGGGTGCCCAACAACGCCCACACCGGGGAGACCTTGCGCCGCAGCAGCGTGTACAGAATCAACGTGACGGCCAGGGGCAGCATGGCCGGGAGCACCGCGTCCAACTGGTCTTGTAGCTTGATCACCTGCTCGCCGCTCGTGTACGTCCACGGCGTCGACACGTTGAGCATGGTCGCGACCAACGCGCCCGCGACCGCTAGGCCGACCATGGTCGCCCCCTGCCGGATGCGGTCGATCATGTCCGACGACAACCGGTCGAAGAACCGCATGCCGGTGCGGTAACCCGCCGAAGTCAGCGAGAAGCGCAGGACGAACTGAATCGCCAACAGGGCGAAGAAGAAGATCAGGGCGCCCGCGATGTTGCCGGCGACGGCCATGGTGGCGCACACGGCGCCAAGGATCGGCCGCAACGTGCCGAACACCAAGGAGTCGCCGATGCCGGCCAGCGGTGCCATCAGGCCGATCTTCACTGAGTTGATCGTCTCGTCGTCGATGTTGTCGGCGTGTTGCGCCCGTTGTTTCTCCATGGCGGCCGTGATGCCGGCGATCGGACCGATCAACCAGGGGTGCGTGTTGAAGTACACCAGGTGCCGCTTGTAGGCGTCGGCCCGATCGCTCTTGTCGGGGTACAACCGATCGAGGGTCGGGCGCATCATCCACCAGAAGCCCAGGTTTTGGTACCGCTCGTAGTTGAAGCCGCCCTGCACCAGGAGGCCGCGCAGGCTAAGCCGGCGGATCTCATGGCGGGCTTCCGCCATGTCGGCGCGCGACTCGGTCGTTGTGTTGTCACTCATCGTCTCAATCCTTTCCAGCTAGACGAGCCGCGTCTTGGGTTTGGTGGAAGCCGCCGGCGTCACGGCCGGCGCGAGGCCGGACACGGGTGGCGCAGCGGGCGTCGCCGCGCCTTGATGGGGCCGCATGATCACGATCGCCAGGGCCGTCGCGGCGATCGCCACACCGATCACGGAGAAATCGGTGAACGCGGCGAGGGCGAAACCGGCGAAGAAGACCGGGAAGAGCCGCTTGTTGTAGAGCACCGACAACAAGATGGCGAAGCCGACGGCCGGCAACATGGCTGCCGCGGTGTTGAGCGCGGATTGCACGTTGTCGGTGAGCCCGGCCATGAGCGACGCGATCGCATTCGAGCCGAACTGCAAGACGACGAAGGTCGGGATGACGTACGCCAAGAAGTGGATGGCGTTGCCGATCCACACGACGATCAGCACCGATCTCCCGCTCCCGGTAGTGGCCGCCTGATCCGCTCGGTGCACCAAGAACGAGCACACCGTCTTGGCGAACAGCTCGAAGAAGGTGCCGATGATGGCAGCGGGCACCGCGACGACCAGGGCCGCCTCGACACCGTTGCCGCTGCCGACGGCGAGCGCCGTGCCGATCGCGGCGCCGATGGCGACGTTCGGCGGGACAGAGCCACCGATGGGCGACGCACCGATGAAGACGAGTTCGAGCGAGCCGCCGACGATGATGCCGGTCTGGGGATCGCCCATGATCAGCCCGACGATCGGGCCCAGCACAATGGGGCGTTCGAGCCCCGGGTCGCCGCCGATTCGACGGGCGAGATACGCGATGCCGACGACAAGAGCGATCAGCAACGCCTTAGCCAGAGTCATGCTGGCCCACCTCCTTGACGAATTTCCGAGCCCAGGTTCCGAATCCCGGCCTGGGCAGACACCATGACCTTGCGAGCGAGCTCGTCCGCCCCCATGTTGTCCGCGCTGAAGAGTGCGTCGATCACCATGGGGAGGTTGACGCCAGCGACGACCTCCGCCCGCCCCGCCACGGCTTCTCCGAGCGCGGCCCGGGCCGGCGACCCGCCGACGACGTCGGCCAGTATCAGCACCCGTGTCGCCTCGGTGTCAGCGGTGCTGTCGGCCTGGAGGGCATCGACGGCGCTGGAAACCTGCGCGGCCAACTCGTCGACGCCCATCCCAACGGGGAACGAGACAGCTTGTGCCTGACCGGTCGTCCCGATCAGCATCCGCGCCGTTTCAAGGAGGGCGGTTGCCAGGCCACCATGCCCGACAACAAGGATCTGTGTCATGAACAGTGGTATACAGTATACAGGCGACTGTATACAACAAGCTTCCGGAAAAACTGACACTTCTAAGGAGCGACATGCCCACCAGACACGTTGTCGTGAACGCCACCGACGGCCTGCACGCCCGCCCGGCAGCGACACTGGCCCACAGCGTCGCCACGTCTGGCGTCCCCGTGACGCTGGCCCGCGAAGACGGACACGGCGGCCCCGTCGACGCGGCCTCGATGCTCGGCATCATGGGGCTCGGAGTCAATCAGGGCGACGCCGTCGTGCTTCACAGCGACGCGTCCGACAGCGCCGAACTCCTCGACCGCCTCGCCGTGCTGATCGGGGGGGCCGCCGCCGAAGGGGTCGAGGAAGCATGAACGACAAGCTTGGCGGCGTCCTGCACGGCGTCGGCATCGTGCCAGGCATCGCCGCTGGGCCGGTCGAACGCATGGGCGAGCACGCCGCGCCCCCCACAGCCACCTCACTGCCCGTGGACGCCTCGGCGGACGACGCCGCCAGGCGGATCGCCGACGCCGCCGACGCCGTTCACCACCGCCTCATGGCCAGCGCCGACCGCGCCGACGGCGACCAGGCTGACGTGTTGCGCACCACGGCGACCATGGCCGTCGATCCCGGTCTCATCGCTGCGGCCCAGACGCTCGTCCGGACGCAACGTCTCGCGCCCCAGGGCGCGGTGTGGCAGGTGGCGACCTCGTTCGCGACGCAGTTCCGCGACATCGGCGGTTTGATGGCTGAGCGCGGCCGCGACATCGAAGACGTGCGCGACCGGATCATCGCCTTCTTGGGCGGGCGTGACAGCCCCGGCATCCCCGATCCGGGCCACCCGTTCGTCCTCGTCGCGCAGGACTTGGCCCCGGCCGACGCCGCCCAGCTCGACGGCGGCCGGGTGCTCGCCGTCGTCCTGGGCGAAGGCGGCCCCACCTCGCACACAGCGATCCTCCTGCGCGCGCAGGGCATCCCGACCGTCATGGGCGTCGACGGGGCCAACGGCATCCGCCCTGGCGCCATGGTCGTGGTCGACGGCGCCGCCGGCAGCGTCCAGCTCGATCCACAGCCACGCCTGCTTGGCCTGGCCCGCGCGGCAGGCCAGCGCCGCCGGCGCTTTTCCGGCCCCGGCCAGACCAGCGACGGCTACCCCGTCCCGCTGCTCGCCAACATCGGCCGACCTGGCGAAGCCGCCACCGCCGCGCACGCCGGCGCCGAAGGCATCGGGCTGTTCCGCACCGAGTTCTGCTTCCTCGGCCACGACGAAGCTCCCAGCGTCGAGAGCCAAGTGGCGAACTATCGCGCGGTGCTCGCGGCCTTTCCGGGACGTCGCGTCGTGGTCCGCACCCTGGACGCCGGCGCCGACAAGCCGTTGCCGTTCATCGGCGTCAAGGACGAACCCAATCCGGCGCTCGGCCTGCGCGGCCTGCGCACCGCCACCGTCGTGCCCGAGGTGCTCGATGCCCAGCTGGCCGCCATCGCCGAAGCGAGCACGGGCGAGGAGGCGGACGTGTGGGTCATGGCGCCGATGGTGTCGACGGTGGACGAAGCGAACGCGTTCGTCGACCGTTGCTGCGCCCATGGTCTGATGACCGCCGGTTTGATGATCGAGGTCCCGGCGGCCGCTTTGCTCAGCGCAGCCTTCCTCCAGCGCGCGGTGTTCGCCAGTATCGGCACGAACGACCTGGCGCAATACACCATGGCCGCCGACCGGCTGCTCCCGAGATTAGGTGGGCTAAATAGCAGTTGGCAGCCTGCCGTGCTCCGGCTCATCGCCGAAGCCTGTCGCGGGGCACGGGAGAACGACCGTCCGATCGGCGTGTGCGGCGAAGCGGCCGCCGACCCGCTGCTCGCACCAGTGTTAGTGGGCCTCGGCGTCTCTTCCCTCTCAATGAGCCCGGCGGCTTTGGCGGGCGTCGACGCGGTGCTGAGCACCGTCCGGCACGACGACTGCGTCCGGCTGGCGGAACGAGCGCTAAACGCGTCGAGCGCGGCGCAGGCCAAAGAATGGGTTCGCCAGGGTTTGCCGGGAATTGGTTGATACCAATTGTGAGGTCAGCGACAGTACGATGCCAGTGCCTACAAGTGAGGATCCCATGAAATTTGACGTCAAACGCTACGCATTGTTCGTGGTCGCTGGCTTAGTCGGCGGCACGCTGTCTGGTTTGTTCGGCATTGGGGGCGGGCTGGTCCTGACGCCGATTCTGGTGTTCTTCTTCCACTTCCAGCAGAAGCGGGCCCAAGCGACCTCGCTGGTGGCGATCATCCTGACCGCGATCTCGGGCGCGGTGCCCTATGCGATGAGCGAGCCCATTGACTGGCTGGCCGTGTTGTTGATCGTGGTCGGCGGCGTCGGCGGCTCGCTCATCGGCGCAGCGCTGGTCCAACGGATCAACGACAATTGGCTGCGGATCATCTTCGCGGCGGTCGCGATCGTGTCGGCCGTCAAGATGATCATCAGCGCGGTCGGCGGCGCGGCGAGCGCCGGCGGGCTGGAGACGGTCTCCCCGGCGACCTCGGTGGGCGTCTCGGTGACCTACATCATCGCCGGACTCGCGATGGGCCTGCTGTCCGCCCTGGTCGGCGTCGGCGGCGGCATCATCCTGGTGCCGATCCTGTCCGTCTTCATCGGCCTGGCCCAGGTGGCCGCGCAGGGCCTGTCGCTGGTGGTCATGGCCCCGATCTCCGCGGTCGGTGCGGCCCGGCACGCGCGCCACGGCTACACCGATTGGGCGGCGGGCATCGCCCTCGGCATCGGCGGCGCGATCATGTCGCCGATCACGGCCCAACTGGCCCTGAACATGCCGACGACCATCTTGCCGATCCTGTTCGCGTTGCTGCTGGTCTTCACCGCCGGCCAGTTGGTCTACAAGACGGTCAAGTCCTGGCGGGCCGCCCGGAACACGGCGGAATGATCGGACGCGACAACAAAGACCCACAGATTAGAGACCAGCCCAGCAAGGCCCGCCAACGCCTGAGCAGGCTGGGCTCATGGTGTTACCCACGACTCGATTTTCTCTTTTCAGATGGCTAAGGTGGGTTTTGTCGGCATGGAGGTGGGTTCCCTTGGGTCCCGTCTCCTCCCCCTTATAAGTTTTGGAAGGCACAATGAAGCGTTTCAGCACGCGGTTCGCCGCGTTGGCTGTCCCCCTCTTGGGCGCAGCCCTACTCGTCAGCGGAGTCGCAGCCACACCTGCCAACGCGGCTGATCCGACGATCACGACCGACCCGACCACCGGGTGGCAGCAGGTCGACAAATCCTTCACACTGTCTGGCACTGGTTGCGCCGGCACCGATGCCACAGTCGTCATCCAGTCAGGTAATCCAGACTTCATCAATTATGGTTACATCGCCACGCCTGACGCGGATGGCTCATGGACCCGTGCCATCAATGATGTCGATGAAAGCACATCCCTCTTGCCCTACGGCGGGGAAGAAACTCTGTACGCCTTCTGCGTTGACGAAAACAACGACGTGACAATGACGTACGATCCCGTTCCCATCGCCGTCACCTCAATGGTTTTAGGGATGTTCGCTTCGACCGGACAGGACTCGACGGTCACAGGCACGGGCTTCAAGCCTGGTGAAACGGTGGACGTCTATTTCGATGGCAAGAAGGTCGGCACGGGGACAACGGGGACGGAAGATGACCCCACCGAAATGCAGACAACGTTCTTTGTGGACGGCAGCACGCCCAGCGGCACCTATTCCTTCTCGCTGGTTGGCGCCGAGTCTGGTCGTCGGTTCGACACGACGTTGACCGTCACCAACGACACGCCGACACCGGTGCCGACGGAATCCGCCACTCCACTTCCCACGACGACTGCGACGTCGACGCCCTCAGCTTCTGAAACGCCGAAAGCCACCACAACGCCGAAGCCGTCGGCTTCCGCGACATCGAAGGTCACTGCGGCGAGCACACCGAAAGCCTCCGCGAGCAAGCCGAAGGCTACTGCGACGAGCGAGCCGGCGGCTAATCTGGCAACGGATACCCACAAGATGCCTCGCGTCAGCACCGACATCGTCGGCTGACCACTCTCAGTCGTTGTGACGCATTACAAAGCACGACGCGGCGCCGCCAGGGAAGCTTCCTGGCGGCGCCGTCGTTGGATCATCACCAGCGTGGTGTCCATTGTCGTCGCCGCGATCGTCGTCGTTGCCGTCACACGATGGCCACAGGCTTCTCAGCCCAGCGCAGTCGGTGGCGGCGGCAGGCTGTCTGTCGCCTCAGCGGCACCACGTATGACGACCCCGACAGCCACCAGCACCTCGAACGCTGTCCCGCAGGCCGATCCGACACATATCGCCATCCCGGCCGTCGGCGTTGACGCTGATGTCCGCTTGTTCACCGAGAAAATGGCCCAGGGCACCCACGACAACATCACCGGAGCTTCATGCTGGACTGACGACACGATCACCTGCGTCAACCCGCCTGACGGGAAACGGGTCTATTGGTTGAAGGCCGGCGTCGGTCGCATCCCGTTCGGTTCGCAACCCGGCACCGATGCCACCGGAACCGTTTACCTGACGGGTCATTCCTCCAGCAGCACCACGGCGGTGTTCACCGATCTGTACAAGCTGAAAACGGGAGATCCGATCTCCGTCAGCACAAGGAATGGAGACGTGTCCTACGAGGTGCAGAAAGTCGTCATGCTTGACAAAAACGACTGGTCTGATTCCCCCTACGCCAACGAACAGGTCGCCGGGCGTCTCTTGTTGATCACGTGCAACCACGAGCCGGGGTCGGTCAAAAAGAACGGTTCCGCCGTCGAAAATGCCCTCGTCGTCGCCCAACTCGTGAGCTAGTTCCCCGTTCCCACCAGCTTGGCCGTGAGCCGACGTCACAGGCGTATCATCACATGCACACGGTCAGTCGATGCCCCGAACTCATCTGAGAACCGGGCGCTTAACAGATGCTCGCGCGAAGGGGACCATAGTGGCCATCAACACAAGCGGGGTCACCATGCGTGACGTCGCTCGCGTCGCGGGAGTCTCCGTGAAGACGGTCTCGAACGTGATCAATGGCTACCGTTACTTGCGCCCGGAAACCAAGGCCCGGGTGCAAGCCGCGATCGATTCCCTCGGCTACCGCGTCAATGTGACAGCGCGGAATCTGCGCCAAGGCCGGACCGGCCTGATCAAGCTGGCCATCCCCGACTTGCGGAACCCCTACTTCGCCCAACTGGCAGCTTTGATCATCGAGGAGGCCGCCGAGCGCTCGCTCACCGTCCTGCTGGAGCAGTACCACGGCGACCGTGACGCCGAGATGGCTGTCCTGCAGAACGACAACGAGAGTTTCGTCGACGGCGTCGTGTTTTCCCCGATCGTCGTCGGTCAGGACCAGCTTGAGCTGTTCAAGGTCCGCTTCCCCCTGGTCATCCTGGGGGAATCTGTGTTCGGGGCGCCCTGCGACCACGTGACGATGCGCAACATCGAGGGGGCGAAAGCCCAGGTGGAGCATCTGCTCGCGATCGGGCGCCGCCATATCGCCGTCATCGGCCTCAACGACGATCACCTCTCGGTCTCATCGGCGCTCTTGCGCTTCAAAGGCGTGACCAATGCCATGGTCGCCGCCGGCGTCAAACTCGACCCCGCGCTGGTCGCCGGGAACGCCCCCTGGACCCGTCCCGGCGGCGCCCAACTCATGGACGACATCCTCGACCGTGGCATTCCCATCGACGCTGTCGTCTGCTTCAACGACGCTCTGGCCCTGGGAGCCATGTCCACGCTGATCGAACGCGGCCTGTCGGTGCCCGACGACGTGGCGGTCATCGGCTTCGACAACGTCGAGGACGCGGCCTTCACCCGTCCCACCCTGTCGTCCATCGATCCGGGCGGCCACCAGATCGCGCACACCGCAGTCAAACTGTTATGCGAACGGATGGGGCTGGTCGACGGGTTCGACCACGACACGCCAGCGCGGGAGATCTTCACTGACTTCAAGCTCATCCCGCGCCAGTCAACCATCGGGACCTGACCGACCGCACCTGTCGCCGACCAGCCCACACCCGTCGCCAGATCAGCGGCTCGTGCGCAGTCGAATCATGGACCAACTCACCGGCGGCAGCGTGGTGCCAAACCCATGCTCGTCAACAGCGACGGGCAGCGGTTTCGGCACAATCGCGTGGCCGTCCAGGGAACCTGGGCGGTTGAAATCGCCGTCGGACAGTTCCACCGCTTCGATCAGTCGCGGGACGCCCAAATCGTTGAGGCGCAGCGTGACCGGCGCGGGCTGTGTCGTCGACCGGTTGACCATGAACAACGCCACCTCACCAGTCGCGTCGTCAACGGTCGCGGACGCGTCGACCAGCGGCACGTCGCCGTAGGCGGCCGACTCGTAGGTGTCGCTCGCGACCGACACGTCCAGCGCCGTCCCCCTGGCGTAACGGGCCGTCAGCGCGAACGGATAGAAGATCGTCTGGCGCCAGACCGGCCCACCCGCTTCCGCCACAATCGGCGCGATCACGTTGACCAGTTGTGCGAGGCAGGCCGCCCGCACACGGTCGGCGTGACGCAACAGGCTGATGAGCAGGTCGCCGACGACGACGGCGTCCGCCACTGAGTAACGGTCCTCCAGCAGATGCGGCGCCACCGGCCAGTCGTCGCCTGACGGCAGCACGGACTCGGCCCGGTCCTTATACCAGACGTTCCATTCGTCCAACGAAATCATGATGCGCTTCGTCGCCCGACGCTCCGCCCGCACGTGGTCGCAGGTGGCGATGATCGAATCAAGGAAGCGATCAAGCTCGACCGCGCTGGCGAGGAAACTCCCCATGTCCCCATCGACGGGCTGATAGTACGAATGGGCCGACAGGTAGTCGACGTCGTCATAGGTGTGTTCCAGGACCGTCCGCTCCCACGTCCCGAAACCCGGCATGTCCGGCCCGGACGAGCCGCAGGCGACCAGTTCGAGACCCGGATCGATCATCCTCATGGCTTTGGCGGTCTGGCTGGCCAGCCGACCGTATTCGTCGGCCGTCTTGTGGCCGATCTGCCAAGGGCCGTCCATCTCGTTGCCCAGGCACCACATTGTGACCTTGTAGGGTTCAGGCGAGCCGTTGGCCCGCCGCGTGTCCGACAAGGCCGTCCCGCCCGGCACATTGCAGTACTCCAGCAGGTCGAGCGCGTCTTGAATGCCTCTGGTCCCCAAGTTGACGGCCATCATCGGGGCGACACCGGCCAGCTTCGCCCACGCCATAAACTCGTCCACCCCAAACGTGTTCGGCTCCAGCGAATGCCACGCCAGGTCGAGACGAGCCGGGCGGGCGGCGACCGGGCCCACGCCGTCTTGCCAGCGATAGCCGGAGACGAAATTCCCACCCGGGTAACGCACCACCGTGACGCCGAGGTCACGGACGGCTTCCAGCACGTCTAACCGTAGGCCTTGCTCATTTGAGGCGGCATGCCCAGGCTCAAAGATCCCGGTGTAAACGCAACGACCCAAATGTTCGACAAAACTGCCGAAGAGCCGTCGGTCCACCTGTGGCGTTCATCACGTGACGTCCTTTTATCGAAATTAGATTTGCACCACCGACGCGACCGCCCACGGCGACAGGTCGAGGTCGATGTCGAGTCCACCCTCGTCCGACGCGGACACCGACCACACCTGAAGCGCGTCTGCCACCTGCCGGAGATAGGCGCACTGCGACGGTGTGAGGTTAACGGGCGAACCAAGCTGATACCAGGCTTCCGCGACGTTCCCATGCGTCAGATCCATCAAGTCAACGACGAATCTCGCCCCGGGCTCAACCCCGTCGATGTGGTGATGAATGCGCCGGGACGGCCCGACGCTGGCCAAGTCCCTCGTCTCCGCATACGAGTTGCGCGAGCCGACCGGCCGCGAGCCCATGTCGGCGGGATAGTTGAAGAACACCGCCGACAGCCGTCCGCTCGCGCTGTCCCGGCTGATCACGCCGTCCGGCGTCGACCGCACGACGGTGTCACCGAGCTGGGTCAGCATTTTCATCGCGTGGAACGTCGGCTTGTGGATGCCGTCTTGATTCACCAAGCCGAAACCGCCGTGGAACGGGCCGATCCCAGCGCCGTCCTCTTCAAACACGTCAGTGAAGGCCCAGTAGGCCAACGAGTCGGCCAAGCCCTGGCACGCCAGGTAAGTCCGCACGATGTAGGTGGCCGCGTAGACGGTGTCATGCATGAAATCCCTGCTCGACGGCGACGTCGACCACTCGGTGATCTGCAATTCAGCATGCGGGTACGGGCTGTCCTTGATCATGTCCCGCAACACCATGATGTCCTTGAACGTGGCGTCCACCTCACGGGCGATGTGGACCGGCTCGCCGTCCGAGC
>QMCE01000778.1_pt1 | contig 16866 bp, 11 predicted proteins | sample 1821851 | NCBI WGS metagenome assembly QMCE01 (sample SAMN09453174, study PRJNA476694) | Termite gut metagenome, whole genome shotgun sequencing project. | isolation source: worker | host: Odontotermes sp. | place: South Africa:Pretoria | collected 2016-01-28
GTGGCGCTCCATCGCGCGGGCGAGTTCGATGTTCAGCGCGTGGCCGGACTTCGTCGCGACGACGTGGACGCCGAGGCGGCGGTTCAGGATGGACAGGTCGCCCACGAGATCGAGGATCTTGTGGCGGACGCATTCGTCCGCGAGGCGGAATTCGTTGTCGATCAGCGTCTCGCCGTCGAGGACGAGGGTGTTCCGCGGCGTCGCGCCCTTGCCGAGTCCGGCCGCCTGCATGGCGGCGGCGTGCTCCTTCATGACAAAGGTGCGGGCGGGGGCGATGTCCGCGAGAAAGAGCTCCGGCGTGATTTCGACGGAGACGGTGCCGCGCGCGTGCGGGGATTCCTTGTAATCAAGCACATAGGTGACGCGGAATTTCCCGTCCGCCGAGGGAAACGCGGCGACGCCCGCGTTCGCACCGCCGACGGAAATGCTTTCCTTCGGAATAAACACCTTCCTGTCCGCGTCCTGCGTTTTCAGACCCGCAGCCTGCAGCTTCTTCGCATATTCGAGGGCGGAACCGTCGAGGCCGGGGGCTTCGGGGCCGGCGACTTCGATGGCGACGTTGTCTATGCCGAGACCCCAGACGGCGGAGAGCATGTGTTCCAGCGTCAGGATTTCCGTCTCCGGGCCGAGGCGGATGGCGTTGCAGTTGCGGGAGCCTTCGGCCATGGAGGGCGTGATGCGGGTGAGGACGCCGTTGTGCCTGACGGCGAGGCCGGCGCCGGGGGCGGCCGGGCTGAGGGTGACGGTGGCTTCCGCCCCGGTGTGCAGGCCGATGCCGGTGAAGGAAACGGGGGTTTCCAGCGTGACTTGTTTGCTGTCAGCCATGTCGTGACTCCTCCTTTCGCGGAACGTTTCTTGCCCCGGTTTCGGGCTCCCGGGCGATCAGTCTGTTTCCAGTTTCTTGATGCGCTCTTCCAGTTCCTTCACTGTCTTTCTGAGCCGGGCCAGGTGCTTGATGTTGCGGCTTTCCTCCAGATGCTCCCGCATCGGCTTCGCGGGGGAGTCGATCCAGATCAGCTTGTCCGCCGGCGCGCCCGCCTCCCGGCCGGGGACGGATTTGCTGATGGCGGACTGGCCGACGACGGTCAGGCCGTCCCCCACCTTCACATGGCCGACGATCGCCGCCTGCCCGCCCATCTGCACGCCGTTCCCCACTTCGGCGGATCCGGCGATGCCCACCTGCGCGGCGAAGGCGCAGCATTTCCCGAGCTTCACATTGTGGGCAATCTGGACGAGGTTGTCCAGCTTTGTTCCCGCGCCGATGCGGGTTTCGCCGAAGCGGGCGCGGTCGACGCACACGTTCGCCCCCAGCTCCACGCCGTCTTCGATGACGACCGTCCCCACCTGCGGGATTTTGAAATAGCCGTTGCCCGTCCACGCGTAGCCGAAACCGTCGGAGCCGATGACCGCGCCGGAATGGAAAATGCAGCCGCGGCCGATCGTCACCTGATGATACACCTTCACGCCCGAATACAGGAGGCAGCCGTCGCCCAGCGCGGAGTCCTTCCCCACGTACACCTGCGGGAACAGGACGCAGCCGTCGCCCAGCACCGCGCCGTCGTCCACAACGGCGCAGGCGCCAATCGAAACGCCCCGCCCGATTTTCGCGGACGGACTGACGACGGCGGAGGGATGCACCCCCGGCGCGGGCGGCGCGGGCGGCGGGCAGACGAGGAGCGACGCCTTCGCGAAGGCGAGGTCGGGATTGTCCACTCGCAGCAGCGGGAGGGGGGCGGGCTTGCAGTCTTTCCCGACGATGGCGGCGGTGGCCTTCGTCGTCGCCAGCTGCTCCGCATACTTCGGGTTTGCGAGGAAGGACAGGTCGCCCTCCTTCGCGTCCGCGAGGGAGGCGAGGCGCTCGACCGTGCTGTCCGCGCCGCCGCCTTCCAGCGCCGCGCCGAGATGCTCCGCGAGGTGTTTCAGGGTGATTTTCATAGTCCCCTCGTTCTATTGCATAAGCGAAACCAGACTGAACGTCCCGGCCTCATACCGCATCATGCGGCATTCGTCCGCATGCTCCAAAAGCTCGGGATGGAGATCGGGGCACTCCGGCTGCCGGGGTTTCGGAAAACAGGCGATTGCAACACGGCATCCTTCTCGTCGGGCATGTTTCATGGCGGGAATGTAGTCGGTATCGCACCCGAAAAGAATGATTGTCCCGACGATATTTTTGCTGGAAAGCCAGGCGACGTCCAGCCCGATTTTCATGTCCACCGCTTTCTGGGAAAACTGCGGTTGAATGTCGGCGGGAACCGGCTTCCACTGAAAATCGTCGGCATCGCGCCGGAGGGATTGAAGGAGTTTGTCGTTTGCCGCCCGGGACAGAGCCCAGCCTTTATGACTGAGCCGCCCGCGACGGAAAGCGATGTTGTCGCGCCGGGAAAGATGTTCTAAAAAATCGGTTCGGGAAATTGACGTGGATGTCGCGCTATAATCGATTTTTTTGCCGGTCACAGGGTGTTCTTTTTCGCCTGCGAAAGGTTCGCAGTCATAAAAATACGCCCTGAACAGTTTTTCGTCCGGTTTGAGCACCGCGTGCGCAAGATCAATGACATCCTGCGGCGTTGCCTTTCGTCCGAGAATCCTTTTCCATATCCGCCACAAATAGCCCGCGTCAAAGAGCACCGCCACCGATGAATCATACATTCCCGTTTCCCCGCCCCCAAAAAAAAAGGACCCCCGCCAGGCCATAAGGGACTTACAGGCATTGGGGGTCAAAGAATGTATTATACCCTTGCCATTTGGGGCTTACAGGGTTTTTGCACTTTTACTGCTTCTATTTTACCTCTGTAAATGGTGAAAGTCAATCTCTTTCATAAGGTATTTATCGGCAATTTCACGCTATCCTTTTGTCTCTCTGCTTTGCTCGCGCCGGATGCTACAGCGCGTTTTTCTGGGGATCCTGCAGATATTGCTGGTAGCGGGCGTTCAGGAGTTCGGTGATGGACGGGGTCAGGTTCGCCTGTTCACTCGCGTACTGGATGCGGCGCATCAGGATCTCCTGCTGGATGGCGACCGGATCCTGCGCTTTTATCGCGTCTTCCGACAACGCGGGGTCGGGGGCGGCCATGATGATGTCGTATTTGTAGTAGTCGCCCAGGATTTTGCAGGCGCGCTGGAAGGCGTTGTACATGTTGACCCAGAACGCCGCCTCTTCCTCGCGGACGCGCTTGCCGAATTCCTCCTGCATGGACTGGATTTCCAGCTTCGCGGCTTCGATTTCCATCATCTTCTTCCGCCACTGGGCGCTGCCGGGGGCCATCAGCGGGTTGTTCTGCAGGCCCCGCTCCATTTCCTGCACGCGGGCGATCTCGCCTTCGATGCGGGCCTGTTCCGGCTGGAAGGTCGCCTTGAGCCGCTCTTCCGTGTCTGTCGCGTATTTATAGCTCTTGAAGACCTGCTGGATGTAGACAATGCCGACGCGTTTCACCTCGGGCGCCTGCTGCTCGCCTGCCACGGCCGCGGAGAGCGCGGCGACGAAAAGAACCGCGACAAGCATTTTCCCAATCAACCTGACCATACCTTCTCCTGTTTTTCGTTAGAACAACGCGCCCATCGTGAATTGGAACCGCTGCGTCTCGTCGTGCTCCTGCTTGCCCAGCGGGAAGGCATAGTACAAGCGGACAGGCATGGGCCCGAGCGGTGTTTTGATGTGGAGGCCGAAGCCGAAGCTGGAACGGAATTTCCTGTCCGTGGTGTACATGGTGTCGCCCGTGATTTTGTCAAGCACGGCGCCTTCCGCATAGGGCGAATCCTTGCCGTATTTCGGATCGCCGCCGTAGCGCCATGTCGAACCGATATCATAGAACACACTGCCGCGCACCACTCGTTCCCAAATCGGGAAGAACATTTCCACAGAGCCGGTCAGCATACCTTCGCCGCCGATGGCGTTCCTGTTGGCGTCCCGGGGGGAAATGCCGCGGTTATCATACCCGCGCACCGATCCGACGCCGCCAAGGTGGAAACGCTCATAGTACGGAACTTCGTTGGAGAAGTCGTACTCCGTCCCGTTCCTGGTGCCTTTCCCGTCGCCGCGCCCGTAGGCCTGCGCATAGGAAAACTCGCCACGGAACCCGAGAGACCAATTCCGATCCTGAGAATCCATGAAGAACGGAACAAAGTACTGCCCCGACAGGAAGCCGCGCCAGAAATCCTTCGAGCTCGCCGCCGCCTTGCCCGCAAGCTCGACGTTCGCGCCAAACTGCGCGCCCCGCGTCGGCTCCCAGGTGCTGTCGCGGGAGTCGTAGTTGATGCCCGCCAGCCAGCGGCTCACATTGTGCGAGCCTTCCTGCCGCTGGTATTCATACGAGTACCCGCCTTGGAAGTCCGACAGCTTGACAAGCTCGAACCGGTACCCCGCGCTCACCGTCAATTCCTTGATGTCGAACAGCCGCTTCCCGTACACCAGGGACAGACCCATGCGCCGTTCGCTGTATTCGTCCTCGTAATCATACGAATTGTAATACGCCGAGGTCGACATGCTGATGGGCTTCCCGAAAATCCACGGATTCGAGAAATTCACCGAATACGCCTGCGACTCCGACCCCGCCGACGCATTGATCGAGAAGCTCTGCCCGCCGCCCCGGAAGCTCTGCCCCGTATAGAGATCCCGCAGGGATTTCGGCCTGTCGCGGTAGTCGAAATTGCGCTGCGAAATGCCGAACGACCCCACAATCGAATCCTCGGAGCTCACGCCCACGCCGGCCGTGATCTTCCCCGTCGGCGCCTCCTCCAGCTCCGCCACGAGAATCGCCCGGTCGGGCGCGGAGCCTTCGCGGATCTCCACCTTCGGCTGATCCTTGAAATAGCCGAGGTTCTGGATGTTTTCCTTCGTGCGCTCGAATTTGCGGGAATCGATGCGCTCGCCCGGGAAGGTCTCGAACTCGCGGAGCACCACAACTTCCTTCGTGGTGGTCAGGCCGGTGACGCGGACGCCCTCGACAATGACCTCCGGGCTTTCCTGAATGCGGAAGGTGACGTCCATCACCGTGCCGTCCTCGGTGATTTCCGGCTCCGGAAGGACGCGGGTGAAGTAGCGGGAGTTCGGCGCCTGGCCGTAGATGTCGCGGATTTTCGTCGCGTCCTCCTGAATCATCACCGGACTGTACACTTCCCCCGGGCGCGTCCGGATGACGGCGCGGATCGCCTCCTCCGAGACGAGGCTGGTGCCGACAAAGTCGAAATTGACGGAGCCGACGCGGTATTCGTCCCCTTCCTCGATGTCGATGTGGAGGAAGACGTCGCGGCGCTGCCAGCGGCTGCGGGGCACGTTCGCGGTGATTTCCATGGGGCGCTCGATGACGCGGACGTCGAGGTGGCCCTTGTCCAGGTAGGACATGCGGATGCGTTCGAGATCGCGCTCGAACGTGCGGCGGATGTAGCGCCCGCGCGAGATGAGGCCGGAGGGCTTCGTTTCCATCCGTCCAAGCAGTTGCTTGCGGTTGAAGACGGTGTTGCCCCGGAAATCAATGTCCCCGACGTACAGCCGCCCGCCTTCCGTGATGTCGAAGACGAGGCGGACGCCGTCCTCGAAGGGTTCGACCTCGGCCGTGACTTCGCCGAAGTAGTAGTATTCGTTGTGGAGGTAGTCTTCGATGGCGCGGCGGTCGCGGTTGCCCTTGCCCGCGTCGTAGCGCTCGCCCACCTTGCTTTCGATGAGGGAGGTGAAGCGGGCGGTCTTGATCTGCTGGTTGCCGGCGAAGTCGATGCGGCGGATGATGTCTTTCTCGCGGACGATGACGACGATTTTGACGCCGCCGGGGGCTGCTTCCTTGCGGATCTGGATGTCGTCGAAGAGACCCATCGCGGAGAGGCGCTGGAAGTCGCCGTCCAGCGTCCGCTCGCGCAGGGGGTGTCCCGTGCGGGTGGACATGCGGTAGATGATTTGTTCGGGGGTGGTGGTGATGGTGTTCAGGACTTCGATTTCCGTGACCATCGCGCCCTCGGCCTCGGGGCCGCCGATGTCGGCGACGGTGGGGCCGGCGGGCCGGGTTTGTTCCGCGCCGAGGGCGAAGCCGCCCAGGTAGTCGTCCTCCTCCTCCTCGTCGAAGTTCGCGGGGCTGTAGCCCAGGTCTTCTTCCTCGTCGGAGGCGGCGTCCTCTTCGCCGTATTCGCCGTATTCGTCGCCGAAACCGGCACTGTCGAAGCCGCCGTCCTCGCCGTCATACCCGCCGAAGTCGCTGTCGTCCGGAAACGCGCCGAAATCGCCGTCCCCGTCGTCATACCCGCCGCCGGAGCCGCCGGCCGGCTGTCCGGGCGGCGTATACCATTCCCCGCCCGCGTCCCCCGAGAGGAAGTCGGCCGTGCCGCCCAGGTCGTCCTGCGCGCTCGCGGGAGCGCCAAGCAGCGCCGCGAGGGCAAACGCTATTCCGCAAAGCCACAAAACGCTTCTCATGGGCATTCAAATCCTCTCATGCCGCTCGGCAAGTGAATCCGGCTGAGGATGGATGGAAAATATAAGGGACATAGTGTCTGTCTCTTCCCCGCCGGCATCCTTCACCAAATCCTGACAATAGCGACGGCTTCCCCCTCCGGTTGCGGGAGGTTTCCGCCAACCCTATTTATCGGACGCCTTTCGGCATTGATTCACCCTTTTGGGAGGATTGCGTAAATCTCCGAACAAGATTGCCCGCAGAATTCCGTCCCGGTGGATCTGCGCATTATAGACGATGCGACCCTCTCGTGCAACGGCTATTCGCCGCCTTTCCAGTTGCAGTTGAGACGAAAAACTCCCCCGGGGGATCCGGGGGGAGGAGAGTATGCGCGTTCCATCATTCGTCATCCCGGCGGGGAAGCGTATGCCGTGCCCCGAACGAATTAAAGCCGGGACAAAGTTGTGAAGCCCCTGCTGCACCACGATCTCCCCTGTATTGACAGGTTTTGGATCGTGTTACAGCAAAGGCTTCTCAACCTTGTCCCGGCTTTAATTCGTTCGGGGTGCTGCATACGCTTCCCCGCCGGGATGACGAATGGTGGATGGTTTTGCCTTAACGCGTCAGAAGCTCCAGCCCAGCGTCGCCGCCAGCCGGTGCGCGCTGAAGCGGCTCTTCCCGTCGTAGCGGTAGTTCAGCCCCACGTCCAGGTTGTTCTTCCGGTACGTCAGGCCGCCGCCGATGTGCCAGCCGCCCTTCCCCGTGCTCACGCCCTGGATGGTGATGACATTGTCCTCGTAGCCCGCGTAATTGAAGCTGCCCCGAACCCGGCTGTCGTCTTCCTTCCAGTTGTACGCATAGCCGGCGGAGGCGGTGAAGGTGACGGTTTCGTCCTCCGACAGCGCCTTGGTGTGTTCCACCTTCACGTCGATGGGCATGATCAGGGATTCCGTCTTCATCTTTCCGAAAGCATACGTGCCGGCGCCGTAGGCGGAGCTTTCCGACTTCGACCAGAACAGCCCGATGCTCGGCGTCACGACGAAGAATTCCTGCGGGAGGACGAATTCCTGCCCGATGCTCGCGCCCGCCCAGTAGCTGGTGGTATGGTTCGTGCCTGTGGCGCGGATGCCGGCGGCGTTGCTGTCCCATTCGTTGTCGCCGTAGTTGTAGCCGGCGGTGAGGGTGGCGAAGATGTTGTTCGTCGGGCAGTAATACTGGCCGTAGAGGGAGAAGCCGTAGTTGTCGATGGTGTTGTCGTCCGCGAGACTGCTTTGGTCGAAGTCGCCCGTGTTGTAGGTGAGGGCGCCGCCCGCGAAGAAGTTGCCGAAGGCGCGGTCGTAGCCGAGGGAGACGCCCCAGGCCTTGTAGATGTGCCCCATGTAGCCGTCCTTCTCCTCCATTTCCTGCCGGGTGTAGAAGGGGGAGGCCCAGATGCGGCGGGCGCAGTTGGCGTTCATGGCGAGGGAGGCGAGGGCGCTGTCGACGCCGCCGAGGGCTTTCCGCTCGGAGAGGAGGGAATTCTGGCGGTTCGCGATGACGCCGCCGGAAGCGCCGATGGCGCCGGCCGTTGCGTCGCCGGCCAGGGCGCCGCCGGCGGCGTAGGTGCCGTTGAGCATGCTGAGGGCGCCTTTGGAGCCGTTCAGGAGGGCGTCGTCAAAGAGCGCGCCCACCGCGTTTTTCGAGTCTTGCTGGGCGGCATTGACGGGAGTGCTTTCGTCAATGGTGACAAGAGCGCCCCTGAGAGTGCCGGCCGAGGAGTCGAAGAGCTGGGTTTTGGTGACTTCCGCGCCGACCTTGTTGATGAAGTCGTTTACGATGGCCTGTATGATCTCTTCCTCCGTGGGGGGAGGGGGCGGGTCGCCGGGATCAGCGGGGTCGGCGGGATCAGCGGGGTCGGCAGGATCCGCAGGATCGGCGGCGTTGCCGCCGTTGCCCGGGTCATTCGCGTCCTGCGCCCTGACGCAGTTCGCGCCCAACAGTATCGCCGCGATCAGCAGTATGTATGCCCATGCTTTCATCTTCGACTCCCCATTGCCACGCCATTGACCAGCCGGCGTTCACAAAAAAGCATTTTTCCTGATCGTCTCTTTCCGGCGATCGCGCTCCGTCTTTCAGGAAAAATGCTTCGGGGAGTATTTGAACCTTTCGGCACAATAAGGATTCCCCGGGCGCGGCCGCCCGGGGAATTGGCATTTCGATCCGTTCGCCATACAACGCGGCACAGGAAACCACTCCGTACACACGGTTAGAATGTCAGCTTGAATTCCACCGCTTCCGGACCGATCACGTTGATCGTGGGCGTCTGCAGCACGCCGTCGACAACATCATACTGCACCGAGACATACTGCATGACCACGGGGTCGGTTATGTATTCGCAATACGCCATGACGAAGAATGTGACGCTGTTTTTCGAATTGATCTTGCTCGCGCACGCCACCGGGGTGTATTTCTGCCCGACAAACGTCCTGACGGCGCGGTAGAACAGATGCTCCTCGCGATTGCTGATCGATGCCTTGACCCGCCAGTTTTTCTTCACCTGAATGGATCTCTGTTCCATGAACGTCTCCTTCTCTCCAAAGTGGGCCGCATGGTGGCACTTCCGCATTGTATGGCGTACAGACAACGGATTTTGCGCTTGCAGAAACAGGGTATTGAAGGCGGAGATGGACAATAGGGGCTTGGGACGGATTCGCGTGCTGCCTGGCAATGGATTCTTCCTGCACTATATCTCATGAATTTTATTTTGCAACGAAAAAAAATATTTTTTAGCTTTCTTTGCGGGCATGCCCCATTCCGTTGAGATTTCCGAGGGAACGGCGTATACTGGATCCCGCATCCGGATCGCCGTCTGCCGAAAGAAACCCCATGCACCTCCCCGACGCAGAAGACAGGGAAAAAATCCACACCCTCCTCGACACAAACCTGCTGGTCGAGGCGGCCGCCGGCACGGGCAAAACGACCGCCATGGTCGAACGCATCGTCAACCTGGCCGGACAGGGACACACCGCCCTCGCCGCCGTCACCTTCACGCGGAAAGCCGCCGCCGAACTCCGGGAACGGCTGGAGCGCCGCGTCGGCGGCGCGCTGGCGGACTGCCACATCGGAACCATCCATTCCTTCTGCGCGCGCCTCCTCCGGGAACGCCCCGTCGAAGCCGGCCTCAGCCCCGACTTCCGCGAAGTCGACGCGGACGAGGACGCCCTCCTCCGCGCCCGCGCCTGGAAAGACTTCGCGGGGCAGCTCGCGCAGGGACGGCACAACGACATCTACGCCCTGTTCGAAACCTTCGGCCTCGACCTCGACACGCTGGAGAAGGGATTTCTCGCCTTCGCCGACTACCCCGACATCGACGAATGGACGGGGCGCGACGCCGGCGTCCACCGGATCGACGTCGACGCCTTCCTGAAAGGGGTCGAAGCGTACAACCGGACGCTCACGCCCCTCGCGGCGGCGCTGGAAAGCGCGGAGGCGGGGACGGACACCCTCATCCCCCTCTGCCGCACCCTGAGAAAACGCCTCCCGCGCCTCCGCCGCATGCCCATGGGCCTCGCGGACGCGTTTTCCCTGTCGGGGCTGTTCAGGGACGCCCCGCGCATCACGCAGAAGCAGTGGTTCGCCCTCGGCCCCGGGCTGAAGAAGGAGGATGTGCTGGAAATCGACGCCGCCTACAGGCGTTTCTTCGAAGAGACGGTGCTGCCCTTCCGCAACAACTGCCTCGCCGCCGTGTACGCCGCGGCGCTGGAGGCGTACCACCTCGCGCGCGACCGCTACGACGCGCTCCGGCGGACGGAGGGGCTGGTCAATTTTCAGGATCTCCTGCTGGCGACGGCGCGGATGCTGCGTGATCACCCCGGCGTCCGCGCCGACTTCGCGCAGCGGTACGACCGCCTCCTCGTGGACGAGGTGCAGGACACGGATCCCGTGCAGGCGGAGATCATGTTCCTCCTCGCCTCCGCCGACCCGCGCCAGCGCGACTGGCGGCGCTGCCCGCCCCGGCCGGGGGCGCTCTTCATCGTGGGCGATCCGAAACAGTCGATTTACCGCTTCCGCCGCGCGGACATCGCGGTGTACCAGGAGATCAAGCGCCTGATCCGCGCAAGCGGGGGGGAAGTCCTCGGCCTGTCCGCCAATTTCCGCAGCCAGCCCGCCGTCCTGGACTGGGTGAACGAAACCTTCCGCCTGCCGGCGGAGGAAGGCGGCGCGCCGCCCGCGCCGGAAGCGGTCGCGGCGAGCGGGCGCTTCGCCGATGCGGAGTCGCCGTACAGCCCGGCGTATGTGCCGCTCCTGCCGGGCAGGCGGGAGGACGCGGGCGAAGGCGTCTTTCAGGGCGTGTTCCGGCTGGAGACGCTCCCCGTTTCGAAAAAAGAGGGTGTGTCGGATCAGGACGCGCTCCGGGACGAGGCGGAGCGGATAGCCCGCTTCATCCGCCGCGCGGTCGAGACGGGGCTGCCGCTCCCGGGCCGGGAAGGCTCCCCCCGCCCGGCGCGGCCGGGGGATTTCCTCATTGTCACCTACGAGAAAAAGCGCGCCGCCCTGTACGCGGACGCGGTGCGGCGCGCCGGGCTGGCGTGCCGGATGTCGGGAGGCGGGACGCTCGGCGGATCGGAGGCCATCCGGCTGCTCGCGCAGTACCTGGAGGCGATTGACAACCCGGAGGATCCCGTGGCGCTGGCGGCGGTGCTCCGGGGGGGGCTGTTCGGCGTGCCGGATCCGGAGCTGTACGCGTGGAAACAGGCGGGGAACGCGTTTTCGTATCTCCGGCGGGAGGACGAAGCGGGCGGCATCGGCGGCATTTTCTCCCTGATGCGCCGCCACGCGGCGCGGATCCGGGAGAGCGGGGCGTGGTCGGCGCTGGAGGAGGTGGCGGAGGATTTGGGGCTGTGGGCGCTGTCGGCGACGGGGGGGGAGGCGGCCGTGGACTGCGGCGCGCTGGCGCTGGCGCTGGACGTGCTGAAGCGGGGCCGCGAGGCGACGCCGACGCTGGGGGCGCTTGTGGATCGGCTCCGGTGGCTGATCGCGCGGTACGACAGGGAAGCGCTGCCGGCGATGGAGAGCGGGGCGGAGGCGGTCAGGGTGATGAACCTGCACAAGACAAAGGGGCTGGAAGCGCCCGTGGTGTTTCTCGCCTGCACGCGGGGGATGCGGGGGCATGCGGTCGCGCTGGCGGTGCGGCGGGACGGGGAGGCGGCGCGGGGCGGGCTGGCGCTGTGGGGAGGGAAGCACGGGACGGATCTGCTGGCGCGGCCGCCGGAGTGGGACGCAATGGCGGCGGAGGAGGCGCTGTTTCTCGCGGCGGAGCGGACGCGGCTGCATTACGTCGCCGCGACGCGGGCGGGGGCGGCGCTTGTCGTGAGCGTGCACCGCTCGGGGAAGGACTGGAAGACGGGGTTTCTCCCGCAGTACGCGCACGGGGAGACGATAGGCCGGGCGCTGCCCGAGCCGGACGATTCCGCGGCGGCGCGCCCGGAGGACGACGCGCCGGAGAAGCCGGATCTGTCGCGGCTGGACGCGGTGCGGGCGGCCGCGGCGGAGCGGGCGGCCGCGCTGGCGCGCCCGTCGTACCGGGTGGAGCGGGCGACGGCGGGGAGCGTTCCTCCGGCGCTTTTGCCGGCGGGGGAAGCGGAGGAGGCGGGGGAGGCGGCGGAGCGTTTGGTTCCCGCCGACCAGGCGGCCGCGTACGGGGAGGTGCTGCACCGCGCCTTGGCGCTGCCGGCCGGAGCCGGGGGCATGTGGGGAACGCGGGAGGCGGTCGAGGCATTGCTGCGGGAGTTCGACCTTCCCCCGGAGCTGGCGCCGGAGGTGGAGGAGACGGTGCGGCGGGTGCGGGCGTCGGCTGTGTGGCGGAAGGCGGCGGAGTCGGGGCGGATGTTGCAGGAAGTGCCCTTCACGCTGTACAGCGAGGGGGCGGAAGGGGATGCGCCGTCGTTCCTGCGCGGCGTCATCGATCTGGTGTTCCGGAATGCGACGGGGTGGACGGTTGTCGATTTCAAATCCGACGCGGTCGGCCCGTCGGCGCTTGCGGCGGCCGCGTCGCGGCACGGGCCGCAGCTCCGCGCGTACGCGGCGGCGTGGGAACAACTCACCGGGGAACAGGTGACGGAAACCGGCATCTATTTCTTCCGCGCGGACGCGTATTTCCCGCTGCCGTGAGGGCGCGTCACGCCCGCGCCACGCCGCTCGCGCGGGCGGCCGCCGCCACCGCCGCCGCCACCGCCTTCCCCACCGCCGGGTCGAACGCGTCCGGCACGATGAAATCGCGCGACAATTTCTCCGGCGGCACCAGCCCCGCAATCGCCCCCGCCGCCGCCGCCTTCATCGCCTCGTTGATGTCCGACGCCCGCACGTCCAGCGCCCCCCGGAACACGCCCGGGAACGCCAGCACATTGTTGATCTGATTTTTGAAGTCCGACCGCCCCGTCCCCACCACCGCCGCCCCCGCGCGCTCCGCAAGAACGGGATCAATCTCGGGAACCGGATTCGCCATCGGGAACACAATCGGCCCCGGCGCCATCGAGCGGATCATGTCCGCCGTCACAATCCCCGGCGCGGACAGCCCGACAAACACGTCCGCCCCGCGCATCGCGTCCGCCAGCCCGCCCCGGATCCCCTCCGGATTCGTCATCCCCGCCAGTTCCCGGGTAAACGGATCCAGCCCCGCCCGCTCCGCGCGCACCACCCCGTCCCGGTCGGACAGCGTCACGTTCGCCGCCCCCATCGCCAGGAGCAGCCGCGCCACGGAGGACGCCGCCGCCCCCGCGCCGGACAGGGCGATCTTCACCGTCTCCAGCGACTTCCCCGCCACCTTCAGCGCGTTCACCAGCGCCGCCGCGACGACAATGGCCGTGCCGTGCTGATCGTCGTGGAACACGGGAACGGCGCACGCCGCCTTCAGCCGGCGCTCAATGTCGAAACAGCGCGGGGCGGCGATGTCCTCGATGTTGATGCCGCCGAACGATCCGGAAATGAGCGCGACCGTCCTGACAATCTCGTCCACATCCTGCGACGCGACGCACAGGGGAAACGCGTCGACATCGGCGAACGCCTTGAACAGGGCGCACTTCCCCTCCATCACCGGCATCCCCGCCAGCGGCCCGATGTCGCCGAGGCCGAGAACGGCGCTGCCGTCCGTGACGACCAGGACAAGGTTGCCGCGCCGTGTATACATATACGAGGCGTCGGGGTTGTCTTTGATGACAAGGCAGGGCTCGGCGACGCCGGGGGTGTAGGCGAAGGAAAGCTCCTCCCTGTTCCGGACGCTGACGCGGGAGACGACCTCGATTTTTCCCTTCCACTCCCGGTGGAGCCGGAGGGCCTCTTCTTTGCGATCCATGGGGCGTTCCTTTCCGTGCCGTGTTTTCCGGTTTCCTGCAACGCGCAGTATAGCGGGAAAGGATATGCGGTTCAACATTGCAAACAGGCGGCGAAGCGCATACGATTGGAGCCATGCGAAAACGAGCCGGCATTGTTCTCCTCACCACCCTCTGCGCCCTCTCCGGCGCGCCGCCCCGGGAATGGCGGGAACCGCTCCCGCACGCGCCGCGCGCCTTCGCGGCGGAGTTCGACATCGACTCCGGCCGCGTCGTCCTCCGGAAGCTGCAATACTGCGCAGACTGCGGATCCGCCCTCCTCGTCACCGACGTGCGCGGAGGCGAACGCATCCGCTGCCCCGACTGCGGAAAGGAGCAGCCGCGCCTGGAGGACGAGTTCCTCCTGACCCAGCTATACCAAATCTGCAAACTCTGCTCAGGCCCCCTCAACCCCGAAGGCCGCCACGCGGGCGATGTTGTGGAATGCGCCGTCTGCGGCACGCGGCAGGAACTGGTCGCGGACGCCTTCGCGAAAGGCGACAAGGCAAACGGCCTCGGCTTCCGCCCCGGCTTCCCGCCCGGCACGGGGAAAAAGACGCTGCTCCTCTCCCCGAACCGCCCGGAAGCGCGCATCACCGCAATCCCGCTGGACATGCCGGACGCCGCGCCGGACAGCGCCCCCGCGGCAGCCGGAGCCATGGCCGAACCGCCGCTCCCGGACAGCCCCGTCCTCGCGAAAATCCCGGCTCCGCCCGCCGGTTTCGCCCGGGAAAAACCCGTTGCCGCCCCCCCGCCGCCTCTGCCGGAAAGCGCCCCGTCCGGCTCCCCGGCTTCTCCGCCGCAGCCGGAACCGGGCGCGCTCGACGTCCCCGCCGTCACGGCGGATCTCTTCGGCGGCGCGCGCCGCGCGGCGGGCGAAAGCGGCGCGTTCGCGGCCCCCGGCGCCATCCTCGCCCGCGTCGACGGCGCGCCCATCCACGCCCGCGATGTCGACCAGCGCGTCCTCCCCGTCATGGAGCGCCTCCGCGCCCGGGCGACCCCCGCCGACGCGGACACGCTCGCGCAGCGGGAGCAGGAACTCCGCCGCGAAGTCCTGAGCCGCCTCATCGACCGCGAGCTCGCCCTCCGCGAAGCCGGGGCGATCGGCTACCAACCGGATCAGGCGGCGGTCCGCGCCCGCGAGAGCGAGCTTGCGCCCGTTTTCGCCGGCAGCGGCGTCGACTTCCGGCGGGAAGCGGAGCGGGACGTCATTCTCGCCGGCATGCGCCGGCGTTTCGCGGAAAAGCCCGCCTCCGTCACGCCGACGGCCGTCCGCGAGTTTTACCGGTTGCACAAGGACGAAATGCGGCAGCCCCGCCTGCTCGCGCTGGATCAGCTGGTGATTTACGAAGAGCGGGCCGGCCGCGCCGATCCGCGCCCCGCGCGGGAGATTGCCCTCGCCGTCGCGACCGCTCTGGAGAGCGGCGAGGCGTTCGAGGAGCTTCGCCGGCGGCATGACGAATTCCTTTCCGCCGCCGGCCTCGCGCGCGCGGCGCCGGCGCTGAAGCCGGAGAGCGCCTACGCGAGTCAAGTCCTCGCCGCCGGCGGGGATTTGCGGACGGGGGGCGTGTTCGGGCCGGTTCCGATGGCGGGCATGTTCCTCTTCGCCAAGGTCGCGGACACCCGCCCCGCGGGCCCGGTTCCCTTCTCCGAGGCGGAGAAAACCATCCGCGCCCACCTGGAGTCGCAGGCCGCCGACGCCGCCTTCGCCGCCTGGCTCGCCGCCCTCCGCGCGCGGGCAACCATAGAAATTGCGCAGTGAACCCGCGGAACAACCACGAAGACAGGAGACCAACGCCATGCCAAAAACCAAAACCCTTGAGGAGCTGCGCGCGAAAAAAGCCTTCATCTGCGACATGGACGGCGTCATCTACCACGGCAACCGGCTGCTGCCCGGCGTGCCCGAATTCGTCGACTGGCTGCGGAAGAACGACAAGAACTTCCTCTTCCTCACCAACTCCTCCGAGCGCTCGCCCAGAGAACTGGCGCAGAAGCTGGCGCGCATGGGGCTGGATGTGGAGGAGTCGCATTTCTTCACCTCCGCCCTCGCGACCGCGGACTTCCTCGCGAAGCAGCGGCCGGGCGCGGGCGTCTACGCCATCGGCGAAGCGGGACTCATGAACGCACTCTACGAGGCGGGACTGAGCAACAACGACGTGGACCCCGAATACGTGGTCGTGGGCGAAACCCGTTCCTACAGCTACGAGAAAATCGAGAAAGCCATCCACCTCATCCTGACAAAAGGCGCGAAGCTGGTAGGCACCAACCCCGACCCCACGGGCCCGGCCGAGATCGGCCTCGTCCCCGCCTGCGGCGCGCTCGTCGCCCCCATCGAAATGGCGGCGAACGTGAAAGCCTACTTCGCGGGAAAGCCCAATCCCCTCATGATGCGCCACGCGATGAGGCGCATCTCCTCCAGCCGCGAGGAAACCGCAATCGTCGGCGACCGCATGGACACCGACATCGTGGCCGGCGTCGAGTCCGAGATCGCCACCGTCCTCGTCCTCTCCGGCGTCACCTGCGAGGCGGATCTCTCCCGTTTCGCGTATACGCCCCAGTACGTTCTTCCCGGCGTGGGGGCGATTCCGGGGTAGGAGGTTCGCCCTTTTTTAGTTGCTTTGGACTGACGCCGCCGCTAGAATGCAACAGAGAAATATTTCCGTAAGCCGCCGCGATCGATACGATGGGGCGGCTTTTTCCACCCGCGCACTGCGAGCACAAAGGAGAGCATCATGGCCCATGTTATTTCCGACGCCTGCCAGGCCTGCGGCGCCTGCAAGGAAGCCTGCCCCGTCGGCGCCATCGCCGAAGGCGCCCCCATCTACACCATCGACGGCGGCGCATGCATCGACTGCGGCGCATGCACCGGCGAATGCCCGGTCGGCGCCATCGCCCCGGAATGAGCATCGCGTCCGTGACGAAACCTGTTTTACGAAGCAGCCCGGTTCCGTGCCGGGCTGCTTTTTTGGAGACGGCAATGCAGCGCGGCAACTTCGCCTCCGGCCTGCCCGACGCGTCGCGGGAGGAAATTTTCGAGACGCTCGCCGCCTTTCCCGGCCGCCGGGTGAGGGTGGAGCGCATCACGTCGGACGGCCGGACAACGCCGCCGGGCGAATGGTACGATCAGGACTGGGACGAATGGGTGCTGT
>QMCE01000780.1_pt1 | contig 16846 bp, 15 predicted proteins | sample 1821851 | NCBI WGS metagenome assembly QMCE01 (sample SAMN09453174, study PRJNA476694) | Termite gut metagenome, whole genome shotgun sequencing project. | isolation source: worker | host: Odontotermes sp. | place: South Africa:Pretoria | collected 2016-01-28
AGTATCAGAGCCTAATAATTGTGCACCGGACCTCAGGCACGATTCCCCCCCCTCTAGGGGGGGGGCGCTGGCGCCTCTTTGCGCAGCGGGGGGGGGCTTAACAGCCAGTAAACGTTTCAACAACCAGAAACCAACCACAAACGCTGCAACATACGCAAGCGCGTACCAGCGCACATCAAATCCAAAAATACTGAACGCGATTGGAGAAATTGGGGGGACAAGTATCATTTAGACAACTCTTTTATTTTTTCATCAAGCCATTTATTTGCACATTTCATAAGGCTTGAAAATTCTAACGCGCCCGCAGCAGTTCTCAATCTTTCCGCAAGATTTGCATTCTTTTGATTTTGCGTTTGCTTTTTTTTAATTTCTTGCCGCTTTGCAAGTTTGGCGGATTTTTCTTCGGCACTTAATCTTTTATACATATTCTGTGGAACTTTTTTCCCTTTCAAAGAAACATTTTCATCCAGCTCGAACAATCTTTCCCAGGCATTTGAAACAAGTATTTTCAGTCCCATTAATTTATCTGAATAAAGCTTTTCATATTTGAAGATAAATTTCTCTGCACCTTCTATGGCTTTTTCCAACACAGGACGCATTACATATTCTTTAGACAATTTCTGGGTATGCTTTTTCAGATTTTCATGAAAAACCTGGTCCGTTATTCTGCTTGTTCCAGAATAAATGTTCCCCAACATGAAAACCGGTTGCGAGGCGTATTTACATTCAGCAGTTTTTTTTAACTTTTTAATTTCTTTCTCGTACGCCGATATATGCAATGCGACCTGTTCCAGTGATTGTTCCAATCTTTCCTTGTTCTGGTTTATAAAGCTGCCAAGTCTTCCAGCCGCTTTTTCGTAATCTAGCATTTTTTCTACTTTCCGTTGCCATCTGCGCGCGAATTTTAGTCTGGATTCCAGTTGGTCTTTATCAAGATTACCAAGCGCGACAGGGGCCGGATTACTGAAGAAGCTCAGCAATCGTTCATTTGTCCATCTATAAGCGTGTTCTGCACCCATAATTTTTACCCTTGATTTTACGAGTAAAATTTACTACATATTATTAAGGTTTTCAAGGAGTAAAATATGGCAAGCAACGTAACTAATGGACTGGGTCTTTATCTCAAGCGAGTTTTCGCTATAATGTTTGGCGCCGTCGGTATTACCGCAATTTCGACTTATGCAACCCTTATGTGGGGGCTGCCGCTTGTGTTTAATCAAGCGGGTACTGGATTTTCAATGCTGTTTTATATAGTAATGTTTGGTGGACTGGGGCTGTCGATTTTTGCCCAGGCTCGGGCGTTTTCAATGACGCCTGCAATGGGCGGACTTCTGCTTGCAGTTTACGCGGTTGCAATGGGGTTCGTTATTACTCCGCTGGTTGCTGTGTCGCTCTCGGTTAATCCGCTATCTATACTCCAAGCATTCGTTCTTGCCGCGGTTATGTTTGCTTGTATGGCTTTGTTTGGATACAAGACCGCAAAAGACCTTTCTTTCCTTGGGATATTTTTGTTTATGGGTATGATAGGTTTGATTTTGGTTGGGGTCGTGTCTATGATTTGGCCACTGGGCAGCACTTTTGCTTTGATAGTAAATGCAATCGGAGTACTTGTTTTTGCTTTGTTCACCGCATACGATATGCAGTCACAGAAGAAAGCGTATGCCGTAATGGGGGACGAGTATCAAAAAAATCAGCTTGCGGTATTGGGCGCATTGCACCTTTACATATCGTTTATAGCAATGTTCCAGTATATTTTGTCATTGCTTAACAGAAGATAAATTTTAATAAAAAAAAAGGAAAAAATATGATTTATAAAATTGATGCAAACAAGTGCGTTTCTTGCGGTGCTTGTTCTGGTGTTTGTCCGGCGATGGCGATTTCTGCGGCGGCTGGGAAGTATCAAATAGACCCGAATAAATGTATGGGGTGCGGAGTATGTTCGTCAGTATGCCCAATGACAGCCATAGCGCCCGAGTGCCCAGCACCCACACCAAAACCGGAAGAAAAGAAAGAAGAACCCAGCAAAAATTGATTGATATGAGGGCGGAGTTATCCCGCCCTTTTTAGTGTATTGTGTATAAAGTTGGCGCCTTAGGTGGCGTGGTTTACTGTACGTGGTTCCCCTCCTATGGAGGGGTGCCCCGAAGGGGCGGGGTGGTTCTTTTAGCGGTGTTACCCATAATCCACATAGTTTACATTTTTCCTAAAACGAAAGTATGTGGCTTGCCATAAGACCGAAAAAAAACACCCCGGCGCTACGCGCCACCCGGCAGACGGCCTCCGTCCTCCATAGGAGGGGAACCACGTACAGTAAACTGCGCCACCTAGGGCGCACAACTTCATACACTATTTTCACTTTATTCAATGAAAAAAAACGCCCCATTTGGGGCGTTTTTTGACTAACGTTTGCTGAACTGAGTCGAACGACGGGCCTTATGGAAACCATAGTGCTTACGTTCAACGACACGGCTATCACGAGTCAAGAATCCGGCCGCTTTCAAAGCAGGGCGTAATTCAGGCTCGCGCAAGTTCAATGCCTTGGATATTCCGTGTTTTACCGCGCCTGCCTGGCCCGACAATCCACCACCTTCGGCAAACGCCACAACGTCATATTGACCGTCGCGTTTCGTCACGCCAAAAGGTTGATTCAAAATCATCTGCAACACAGGACGGCGAAAATATTCAGCCAATGCCTTGCCATTTACAATAATGTTGCCTTTACCCGGCATAAGATATACACGGGCCACGCTGTCTTTACGTTTGCCAGTTGCATAAGTCGCACCAACAATTTTAACCCGCGGGGCAGCTTTTTTTACAGCCGAAGTTTTTACGGCTTTCTTTGTTTCGGTCATTATTCGCCCCTTTTGTTTTTGGGATTCATTGCCGCAAAATCAATGACTTTCGGATTCTGCGCACTGTGTTTGTGTTCACCACCCGCGTAAACGTGCAGTTTTTTCAAGCGGCGGTCCGCCAAAGCGACCGCAGTACGGCGTCCCATCATACGTTTGACGGCGTTAAAGACCAGTTTTTCTGGTTTTTCTTCACGCATTTGTCCCAAAGTACGGGATTTGATACCACCAATCCAGCCTGTATGCCAAAAGAATTTGGTTTTGTCCGCCTTGGTTCCAGTCAAAGCAACCTTGTCGGCATTAATTATAATGACATGGTCGCCACAGTCCATATTGGGTGTGAAAGTTGGTTTGTTTTTTCCGCGAAGAATTGTTGCAACATAGGCAGCCAAACGTCCAAGCGTAACGCCCGATGCGTCAATAATGAACCAGTCACACTGCAGTTCTGACGCTTTCAGCGATTTTGTTGATTTAGTTAATTGCATTTTTTAACCTTTTTTAATTAAAAACGACCTGATTATGCTCTATCCGTCCCGGAAAGTCAAGAAAAAACAATAAGGTATTATAATACCTTACGGGGTGCGCAAAAAAAAGGCGGGAAAACCCCGCCCAAGCGTAAATCCCAAAGACCCATACTATTCCAAGACCTCAAGCGTTTCGTCCGCTTTTACTTCTTCGACAGTTTCTACCTTCGTGCCATCTTTATCCTTTACAATATCAACAACTTTCACTTTGAACACTACGTCCTTGCCAGCAAGACCCGGTACATACTGTTGTGGAAATGTTATTTTTACATCACGTTCTTCGCCTTTCTTCATACCAACAAGCTGGTCTTCAAATCCAGGCACGAACTGGCCGCTGCCAAGTTCTAACGGAAACCCAGTTGCGGTTCCGCCCGGAAACTGTTCGCCATTCATGAAGCCCGCGAAGTCAATTACAACAACGTCACCGTTTTGTGCGCCACGGTCGCAACCGCCAAGCACAAACGGAACACAAGCAACAAGTGCCATCATAAGTTTTTTCATTTTTTCTCCTTTTGGATTATTCCAAACTAGATTCTAGAATAAAAAGTTGTTTAACGCCAGTGAAAAATTATGACTCTATCAAACTTTTACCGGTCATTTCTTCCGGCTGTTTTACATCAAGAATCTTCAGTACTGTTGGTGCTATGTCAGACAGACCTCCGTCCTTTACTGCATTCACAGAACCGCCCACAACCAAAAATGGAACTTTGTTCGTTGTGTGGGCTGTCCATGCAGTGTCCAGTTCTTCGTTCCACATTTTTTCAGCATTGCCGTGGTCTGCCGTTATAAGCACGGTTCCGTTCAAATTAAGTACCGCCGGTACAAGCCGTGAAAGCTGTGCATCCAGCGTTTCCATCGCTTTTATAACGGCGTCAAGGTTTCCCGTATGCCCAACCATATCGGCATTGGCATAGTTTAATATCACGACGTCAAACTGGTCAAGCCTGGGCAAAAGAGCTTTTGTTATTTCATCCGCGGACATTTCTGGTTTTATATCAAATGTAGCCACGCTTGGGCTTGGGACAAGCAGTTTTTCCTCTCCCTTATAATCAAGTGTTCGCTCTGCATCAAAGAAATAAGTAACATGATTATACTTTTCTGTTTCTGCGATACGAAGCTGAGTTTTTTCCGCTTTTTCCAAGACATCGCCAAGGGTATTTTCTATTTTTTCGTCTGGCAACAGAGCGGTAATTTTTTCATCAAGTCCTTCGCCGTACTGAGAAAATCCTAAAATATTTGCCTTTGTTTTCAACAGTTCGCGCAAAATTTGACGTGCCCTGTCGCTTCGATAGTTTCCGAAAATAATTCCGTCACCTTGTTGAATTTTTTTACCGCCGGAAATCAGGGTAGGTTTTATAAATTCGTCTGATTCGTCACGAACATAGGCCGCTTCAAGCGCTTCATAAATTCCGCCCGCCCAATACTCAGACACTGCATTTGCAATGGCGTTTACAGCAAGTGTGGTTCGGTCCATATTATCGTTACGGTCCATTGCGTAATATCGCCCAATCAAAGTTCCAAAGCTTGCGAGTTCTGCATCAAATTCGGCCGCTAGTTCAAGAAAAATTCTGTCGATATATTTACGTGCTGATTTTGGCGGGGTGTCGCGTCCGTCCGAGAAAAAGTGAATACAGACCGGAATTTTTTCGGCTGTAATTTTTTTTGCAATGAAAATAATTTCTGCAATATCGCTGTGAACCCTTCCGTCGGACATAAGTCCCATAAGGTGTGCGGTTCCATTGTTATTTTTCATGTCTGATATAAAATTTGCAAGCGCAGTGTTTTTGTTCCAGTCTTGAATTTCGAAGCGGCGCAGGAATTGATTGACGATTCTGCCGGCGCCAATAGTTATGTGACCCACCTCTGAATTACCCATTGTGCCGTCTGGCAAGCCAACGGCGACTCCGCTTGCGTCAAGTTCGCTGTGTGGATATTTTTCCAAAAGACCGTTGTAAAAAGGCATTTTGGCAAGTCTTACGGCGTTGTGTGAAATATCGTCGCTTATACCGACTCCGTCGAGAATGCAAAGAACCAGCGGTTTTGACATCAATATCCTCCCTTTTGATAAATAAGAAAAGGGCGACCCGTAAAGACTACGTGGGCTGCTGGTTTCCCCCTGACCCGCTGCGTCGCCTTTTACGTCCGCCCGGGGTCAGCATATCACAGCTTTAAAATCTCTGCAAGATTATTTTTGTCATTGGCTTGAATTGCTTGATTTTCTTGCTGATTGTGCTAGACTCTGGCTTATGAATGAAAATAATACAAATATTAATGTAAATACTCGCGCCGGTTTCGTCGCCATAGTCGGCCCAACTAACGCCGGGAAAAGTACTTTGCTTAACCAAATCATGGGACGTAAAGTTTCCATTGTTTCGCATAAAGTCCAGACTACACGAACTCAGCTTCGCGCGGTAAAGATGATTGACGATACCCAACTTGTTTTTGTTGATACGCCTGGGGTGTTCAAGCCGAGTCGTAATTTAGACCGTGCAATGGTCGGTGCTGCGATGGATTCCTTGGACGGCGCAGACGCGGTTTTGCTGTTGATAGACGCAAAACATGGAATTACAAATACTACGCGGGATATTGTTAAAAAATTGAGTGGGAAAAATATCTTTGCTGTTATTAACAAGGTTGACGTGGTAAAAAAGGAAATTCTTTTGCCTATGGTGGTAGAACTGACACAGCTTGCTCCGTTTTGTGAAATATTCATGATAAGCGCACTCAAAAATGACGGAGTCCAAAAAATGCTTGAAAGATTGGCAACGGTTATGCCAAATGCTCCGTATATGTTCGAGCCACGAGACCAAACTGACGTCCCCGATACGTTGTGGCTTGCAGAAATTACGAGAGAGAAAGTGTATAAGTTTGTTCACCAGGAATTGCCTTATCAAATTTACGTGGAGACGGAAAAAGTCGACACTGATGATGAAGGAGTCTTGGAGATATATCAAAAGATAGTTGTTGCGAACGATAATCACAAGAAAATAGTCGTGGGCAAGGGAGGCGAAATGTTGCAAAGAATCGGCACCGCTGCGCGTCACGATATTCAGGATGAGTGGGGTGTGAACGCAAGACTCCACTTGTTCGTTCGGGTAGAGCAAGGGTGGGAGAATAAGCGTGAAACATACCAGGCCCAAGGCCTTGACTTCAAAGGATAGAAAATGCGAAAAAGTGTGAGTAAAATCGGATGGGAAAATTTAGTAGATACCTATGCCTATAGTGATTGGGTGCCGTATAAAACTGACCGGTTTGGACGTCTTTATTTTGAGCGAGTGAATTCTCTTGGCAAGCGCGAAAAGCTGGGCAAAGTTATAGACTTTTCGTCTGCGATTGGCGCGACTTCCTTTGGACAGTCTAATTGGAAGTTGATATTAGCTTGGGTTATGCAGGCGCGCAAAATAATGCAGATAAACAACAGCTTTATGACAAAGCCCACGGTTGAATTGGCTCAGAAATTGAATAATGCGGTTGGTCATGGATATAAAACCTTCTTTGTGAACAGTGGCGCGGAAGCCAACGAGAATGCGGTCATGGCCGCGACGTATCGCGAGAACAAAGTTAATTTCAAAAAGCCCCGTCCGTATATATTAACTCTTTCGGATTCGTTTCATGGAAGAACGGGACTTATGCGGTACGCAACGGGCCAGTCTAAATTCCGGGATGGACTTTACCTTGATGTTGATAAATTTAAACAAGTTAGTGTGAATAAACCAATAGATGAAGTTTTGTTGAGTAAAACTCATGCAATAATGATAGAGGTAATCCAGGGCGAAAGCGGAGTTAATCCTGTATCGAAAGATTTTGCGACTTATCTTAAAGTGGTTTGCGAGATTAACGATATAATAATGATTGTTGATGAAGTTCAAACAGGAATAGGGCGCACTGGTAAAATGTTTGGCTACCAACACTATAACTTGTGCCCGGACATAGTAACTACGGCCAAAGGACTTGGTGGAGGAACCCCTATTTCCGCGGTCACCATGAATGAAAAAGCGCGCGAGGGAATTGGCCCGGGAAAACTGGGCAGTACATTTGGTGGAAATGCTGCGAATTGCGCGGTTGCAAATAAAGTCATGGATACCCTGACTCCGAAATTCTTGGACACTGTGGAGTATAAGGGTAATCTTTTGGGTGGCCAGTTCCAGCACTTTAAACGTGGCGACCTTATAAAAGATTTTTCGGGGGTTGGAATGCTTTGGGGACTGACTCTGCCGGACGGAGTAAAGGCTTCACATGTTAAAAACGAGTGTCTTAAAGAGGGGCTTGCGGTTTTAACCGCTGGTGAAAGACTGCGAATAATGCCGCCACTTAACACGAGTAAAGAAGCTATTTATGACGGTATAGACATATTGGAATATGTGCTTAGAAAGGAATGTCAGAAATGAAAAGATACATACTTGACCTTAACGGAGTCGTGCAAGAGCACCCTGTAAAACAGGTGTTGCGGTTTGGCTTTGGTGAAATGATAACTTTTCGTGTATCTCCTATTATGTTTGTAAAAATTCTTGCAAGACTTGCCAGGAATAATGAAAACTTTACAAAGAAAGAAGAAAAATTTCTTGTGCGATATTATGAAACGAACCAGCATATAAAAACTCCGTTTTTGCCAGGGGCAGAGCAAGCCGTGTGCAAAATCAAGGCAGAGTTCCCGATACATATTTGCAGTGCTAATTCGTTTTCGTTAAAGTCTGATGTCCGATATGAAAATTTCTTGACTGGTAAATTTGGAAAGTTCGAAGATGTTCATTTTGTGAAGCCGGGTGAAACAAAATTAAGCTATTATAAAAAAGTAAAATCAGAACATCCAAACGATGAAATAATCGTTGTTGATGACAGTGAAAGACACATAGTGGCTGCAAAGAGTCTTGGCTTGGAAACGTTGTGGATAAATAAGAAGTGTCATGAAAGCCTTGCGTCGGCTATAGAGAGATGAGACTATCAGACTTTGATTTTGACTTGCCGGAAGAATTGATTGCCCAGTATCCACTGGGCAATCGTGATTCAAGCCGAATGCTTGTTGTTGATGGGGGGGTGATTAAAGACTCGCACATAAAGGACTTTGTGTCTTTTTTACAGCCCGGTGATGTTGTGGTATTTAACAACAGCCGTGTTATTCCCGCACGATTTGTCGCCATTACAGAAAATGGAACCGAATACGAAATAACCTTGCACACACATCATGAAAAAAATAATTGGTGGGCTTTTGCCAAGAAATTTGGAAAGCTTAAAATCGGGGAAGTTTTAAGGTTAACCGACGGAACGGAAATAGTCGTACGTGATAAAAATGATGAAAGTGGTTTGTTGCTTGAATTTGTCTGTGATAATGTTTTTGAAGTGTTAAATTGTGTTGGAAAAATGCCTTTGCCGCCTTATATGAAACGCGAAAATGAACTGGCGGATGATACTCGTTATCAAACGGTTTATGCGGCTCCATTGGGGTCTATGGCCGCGCCAACTGCGGGCTTGCACTTCACGCCGGGGTTGTTGAAAAGCATAGAAGAAGCTGGGGCGAGGATAGTAAATATTACTTTGCACGTTGGGGCAGGTACATGGTTGCCAATAAAAAGCGACGATACTGAAAATCACGTAATGCACAGCGAGTGGGGCGAGATTACATCCGACCGGGCAGATATAATAAACGCGGCAACCAGAGTAATTGCGGTTGGAACGACATCGCTTAGACTGTTGGAAAGCGCCAGTGCGAGCCGCTGCTCGGTCCGCGTAAGGCCCTTTTCTGGGACTACAAATATTTTTATAACCCCGGGTTACAAGTTCAGGGCAGTTGATGTTTTACTCACTAATTTCCACCTGCCAAAGTCCAGTCTGTTTATGCTGGTTTGCGCGTTTGCGGGAACTGACATTATGAAAGCTGCGTACGCGCACGCAGTGCTTGCAAAATATCGTTTTTTCAGTTACGGTGATTGTTGTCTGCTATTTTGTGGGGAGTAATGAAAAAAAAGATACCCGATAAAAACGAGCCCATTAAAAAACGCCCAAGTTGGAAATGGCGCTTGATTGGTTTTTTTCTCAGCCTGTTTTTTATCGCAGGTGCGGTTGTTGCCGGCTGGGTATTAATAGTTTTTCTTCAGATGCCGTCGCTTGATTCTATGCTGCATGAAACGCGGGCCCCGATTATTACTTTTCTTGATAACAATGGTCGGGAAATCAGGTCCGACAATAAAATTATGGGGTCGCCGGTAAGTGTGGACTCGTTACCTGCGCACGTCTGGCAGGCCGTTATTAGTATAGAAGACAAGCGATTTTTTTCACATGGAAGTATCGATTATCGGGCTCTTTTACGCGCAATGGTAAATAATATCCGCTCTGGAAAAATAGCAATGGGTGGCAGCACTATCACCCAGCAGACAGCCAAGAATATATTTCTTTCGCGTGAAAAAACTGCGACTCGGAAGATTCAAGAGCTTATAATTTCTGTATGGCTTGAAAAAAGATTTTCAAAAAAACAAATACTTGACCTTTACCTTAACAGGGTAACCCTTGTCCGTGACCTTCGCGGCATAGACGCCGCCGCAAGGGAGTTATTTGGAGTCCCCGCAACCCAGCTTTCAATTGCCCAAGGTGCCCAGATTGCGGCAATGCTGAAAGCGCCAACAACATATTCTGCGCTTTTGAACCCGGAAAAAAACATAGCCCGCGCGCGCATAGTTCTGTCTGAAATGGTTCGACAAAAATATATAACGCTTGATATGGGGCGCGTTGCTGCAGCGGAATTAAAGCCAGCGGTTAGGGATAAAACGAATAAAAATATAACGCGATACTGGACGGACTTCGTCAGGGAAGAACTTGGGTCAAGATTTGGAGGAGCAAATTCAGATTTAAAGGTGTATACCACTCTGGACACAAAGCTTCAAGAACGCATTGCCGTAATTGTGGGCGATAAAATAGCAAAATCAGATGATAAAAAGGTGGGCCAGGGCGCGGTCGTGGTACTCGACCGTGACGGAGCAATTGTTGCAATGGTCGGTGGGGCGGACTATGGCCAAAGCCAGTTTAACAGAGCCCTTGCATATCGCCAACCAGGCAGCGCCTTCAAACCGATTGTGTACCTTGTTGCGCTTGAACACGGAATGACTCCGCAAAGTTACGTAAATGATTCAAGATTTGCAATTGGCGATTATAACCCGCGAAATTATAACGAGAAATATTACGGAGATATTTCGCTTGCCACCGCCTTTGCGAAAAGTGTCAATTCGGTTCCGCTTAAATTGACGGAACAATTTGGCATAGATGAAGTTCTTAACATGGCGGGTCGCCTTGGTGTTGGCGCCAAGTTAAAGCGAGAATATTCCACGGTTTTGGGTGCAAGTGAAATGACATTGCTTGATTTGACAACAATGAATGCAGTGATTTGGAACAACGGTCAAAGCGTAAGACCATATTCCATAGAAAAAATAACAGACAGTTCTGGGAAAGTCCTTTACAGACGCAACCCGAGTGACGCCTTGCAGTTGCTTAGCCCTGAAACAGTGGCGTTTATGCAACAGCTTTTGTACGATGTTATAGAAAGTGGCGGTACCGGGGGGCGTGCGAATATTAACGGAGTCCTTGGTGGAAAAACGGGAACAAGTAATGACAACCGTGACGCATGGTTTGTTGGTGCAACGGGGGATTATGTATTCGGAGTTTGGGCCGGGAATGATGACTTTAGCCCAATGGATAAAAGCGTAACGGGTGGAACAATTCCTGCGGAAATCTTTCGTGAAGCAGCCAGAAACTAGTTTCTAGTGAACAGTGTATGAAGTGTATAAAGTTATGGCGTCCTGTGCAAAGTGTGGTCTGCTGTACTGGGTTCCCCTCCTATGGAGGGGTGGCCGAAGGCCGGGGTGGTTCGTGTAAAGGTTCCTGAAATCCACATATTTTCCTATTCTGATGAAAGCCTCCCTCTTTGGAGGAGTCGGTGGTGCTTTTTTTTCGCGCCGGTGGTGGGAGTTTGTGAGCATGACAGTACTGGGTCTCACCGTAATTCACATATTTTCGTTTATGTATTATGCAGTTAACCGTTGTCTTTTATAAAGGACAACGGTTAATATTTTGCTGGGACTTGAGTATAACTCTCTAAGAGTTAGCATGGTTTTTCAATAAAAGTTTAATCTTCTAGTATACTAGAAGATTAAACTTTTATTGTAAACTATGTGAATTGCAGGGAAAGATTACTCAAACCACCCTGGCCTTCGGCCACCCCTCCATAGGAGGGGAACCCAGTACAGCAGACCACGCTTTGCACAGGACGCCATAACTTTATACACTTCATGCATTGTACACTTAATTGTTGACCAGGTACCCGTAAATCAGTTATAATTAGCCAAAAGAGAAAGGAAATCCAATGAAAAATATCGCACTTTATTTGGTGGGAACCTTGCTGGTCGCGGGTTGCGCCAGTTCTGGGGACTATGGGGAACCTGCTTATTTTGATACACCGACGGTCGACTATGTCGAAGGGCTTGATGTTTATTCGGCGACTCATCGGGATTCTTTCCTGAACCAGCTTGCAATGAACTATCGCTCTTACGCTATATATAATGCACGTACAAGTGGATTTCCGGATATAGGTGAACAGTTTGCTCACAAAGCAATTGCGGCTTTTTCTGGGGAAACTCCGTTCCCAGAAAGGGTGGAAGACTGGCCGGTGGATAATCAACAGCTGAGTTTCGCTCTGAATGAAGGTGCAAGAAAGTTGATAGAAGAACTTAAAAACGACGGTGCGGACCGTGCGCCAGAGATAGCTGCGGAAGCCCAAGCTAAGTTTGACTGCTGGCTTTCTGCAAGCGCAAGCGGCCAGTATGAAACGGCCCAAGAATGCGAAGTAAGATTTAATAATGCGCTTAATGCACTTCAAAATTGCGATAAACCGGTTGCATTGTCGGCTATAACAGAGGTCATAGAAACAACCGAAATGCGCCGTCGTGAACAAAGAACTCCAAGGGCTGTTTATTACCCGGAAACAGGGGGCTTGAACGCTATGAGCGGTGCGGGGCGTGCGCGTGACGGAGTCATTGTGGTTAATAATGTAAATATCCCTGAACACTTGATAAACCCGGTACCTGTGCAGCCGTTGGTGTTTAACCAACATATTCACGGCGGAGATACCGTTGCGGGCGGTGAAGAAATTGTGGAAATAGTGTCGGATGATTCGGTTACTCGGGCAGAGTTTATAGATATGATGCTCGCTATGCGTTCAGAGCTTGCGGCAATAAACGCTCGGTTGGATAAGATAGAGTCCGCCAAATCCGAAACCACAATGATAAAGGTCCAGCAAATTCCGCTTGAACCAAAGCAGCACGTAATGGAAGAAGTGTTCGAAGTAAGATTTGACTTTGATAAATCGAAAATAAAGCCAGAATATGAAGACCTTATCCGTAAGCTGGTCAAGGCAACGTGCGAAAATAAGAATATAAAGGTTACCGTTGTTGGTCACACAGATACAATGGGCAGTAAAAGTTATAATTTTGCACTTGGCGGCCGTCGTGCAGACGCGGTAAAGAATATGCTTGTAAAATATGGCATCCCCGCTAGCCAGATTACGTCTGTATCATCCGGCGAACAAGACCTTAAGGTTCAAACTGGTGATAACGTGGCTAATGCGGAAAACCGCAGAGTTCGTGTTACCAAGGAAGTTCACTATACAGAGCCAGCGGAACCATCAGAAATGGTGGTTGTGGAAGAAGTGATAGTAAAGTAGGGAGCTCTTCACATAAAGAGAGCAGAACTTTGGTATAGGAAAAGAATTGAAAAAAACAATTGGGATTTTTGCAGGAATATTTGCTTTGACTGTGGGTAGTGTTTTCGCCCGTGATTTGCGTGTTGTTGAGCCAGAGCCAAGCGTTAATACTTCCCGAAGTGCGCGAAACTTGCCCGTACGTAATACCGCCTCTTCTCGGGGGGGGGCGCAGCCAGCCAGAACAACAACATCTCGCAGTGCGAGGACTTTGCCAGCCCGACAAGCCGTTACAGGCGCAAGTGGTGACGCAATGATTTGGCGTATTGGTTCCGGCGGGACGCGTGGTAGCACGGTGACCCGCAGTGCAAGGGCGGCAGCACCCGCTGTTTCGCGAAGTGGAATTTCTCCGCTGATTGCCCCAGCAGGTGTGGCGCGAAGTGCGACTGCTAGTGTGTCCAGGGCTGGGGTATCTCGGGCAACTGCTGTTTTTAACGATGTTTCCAAACTGGGGGGCGGATATGCCCAGTGTCGTGAAAGCTATAATACCTGCATGGACCAGTTTTGCGCAAATGCGAACGAAACATTTCGCCGCTGTTATTGCAGTGATAAGTTTGAACAGTTTCAAGCGACCGAGGCAAATCTTGAAACTGCCAAATCACTTCTTATGCAGTTCCAAGATAATAACCTTATGGCCGTTGACTTGACTGCTGCGGAAGTTGGCGCAATGTACAGCGCGACAGTGGGGGAAGAAGCCATACGTAAAGACCCGTCTGGTGCCCAACAAATCCTTGATAAAATAGGAGATATATTGTCTGGGAAAACAGTTGTGTCAGCTGAGAATAATCGTATTAATATGACGATGGAATTTGACCTTGGGTTTGACGTTGAAGATATCTGGAGTGGCGGTGGGGCCGATGATATATTCTCTAACAATCGCGGAAGTAACCTGACCGCGTTGTCGGGTGTGAAACTTTATAACGAAACCGCGCGCCAGTGTATGGGGTTGAGTAAAGATACCTGTGAAAGTGACGCTACGTTTAATATGGTTCGCAGCGCATATTCAATATTGATTGGTCAGGATTGTAATGCGTATGAAAAGAAAATAAATGCGACCAAGGAAGCAGTTGCGAAAACTGTAAGAGAGGCGGAACAAATCTTGCGCGAGGCTCGTCTTGAAGACTATCGTGCGCATAACACCCAGGACGTGAACGAATGCCTTGACCGTGTCCGTGATGCTATGCTGGAACCTGTTGCGTGTGGTCCGAATTTTGTAAAATGCTTGGACTATACGGGCGAGTATATAGACTCCCAGGGAGAGGTCAATTACACTCCGAAATTGTTTGACCTAAGAAATCTGCTGCGGCTTGAGGGAGCGTACGGAAACGTAGCCCAAATGAACCCAGGCTTTGACAGATTCATTGAAGATAAAAAAATGCATGCAGCCCAAGCTTTGGACACTTGCCGCGATAAATCGGACCTCGTCTGGGGCGAGTTCAAACGCGCAGCATTGATAGAAATAGCCCAAGCCCAAGATGATAAAATAGAAGAAGTCCAAGATGACTGCTTGAACATAGTGCGCGAGTGCTATGACCAGCAAAGTGGGGGCCTTGCGAAAATGGGGGGCGAGCAAACTGGGGCATTAAATGTTGCAACCGCACGTGCTATGTGTGCGGATAAACTTATGGCTTGCGCAAATTTGTATACTCCGGCGGGTGGCACAGCCTGTACGTTTGATAACAGAACCGGCGCAATTACTAATCGCGATAGTTGTGGTCTTCGAGAGTTAATTGATTTTGTGGACACAAGTGACGATATAAAGATAGCCGAAGGTTGCCGCGAATCAATGGAAAACTATGCCAAGGAGTTCTGTAAGCCTGCGCCTAGTGAAGCAGACAAGGGACCATTCTGGGGCTGTCGTTTAAGGACAGAGGCCGAGATAAAAACAGCGATGGACAACCAGGCCGCAATTGTGTGTAAGAATCCAAGAACTGGTGACATAGACGCAATGGCACAGCAGTATAAAGATGTTTTGCTCTCGGAGGTAACGGAAGAGCTTAATATAAATCTCCGTGATTTGTGTGAGAGTGTAACCGGAGTCTGGTTCTCTGGTGCAGCCCCCAGTGGTACAGCATTTGAACAGGCATTTTATACAGAAATGTCGGGCTCGGCCGCGGGCAGCAGCACAGACATAGGCTATTGCGCCCAGAATACAGAGCGTGCCCAGTGTCTTGCAGCAGAAGATGCAAGCGGTTCCCAAGGTTGGATAAGCTGGAACGAAACCAACAATGCGTGTGAGTTTTCGGCACAATGGCGCGAGTTCATGTGTGAACAAATCGGCGGTTATATAGAGGGTAACGATTGTTATACTTTGGAATAATAAAGATGAAAATAAATAAGATATTTTTATTGATGTTTGCATTGACCGTACCAACGGTGGTACTTGGTGCGAGAACCAAGGTGTCTAACGATGGCTGGAATATGCAAATGATACGGTGCAGTGACGTAAATAATCCAGAGGATGCCTGCATAGGAACCACCGCGTCAAACTGTAAAAATATGGCGCTTGCAAATTCGGATTCAAGTGGTCAAATAGACGACGGAGACGGTAAACGTACCGGAAAATTGATAATGGTTGCCAGAACAATAAATTCGGACAGTGCTTATTTTTGCCCGACTGTAATTTCGTCTGATGCGGACCGCAAACCCAAAAGTATACCAACCGTTTATTACGAGCCATATAGGGGGGCCGGCGATTGCTACTGGCTGTTTAAAAATGCGTCCGGTAATTCAGAATGCGATGCAAGTTTGATAAACTCAAAACGTCATGAAGACGTGGTAATGAAGAAGCCAGGCAAAGGTCTTACGAACATTGAAGACCGTATACCGATGTTCGAATTGAATGTATATGACAAGTGTGGCTCTAATGTAAAACAAGAACACGATTTAGTGCTTGCTATAGTTGGTTGGACCCCAAGTGGTCATGGTGCGTTTGTTGACGGCCTTACGGTAAGGGTGCAAAGAACAGATTGGGACCGTAAACCAAAACCTTGGCTTGGCGTTATTTTAAGGAAAAGTGGGAATCAAAAACTGCTGTGTGCCAAAGGCTTTACGCCTAACTCGTCGGGAACGGATTGCGTTTCTGCGAATGATGAAATATGCCGAACGGGGAAACCATTCTGTGCGGGATATGCGGGTAATTTTTCTGCGGCGCAACATAAAGAGGTTGGCGGAACTTCATGTGACACTTTCAGATGCAGTGCCGCTGGTTTTGGCTTTAAATCCGCAACGGATTATACCTGCGCCGAATGCTTGGTTGGTACCCGTACTGGTATAAATAAAGACGGAGTCTGTGAAACTTGTGCGGTTGGGTATTTGTTTGACAGTTCAATCCAAAGCTGTAAAGTGGCAGCAAAAGTATCCTTGAATACATTCACATCAAAAACTTTGGGAACAGCGTTGAAAAGTGGAGGTTACGTTGCGAATTCTGGAAGTAATAAATGTTGGACTAGGACTCTTCCCGAAGAGTTCAAAAGTTGTATCCTTGCGAAATAGTACATCCTTGTTTTTTTCTTTAGTGTACAGCGTATAAAGTTATGCTGTCATGTAAACCCAGTTTCAATCGAGATAAAACGTATGGACATTCCTGCTGGGCTGCGACGGACACGTTGCTGGAATTACAAAATTTATGTCCGTTGCATAAGCAGCCGGTATCCCCATATCTTCTTCCTGCTGCTGATAAAATTCTGGGCTATACATACTTTTCCACGCCGGCTCGTAGGTTACCTTATTAT
>QMCE01001664.1_pt1 | contig 16837 bp, 12 predicted proteins | sample 1821851 | NCBI WGS metagenome assembly QMCE01 (sample SAMN09453174, study PRJNA476694) | Termite gut metagenome, whole genome shotgun sequencing project. | isolation source: worker | host: Odontotermes sp. | place: South Africa:Pretoria | collected 2016-01-28
CTTGACGGAGCCGGAAAAGCGGTCCCTGTTTGCCGCAAGCAGGCGCGCCGCGCCCAGAAGGCATGCAGTATGCGCGTCGTGTCCGCACGCGTGCATGACGCCCGGGACGAGCGAGCGCACGTCGCCGGTTTTTTCGTCCTGGATCGGAAGCGCGTCCATGTCGGCGCGCAGTCCGACGCACGCGCCGGGGGACGCGCCCGCCACGAGCGCAACGACGCCCGTGCCCGCCACGCGCCGCGACGGGATGCCCAGCTCGCCGAGCGTCCGTTCGACGAGCGATGCGGTCTCGAACTCCTCGTGGCCGAGTTCAGGGTGGCGATGGATTGTGGTGCGCAGCTCGGCGAGCCACGCGGAAATTTTCTTTGCCTCTTCAAAAATCTCTTTCATTTATCGGACTCCCCTTCGCTTGCGTTCGTTCGGGCGGACGCGCGCTACGATCCGTTCCGCTCCCGCCAGTCCCGCTCGAGGAGCGAGAATACGTTCTGGTCGATGAGGCCTTGCGGCGAGAGGGCGTAATCGCGAAGCCGCCCCTCGCACTCGAAGCCCAGTTTCAGCAGAAGCCCGGCGGAGCGGTCGTTGTCGACGTTGAGAAACGCCTCGATGCGCCGGAAGCGCATGACGTTGAAGCCGTATTCCAGAACGGGGCGGAGCGCGCGCGCCATGAAGCCGCGCCCCCAGAACTCGTAATCCAGCTCGTAGCCGAGTTCACCGCGCCGCGTGTCCTTGTGGATGTTGTGGAAACCGCACGTGCCGATCAGGCGTCCGTCGAGTTCGACCCCCCATCGGATGCCCGCGTCGCTCTTCCAGAGCGAGCGGAGAATGTAGAGCATCTGGGCGGAGTCCTCGCGGGAGAGCGCGCCGCTGCTCATCTTCTCGGTCACCTGCGGGCTTCCCCAGATGGAGCTGATGTCGTCCAGATCGTCCTCCGTAAGCGCCCGCAGGACGAAGTCCTCGATCTTGAGGACCGGAAAAGCGTGATTCATTTGTCGTCCCCCCTTCCAGTTTCTTCGATGTCGTGTCCCCTCGCGCCTCCTGGCGTCACACCCACTCCCACTTGTGGCCCTCTTTGAGATGGAAGCCGCGCGCGAGGAAGGTCTTGTGAATCAGGTGGCGGTATTTTTGCAGACGCCAGGCGAAGAACGCGGTCGTGGCGGCGCAGACGATTCCGCTGAGGCCGAGCGCCGCGGATGTGCCGATGATCTCGCCCAGCCAGCCGACGAGGATGCTCCCCACCGGGGCGATGCCGGTCATGGCGGCGACGTAGAGCGACATGAGCGCGCTCCGGTTCTCGTTATCGACGAGCGTCTGCAGAAACGTGTTGCACGCGATCAGCCCGGTGACCATGAAGAAGCCGACGGGTACCAGGAGGACCATGGAGAGCCAGGCGACGCGCGACAGGGCGAAGAGCGACACCGCCACGCCGAACAGCACGGAGAGGCGGCTGGCCCAGCGGTCGAGCCCGACGGGCGACTTGCGCGCCGCCATGAGGAGCGAGCCGGTGAGCGCGCCGATGCCGACGCACATGAGCAGAACGCCCATCGTCTCGGACGAGCCGCGAAGCACGGTGCGCGCCATAGCGGGCATCAGCGCGAGGTACGGCACGCCGAAGATCCCCGTGACGAGGACGATGCCCAGGATGTGCGCGAACGGTGGAAAGTCGCGCAACAGCCGGAACGCGGAGAATATCTGCTTGAATCCCCCGCCCCGGCCCACGCTGGCGACGGTGCTGCGCGTGATCTTCATCGTCTTGACGGCGAAGATCGTGCTGCTGTACGCGACGGAGTTCAGGAGAAAGCAGATGCCCTCTCCGACGCGGTGGATCGTCATCCCGGCGACGGACGGCCCGATGAGGCGCGCGACGTTGAAGAGCGACGAGTTGAGGGCGAGCGCGTTCGACACGTCCTCCTTGTTGTCGATGAGATAGACGACGAACGACTGGCGCACCGGCATGTCGAAGGCGTTCGTCACCCCCATGCAGAGCGCGATACAGGCGAGCCAGCCGTATGTGACGTGTCCGGTGAGCGTGAGGGTGCCGATGACGGCTGCAAATACCATGAGCATGGCCTGCGTGACGACGAGGACGCGTCGCAAATCCCAGCGCGGGAGGAGATATCCGGTAACCGGCAGGAGCAGGACGGTGGGGATCGCCGCGAGGAAGTCGATGACGCCCAGCGTCCACGTCGAATTCGTGAGGCGATAGACGAGCCACCCCATCGCGACCCGCTGCATCCACAGACCGGTCTGTGAGACGACCTGCGCGCAGAAGTAGATGAGATAGTTGCGACTGCCGAACGCGCGGATAATCGGCGGCAGATTCTTCCGTCCGCCCGGTTGCGACTGCGTTTCCTCCATAAAAAGTTCAAACCTCGTTGTCTGCCCGTAATTGAGTAATTGTCAGAAAGTATATCAGCTTTTTTCGAAAAAAACCGTTGCGTCCGCGCGAAGTTTTTGCAGCGCGTGCCCGCAGTCGGGTTTTTCTCATTTTCGGTTTTACGATGTGTTTGGATTTGTAATTGATTTCTCGCGAATATATACAAATAGTATTTATTCCGAGAAAAAAATCCCTGTTCTTTCGAAGGCAGGGTTTACTTTTACGACGTCCGAACCCACTTTATAGAACAGGAGAATATTTAGACAACGGGAGGGAATGTCATGCCTCATCTTCAATTGACGGAATGCCGGATCAAATTCCAACTCTGTGTCGGCCGTTTCCCCGACGGGCGGATGCGGACGCGCACGTTCGGGATCAAAAACGTCCGCCCCGACGTGGGGGCGGACGACGTGGCGGCCGTTGCCCGCGCGATTGCGCCCCTGTTGGCGCACCCGATCGTGCGGGTGTATCTGCGTAGGAAATACCGACTCGTCTGGACGGCTCCGGCGGCACTTTTCCATAAAAAAACGACGCGCGGGGTGGTCCCCCGTCGCGCCGTCCTCCGTGTACCTGCGTATCGCTTTGCCTATCCCTTGATCGCCCCCAGGATGACGTTCGACGCCTTGACCATGGCGATGACGGGTTTGCCCGCCTCGAGCGCCAGATCCTTGAGGCCCTCCATGGTGACGACTGCCGTGACGACCTCGCCGCCGTCGAGCCGCACGCGCACCGTCGCGTTGACCGTGCCCTCCGTGATCGCGACGACCGTGCCGGGCAGTTGATTGCGCGCGGAGAAGGTCACGCCCTCCGTGTCCGTCATCAGGATGACCCACGGCGCCTTGAATAGCGCGACGACCTTCGAGCCCACCTCCAGCCCCAGCATCCTCGTGCTCGTGCTCGTGATGATCGACACGAGACGCGTGCCGCTGCCGTCGAGCAGGACGGCGATCTCGTCGTTGACCGAGCCGTGGGTGATCTGTGTGACGGCCCCTGTCAGTTTATTTCTTGCGCTTGTCTTCATAGCGGACACCTCCCGATGAATTGAGACCGACCTCTCGATCGACCCGTTTACTCATATCATAAATTACAGAAATAGGAAGCGTAATAATACGGATATTGAATTCGCATTCGAAACGGCGTCAGTAGTCGATCGCCAGCGCGCCGCCGATGCAGAGCGCCTGTACGAGGTAGATCAGGCAGAAGAGCGGCACGAAGAAGCGCAGCCAGACGCGCGGCGGGACCTTCGCGAACTTGCAGATGATCGGCATCGAGCCGGTGAGCCAGAGGATGTTCGAGATGCCGTCGCCGAACTGGAAGGCGAGGACCGCCGTCTGGCGCGAGATGTTCAGGATGTCCGCGAGGGGCACCATGATCGGCATGCTCACCACCGCCTGCCCGGAGCCGGACGGGACGAAAAAGTTGATCAGGGTCTGGATCAGAAGCATGGCCTGCGCCGCCACCCATCGGGGCAGGGTGAGGAGGGGGGCGGCGGTCCAGTGGATGAGCGTGTCCAGAATGCTCGCCTCTTGCAGGATGAGGATCACGCCCTTTGCGAGCGCGATCTTGAGGCAGGTCGAGGTGATCTCCGTCGCGCCCTCCGCCCACCGGTGCGCGATCTTGTCCGGCGTCCATCCCATGATGAGCCCGGAGGCGATCCCCATGAAGAGGTAGACCGCGGCAATCTGCTCGAAAAACCAGTCGTGGTCCCGCACGCCGAAAAAGATCGTCAGGATGCCCATGAGCATGACGATGAGGACGAAGCCGTGGCGCAAGCCGAGTTCGTGCTCGTCGAAGACTTTTTTCCCGAGGTTCATCCCCGTGCGCATGTGCCCGAAGAGCAGGCTGTTGCGCGGGTCGTGCGACACACGCAGTGCATAGATCATGACGTAGCCCGAGGCGACCGCGATCATCACCATGTGGCACAAAAAGCGGTAGAGCGCGCCGGAGAAGGGCGGCAGCCCGGCCAGGTCCTGCGCAATGCCGATGGTGAACGGGTTGAGGAACGAGCCGGAGTAGCCGAGGCCGATGCCCAGCGCCACGATCGCCATGCCGACGAGCGCGTCGTACTTCATGGACACCGCAACGGCGACGAAGAGGGGGATGAAGGGGAACATCTCCTCGAAGACCGCGATCGTCGAGGACGCCATCCCGATCAGAAAGAGGAAGAGCGGGATGACGAGCAGCTGTTTGTGCCCCGTGAACATGGAGAGGAGCTTGGCAATGAGCGCGTGGAACGCGCCGGTCGAGATGACGACGCTGATCGAGGCGAACGCGATGAAGAGGAAGAACACCGTCTCGGCCGAGGTCGTCATGCCCTTGTAGACCGTCGACAGCGTCTGCATGAGGCTGAACGGAATGCCCTCGGTGGGATGGTAGGTATTTGGGATGATCACGGAACCCATTGTGCCGACTGACCGCTCGAATTGCCCCGCCGGGATGATCCAGGTGGCGATCGCGGCGCAGAGGATGATGGCGAAGAGGGTAGTATAAACGTGGGGAATACCCGTTACGTGGGCGTCATCGTCTACGTGCATCCATGCGCCTCCTTGAAAAGCTTTATTTTTTCATCGCTTTTGTCTGCGCAGAAAATTATATCATATTTCAGTTTCAGTTTGCCGGCAGCCCGTACGCGGGGTTGTCGGCTTTCGTCTTTTTTTGCACGATATCACGCATCTCCTCATAGAAGGTGCGCGAGAGGTCGCTGACGTAGTCGCGGTTCGAAAAACCCGCGACGAGCGGCATGCGGAAGCGGGGGTCGTCCAGCGGGATGTAGATCGGCTTCTCCTGCATGCGGGGGTCGAGGAAGACGGAGCGGTGGGCGAACGTGATGCCGACGCCGCCCAGCACCATGTATTGCGCGGTGTCGACGCTGTGCGTCTCCAGCATGACGCGGGGTTCGAAGTCGAGGAGCTGGAAGAGCGACTTGATGAGACGCCCCATCTTCATGCCCGACAGCGGCGGCACGATAAAGTCCTCGTTGCGCAGCGCGTGGATGAGGTCGAGCGTCCGCTCGAACGTGAAGTCCGAGATTTCGTGGGGCAGCGGATACGACGGGGGCAGGACGAGGTGCAGGCAGTCGTCGGTGAGGATGCGGTACGCAATCTCCGGGTGCCGGAGCGGGAGGTTCGAGACGAAGACATCGCATTCACCCTCGAGCGCCATCTCCTCGAGATCGTCGGTGGAGAGGCGCTCGAGGATCTTCAGCTCGATGCCGGGGTGCTTTCGCCGGAACGACGCGATCACGTCCGGCACGAGGTGGCCGCCGCGTTGCGCCGTGACGCCGAGCGTCAGCTTGCCCCGGCGCATCTCCGTCAGGTCGCCGATTCGCTGGCGCAGTTCCTCGCGCTGCATCAGAATTTCCCGCGCCGTCCGGATGTACTCCTCGCCCGCCGGCGTCGGTGTGAGGCCGCGCGGTCCCCGCTGGAAGAGGGCGCTCCCCATCTCGCGCTCGACCTTGTGGAGGAACTGGCTCAGCGACGGCTGAGAGATGTGCAGAATCTCCGCCGTCTTCGTGATGTTTTTCGTCTTCGCCAGCAGAAGCATGTACCGCAGCTCCCGGAAATCCATCCGCCTACCCCCAAGCCTATTCTTCAATATAGGGATTATATTATGTCGGATATCCTCATTCAAGTATTGGACAAATGGTTTGTCGCACGGTATTCTGCGAATCAGTTCATTCTAGGGTCGTGAAATCTATTTTCGTCAAAGGTCGCGCGGTTTCGCGCGCGATTACGATGTGTTGTTGTCATTTTATTTGAGGCATGCAATTATCGAAGGAGGCACAAACCATGAAGTTATTTTACGATGCCGTTCTTTTGGACTGTACGGGACGCGAGCCGATCTCCCCAGCCTGGGTTCTCGTCGACGGCGGGGTCATCCGCGAGGTCGGCGAGGGGCCCGCGCCGCAGACGAATGTGGAGGAGCGGATCGACTGCCGCGGCATGACGCTCATGCCGGGGCTGATCGACGCGCACGTCCACGCCACCAGCTATCAGAACAACTCGGTGGAGAAGGCGCGGATCAACTATCCGGGCATGCGCTACATGCGGGCGTTCAAGGTGATGGAGGACGCGCTGTTTCAGGGATTCACGACGGTGCGCGACTGCGGCGGCGCGGACGCCGGTTTCCGTGAGGCCATCGACGCAGGGCTCGCCGTAGGTCCCAGAATGAGCGTCTCCGGCCACATCCTGACGATGACGGGCGGGCACGCGGACCACAGGCTGTCGGTCGAGATCCGCGAGCCGATCGCCGATCCGTTCGAGGGCGTCGTCGTCGACGGCGCGGACGAGGTTCGCAGGGCGGCGCGCGAACAGCTCCGCCGCGGCGTCGACCACGTCAAGCTCATGACGGGCGGTGGCTGCTCGAGCGAGGCGGACGAGCCGGAATCCGCGCAGTTCAGCCTGGGCGAGATCCGCGCCGCGGTCGAGGAGGCGGAGGCGGCGGGCAAGGACACGATCGGCCACTGTTACTCGAACCGCAGCATGGCGCTCTGCGCGGAAGCGGGCGTCTACAGCATCGAGCACGGAAATTTCCTGAATCAGGAGACGGCGAACCTCATCAAGGAGAAGGGCGCGTGGCTCGTCCCGACGCTCGCGACGTACGACGTATTGAGCACGAAGGGCGAGGAGCTGGGCTTCCCCGGTTACTTCACCCGCAAGGCGAAGCAGGTCGCGGAGACGACGCTCGTGGCCCTCGAGATCGCGTACAGGACCGGCCTCAAGATCGGTTCGGGCTCCGATCTGGTCGGCGTGTGCCAGCCGTTCAAGGGTGCGGAGGTCGAGCTCAAGTCGCGCGTCATGGGCGCGATGGACGCCATCCTGGCGGTGACGCGGTCGAACGCGGCGCTTTTGAAAAAAAGCGACCGGATCGGGACGATCGAAGCCGGCAAGTACGCGGATATGATCGTGGTCGACGGCGACCCGCTCAAAGACCCGGCACTCTTCAGTGACAGGAATAAAATTCGTCTCATCATGAAAGGCGGTGTTGCGTACAAGAACGAGATGTGAAAAGAGCGACTTGATTTTCGGGTGTACGAACGGAAAGAAAAATAAGGAGGTCAGAATCATGCGTAAATTTTTTGTCCTGACGATCATTGCAACCCTGCTCCTCATCTCCTGCCAGGCGGCGTTCGCCGCGCCGACGCGCCTCAAGATCGGATCGAACCGGCTGGGCACCTCGTTCTACGTGCAGGGTGCGACCGTGGCCGACGTGGTCACGAAGAACAACAGCCTGGGGATCGAGGTCGAGGCCATGCCGATCGCGGGCGGCGTCGGCAACGTCACCCTCGTCGAGCAGGAGAAGACGCTCGACTTCGCCCTGACGATGAACAACAATGCGATGTGGGCCATGAACGCCATCTGCGGCTTTAAGGAGAAGACGACGAACATCCGCGCCCTTCTGGGCGGCCTCGACCGCTACTACATCGGCGTGATGGTGCGCTCCGACCTCGGCATCTCCAGCCTGGCCGAACTCGCGGAGAAGATGCCGAAGATTCGCCTCTACACGCAGGCGAAGGGCTCGACGGCGGAGATGATCGCAATACAGATCCTCGAAGCGTGCGGCCTCAACTACGAGGCGATCGAGAAGGCGGGCGGCTCCGTCCAGTTCACGGACACGGATGCGATCATCAACGCGTTCAAGGACGGCTACTGCGACATGTTCGTGCTGAACGTCAACAAGGGGCACCCGGTCATCACGGAGATCGCGCTCACCGGCAAACTCGCGTTCATCCCGTTCTCGGAGTCCGAGTTGAAGTTCCTCAACGAAAAATACGGTTTCATCCCGACGGTGCTGCCTGCGGGGACGTTCAACGGTCAGGATGCGGACGTGCCGACCGGCGGCAGCACGACGATGATCATCGCGCCGCAGTCGATGAACGACGAGACGGCGTATGCCATCACGAAGGCGGTCGTCGAGAACAAGGAGAGCCTGATCAAAGGACATAAGGCGTTCATGGATTTCGACCCCGCCACGGCGGCCGACCGCGACTTCATCGGCACCGTTCCGCTGCACCCCGGTGCGGAGAAATATTTTAAAGAGATCGGCCTGATCCAGTAGCCCATCTCACCGGTCCGGCGTGAGCGTACCCGTTTCACGCCGGACCGCTATCCGAGGAGGAGTCGCCCTGATGTCTATGGATATACGAAAAAAAATTGCCTACGCTACGGCACTGTTCTGGTTGGCCGCGCAACTGTACGCCGCGTTCCGTCCGATGTCGGGGATGATCATGGGGCCGGTCCTTCTCTCCTGTTCCCTCGCCATCGCGTTTATGCTGCGGCCGTTTCCCGTACGCGGCGTCACGAATGAAAAACTCGCGTCGCTCGTCGATACGCTGATGTACCTCGCATCGATGGTCTGTCTCGCATACCTCTGGATGGGCTACGACAGGCTCACTCAGCGCATTCCCTACATCGACGAGGTGACCCTGGCAGACATCGGACTCTGTCTGGTCTACGTCGTCCTGATCTTCGAGGCGGGACGCCGCTATCTTGGGTGGTCGATGAACATCGTCTGCCTGGTCTTTCTCTTTTATGGGTTTTTCGGGTCGGGTCTGCCCGGCATCTTCGGGCACAGCGGCCTCAATCTGGAACTCTTTACCGAAATCCAGTTCCTCACGACGGGCGGCATCTTCTCCAGCCCGATCGGGACGACGGTCAGCACCGTCTACTACTTCACGCTCTTCGGCGCGTTTCTCGCGGCGACGCCCGCCGGGACGCTGTTCGCCGCCTGCTCGAAGTATCTGACGCGCAATTCGCTCGGCGGCGCAGGCAAGGCGACGGTCGTCGCTGCGGGCCTCTTCGGCATGATCAGCGGCAGCGGCCCGGGCAACACGGCGACCGTCGGCACGCTGATGAACCCGATGATGCTGGAGGCGGGTTTCCGCCCGAAGTTCAGCGCGGCGCTCTTTGCCGTCGGCGGCACGGGCGGACTCCTCATCCCGCCCGTCATGGGGGCGACCGCGTTCGTCATGGCGGACATGATCGGCATCCCGTACCTCACCATCGCGAAGTGCGCGGTTCTGCCCGCGGCGCTCTACGTGCTGTCCCTCCTGTGGACGGTGCATCTGGAGGCGGACAGCCAGGGCATGCGCAACATCAAGGTCGACAAGGCGGCCCTGATCGCCACGATGAAAAAATATTTCTACCTCGTCCTGCCGATCTTCAGCGTCGTCTATCTTCTCATCGCCGGGCGTTCGCTCATGTTCTCGGCGCTCGCGTCGACGCTGCTCATCATCCTGCTGTGCCAGATCCGTAAGGAGAGCCGCATCGGCCTGCGCGCCATCCTGAACATGGCGATCGACGGGACGATCTCCTGCGTCGGCATGGCGCTTCCCTGCGCGCTCGCGGGCATCGTCATCGGCGTCATCGTCTACACGGGGCTCGGCCTGCGCTTCAGCGCCCTGATCGCCTCCGTCTCCGCCGGCAGTCTGTTGCTCGCGCTCTTGCTCGCGATGGTCATGATCATTATAATGGGGATGGGCATGCCGACGACCGCGGCGTATATCATGAGCGCCATTCTCCTCGGCCCGGCGCTCGAGAACCTGAATATCGAACCGCTCGTCGGACATATGTTCATGTTCTATTTCGCGATCATCTCGTTGATCACGCCGCCCGTTGCGATCGCGTCGTACACGGCGGCGGGCATCTGCAGGACGGGGTTGTGGGAGACCGGCATGGAGGGCATGCGGATTGCGTGCGCGCTCTTCCTGATTCCGTTCGTCTTCGTCTACAACCCGGCGCTGTTGGGGATCGGGAGTGGAGCGGAGATCGCGCAGGTGTTCCTCACCTGCCTGTTGGGCATCCTCGGCATGGGGCTCGTGACGACGGGATTCTTCAAGGGGCCGCTTTCCAGGCCCGAGCGCGTCGTCTGTCTCGTGTTGTCGCTTCTGCTCATCGTGCCGGAGACGTACACGGACATCGCGGGTGTGATCGGCATTCTGCTGATTCTGGGTCGCCGTTTCAAGCGAACACCCCACGCGGAACCGAGCGGCGAGTAGTCCGAACCGCGCATCGCAGAGAGCCATTTTGGAAACACCGGGCATCGGACACCCCGATGCCCTGTATTTTTGTCCGAAAATTTTTATCACCTGAGGGAAGAAGGGCTGTTGCAAATGGTTTTGGAGCTTAGCGTCGTCAACTGGATTTTGGCAATCATGCCGGTGTTGATCCTGTTGGTCTGTCTGTTGGTCTTGAAGTGGGAGCCGGCGCAGGCCGGCGCCGTGTCCTGGGTGGCCGCCATGATTTTCGCGTATGCGAAATTCGGCGCCGACGCCCGGTTGTTGGCGCTCGCCAACAGCAAGGGCATGTGCGTGTCGCTCTACGTGCTTCTCATCATCTGGTCGGCGCTCTTTCTCTATAATCTGGTCGACAAGGCCAAGGCCATCCAGGTCATCGGAAACGGGATCACCGCCATCACCGACGACAAGGGGATGCTGCTTCTGCTGATGGCTTGGTGCTTCACCTCGGTCCTGCAGGGGCTGGCCGGTTTCGGCGTGCCGGTGGCGGTCGTGGCGCCCATTCTGGTCGCCATGGGCTTCTCTCCGATGGTGGCCGTGAGCTGCTGCCTGATCGGGCACTCCTGGGCCATCTCCTTCGGCTCCATGGGCTCCTCGTATAACTCCATCCAGCTGGTGACCGGCATCCCCGGAGAGGTGATCGCGCCGCAGATGGCCCTGCTCTTCTCCGTCGCCATCCTTGCCACCGGCATGGAGGTGGTGTACGTGTGCGACGGCCGGGACGGAATCCGCCGCAATCTGGGACCGATCCTGAGCGCCTGGCTGGTCATGTCGCTCGCCATGTGGGGGATGACCCGCATCGGCGTCGCGCAGGTGGCGACCCTGATTGCAGCGATCTGTGGCTGTCTGGTCATCGCGCTGTGGTCGCGCGCGAAGGCCCGGGGCGGGCGCCAAACGGCTCCGGCCCCGCTCGCGGGAGAGCGGACGATGCGCTTTTCCACGGCGGCCTTTCCGTACTATCTGGTCATCTTCATCACCCTGCTGATGCAGGTCGAGCCCTTCAACTCCGCTTTGGGGGGCATCGCCTGGGGGTTGGACTTCCCGCTGATGAGCACCGCTTTCGGCTACGCGGAAAAGGCCGCGACCGCCTATTCGAAGATCCGGCTGTTCACCCACCCGGCGCCCATTTTGTTCTTCTCCGCGCTGGTGGGCAGCGTGCTGTACATCAAAAAAACCGGCGCGTCCCCTGCCATCATCGGGGAGGCGGCTTCCGCCACGGTGAAAAAGTGCATCCCCACCAGCGTGGGCATCTGCACGATGGTGATGATGGCGCTGGTGATGGGCAGCTCGGGCATGACGATCATGATCGCCCAGGGCGCCGCCGCCACGCTGGGCAGCCTGTACCCCTTCGCGTCGCCCTTCATCGGCGTGCTCGGCACGTTCATCACCGACAGCAACACCAACTCGAACGTCATGTTCGGCCTCTTGCAGTATGAGACCGGCCAGCTGATCGGCGTGAGCGGCGTGCTGCTGGCGGCGGCCCAGTCGGTGGGCGGCTCCCTGGGCGTGTCGATCGCCCCGACCACGGTGATGATGAACGCCGCCAACGTCGGCATCGAGGGCGCGGAAAGCGCCATTCTCAAGCATAATATGCGCTACTGCCTGCTCAACGCCGCGTTTGTCGGCATTGCGGTGTGGTTGTTCGCCTGAGTCGAATGGAGGGTGTATCGATGAGCCGGTTCTCGGAGTTCCGAAAAAAACAGCGGATGAACGTTTTGAAAGTTGCTTTTGTGCTGATTTTCTGCGGATTTTTCTGCGCGTATCGGGGCGGAGTCGACGCGAATAACGCCCTGATCTTCGCCTCGTTTGCGTTTTTCGGCGCAAGCATCGCGGGCATCATGCTGGTAAAAAAATAGCGACCGGGGCTGTGTGAAGGCGACGCTTTCACGCAGCCCCATTTTTTTAATCTTGAATATTCGAACGGCAGTGGTACCATTATTTTATTATCTTTCCATCGATTGAACATGGAGGTCGCGATCCATGAAGATACGAAGAAGGGCCATTCTGGTCATCGTCCTGACGAATTTCATGATCATCCTGCTCAGTGTTCTGGCCGGTACCGGTTATGTCAGAGAAAAAGTGGAACAGTACATCGAGGCGGATATGATGGTCGTCGCCGACATCGCCGACCGGTTTATCAGCGCCGAACTCGATCGGTTGCGATACGAGGCGGGGGAGGTGGCGGAGGCGCTTGCGGGCGCAGAACCTGCGGATTGGCCCGGCATTCTGTCCACGCAAATGTGGCAATATCCGAAATTTATCGGCATGTCGGTCATGAGCCGAACGACCGGCACGATCACCTCCGTGGGTAAAAAGCCCGCGTCCGCCGCGCTCTTCGATCACGAAGCGATTCAAAGGGCCTTCGAGGGAGAAAAGTCGTTTACCTCCACCGTACCCGTCGGGGACGGCGTGGCCTTCTATCTGGCGGCTCCCATTCCCGGCACGGAAGAACACGTTCTGGCGCTCACGCTGGACGGCACGTATTTCAGTGCGTTGGCGGCGGAGTATAAGGTGTGGGAGACGGGGCACATCTTCATCGACGATCGCGACGGCTATGTGATTGCCAATATCCGCGACGAATGGGTGCAAAACCGGCAGAATTTCATCCTGGAGGCGCAGCGCGACCCGCAATACGCGGATGCGGCGGCCATGATCGAAAAATTGACCGCGGGGGGAAGGGGAATCGGTTATTACTCGATGAACGGGGTCTCCCGCATCTGCGCCTACCGGCCGATTGTGGGCTCCGAGGAGGGGTGGTGTCTCGGGATCGTCGCGCCGCTCTCCGAAAGCCCCGTCCGGAATGTCGACCGGGGGCTTTTTATCATCGCCGGCATCAGCTTTTTGCTGAACATTGCGGCGGCGTTCGTCGCCTCGAATTTCATAAAAAATCCCTACGAGGAAGTGGAGATACTGAAGGAGGCGGCGGAGGCCGGCCTGTCCGAGCAGAAAAAAATGATGGCCGAGCTGAAACACCGGGACGATTTGCTCGAGACGGTGAACCGGGCCGTCGACCGTCTGCTTCGGTCCGAACCCGAAGATTTTTCCGACACCATGCGCGAGGGGATGGGGATGATGGCGCGGTCCATCGGTGCGGACCGAATTTATCTCCATAGAAATTATACCGAGGGCGGGAAGCGGTACAACGTCAAGCTGCATGAATGGGTGGACGAGAGTCAACTGCCCAGAACGAGCGGCAGGGATGTCCGCTTTTTGTGCGACGGGCAGGTGTTTCAGACCCAGGACAAACTCAGCCGCGGGGAGAGTATCCGCTGCCTTGCCCGCGATTTGCCGCCGCTTTGCAAAGAGTGTCTGGACGTGCAGAACGCGCTGGCGGTCATGGTCATTCCGGTGTTTTTGCGCAACGAGTTCTGGGGCTTCGTCGGTTTCGACAACTGCCACAGCGAGCGGCTGTTCACCGAAAACGAGGAGTCCATCATGCGCTCGGGCAGTCTGATCGCCGCCAGCGCATTGCTGCGGAACGAATCGATGCTGAGCCTTCAGGATACCTCCGCCCAGCTTGAAATCGCGCTGGCGGGCGCGGAGGAGGCCAACAACGCCAAGACCAATTTCCTCGCGCACATGAGCCATGAGATACGGACGCCGCTCAACGCGGTGGTCGGATTTTCGGAGCTCGCGCTCGGCGCAGATCAGCTCGATCCCGCGATGGCGGACAAGCTCGAAAAAATTCACGACTCCGGCATGACGATTTTGAGCATCGTCAACGACGTCCTCGACATCTCGAAGATCGAGTCCGGCAAGTTCGAGATCTATCCCGCGCGGTACGACACCCCGAGCCTGATCAACGATATCGTCATCCTGAACATCGTGCGCATCGGGGAAAAGCCCATCACGTTCAGGCTGGATGTCGACGAAAATCTGCCGGGCGCGCTTTATGGCGACGATTTGCGGGTCAAGCAGATCTTCAGCAACCTGCTCTCCAACGCCTTCAAATATACCAACGCCGGCGAGGTGGAGTGGCGCGTGGGGTTCGAGCGGGAGGGCGAGAGCGTCTGGCTGGTCTCCAGCGTGCGGGATACCGGCATCGGCATGAAGCCGGAGGGGATTCGCAAGCTCTTCTCGGAGTACAACCAGGTGGACGAAAAGACGAACCGCAGCGTGGAGGGGACCGGTCTGGGACTGGCGATCTCCAAGCGGCTCGTGGATATGATGGGCGGGACCATCACGGTGGAGAGCGAGTACGGGAAGGGCTCGACATTCACCGTGCGGCTGCGTCAGGCCTTTGCGGAGAGCGCGCCGATCGGCCGGTCGGTGGCGGATAATCTCATGGGGCTGCGTTATACGCGCGCAAAGCGCGGCGATAACGCGAAATTCGCGCGCGCGAACCTGTCGTACGCCCATGTGCTTGTCGTCGACGATATCGTGACCAATCAGGACGTGGTCAAGGGCATGATGAAGCCTTACCGGATGAAGATCGACTGCGCGATCAGCGGAAAACAGGCCATCGAGCTGATTCGGGCGGGAAGCCCGCGGTACAGCGCCGTCTTTATGGATCACATGATGCCCGAAATGGACGGCATCGAGGCGACGCGGATCATCCGGGAGGAGATCGGCACGGATTATGCCCGCCATGTCCCGATCATCGCGCTCACCGCGAACGCCATCGTCGGGAACGAGGAGATGTTTTTAAATCATGGATTTCAGGACTTTATCTCGAAACCGATCGACATGGCAAAGCTGGACGCCGTGCTGCGCCGGTGGGTCCGGGATAAAACGCTGGAAGAAAATCTTTTGACGGCGGAGGAAAACGGCGCCCGGCCGAATGAAGAACTTCCCCATACGGGGACGACTGTCCCCTCGCTCGGGAACATCGCGATCGACGGTTTGGATATGCGCAAACTTTTGGAGCGCTTCGGCGGCGACGGGGAGGTATCGGTCGGCGTCCTGCACTCCTATGCGAAGAACACCCGGCCGCTGCTGGCCGACTTGAAAAAATATCTGGAGACGGAAAACCTCGCGGACTACGCGATCGTCGTCCACGGGGTCAAGGGTTCGAGCTACGGCATCTGCGCGGAGGCGGTCGGAAGATCCGCGGAGGCGCTCGAAGCGGCCTCGAAAGCGGGCGACCTTGCCGCTGTGCGGTCCGGCCATCCCGCGTTCGAGCGGATGACGGAGTCGTTGGTGAGCCGTATCGACCGGGCGCTGGATGCCTTCGGCCTCGTTTCGGAGAAGCGCACGGCGCATGCCCCCGACGAGGCGCTCCTTGCGGAACTGCGCGAGGCCTGCCGGGCGTTCGACATGGACCGGGTCGACCGGGCGATGACACAGCTCGAGTCCTTCCGGTACGAAACGCGCGGGGCGCTCGTCGAATGGCTGCGCAAACAGGTCGACGACATGATGTTCGAGATCGTCTCGGACGGCGACTGGCCGTTTGAATGACGCGGCGGATTTAGGAATTTCGCGTGTGTTGTTGAATCTCCCCGAATGAGATCAGCGACACATTCCCCATTTGGGCTGCCTTTTCCCGACAGCCGCTCGTAAAGCCGCGCTTGGCAAAGAGGAAAAGATATTTACGGTTGAAGCGCAGCAGCTGGCTTCTTTCGCTCAGCCGTTCGAGATCGGACAGGGAGACGTCGCTTTCGGTCCATTTGCACTCGCCGAAGATCGCGTCCGCTCCGTCCGTGGCTACGATGTCGATCTCGGCTTCGGTTCGCTTCGCGGGGTCGTTGCCCCACCAGCGCCCCATGTCGGTGAACCGCAGGGGCAGGGATTCGCCGGCGTTCTTCCGCCACAGGTACTCCTTGCAGATGTCCTCGAATACCCCGCCCATGAAGGCGGGAAACTCTCCTTCGACGCGTTCGTACGCCCGCTCGGCGAGTCCGTTCTGGATCAGCGCCATCCGGTTTGGAATGAAGCGATACCAGAAGCGAAACATGCTGTCCGAGATGGAGTAGATCGTCTTGCGCGTGGATTTTTCCGTGATCGGCGTCTCCTTCTTCAGAATGCCCAACGAGATCAGATTCTTGAGATAGGCGCTGCACGCGCCGCTCTCCATGGAGACCTTCGACGCAATCTCGGCATTTTTCGAGCTGCCTGTGGCGATGGCCCGCAGGATCGCGTTGTAACCTGCCGGTTCGCGGACCTCCTGCTTCAGGAGGTTGCCCGGCTCCTCGAAAAGATAGGCGGAGGGGTCCAGAAAATTTCTCTTGATGTTCTCCGCGAGGCTTCGCGCGTCGTCCATCAACGCGAGGTATTGCGGAACGCCCCCGGTGATGCCGTAGATGCCCGCCAAATCCTCGGGCGAAAATTTTCTGTGAAAAGATCGGGTTTCAAAAAAACCGAACGGCTGTATCCGCATCTGCGCGGTGCGTCTGCCGTACAGCGGACTTTTATAACCCAGTACCTGCGTCTCCATAAACGACATGGAGGAGCCGCAGAGGATCAGAAACAGCTTCCCGCTCTTGAATTTATGATCGATCTGTGCCTGTAGGAGC
>QMCE01001153.1_pt1 | contig 16833 bp, 17 predicted proteins | sample 1821851 | NCBI WGS metagenome assembly QMCE01 (sample SAMN09453174, study PRJNA476694) | Termite gut metagenome, whole genome shotgun sequencing project. | isolation source: worker | host: Odontotermes sp. | place: South Africa:Pretoria | collected 2016-01-28
CGGCGCAGATATTTCTCTTCTTGGACTCAGTTTTTACAATATGTCAGAGGAAAGGATGATGCGCCTCTTTGATTGCGGCAAATTTAGAATTGCTGTTTCCCGCCGCCGGTAACTCGACAATTTGCTGGTTCCGTGCGATACTCCAAAATGGTGAACTTTGTTCACCACTTTTTTACACCTAGTCAAAAAACGGTGAACTTTGTTCACCACTTTTTTACACCTAGTCAAAAAACGGTTAACTTTGTTCACCAATATGTATTATATATAACCATTTCGGCACATTGTCAACAGTTTTTTATACAATTTGTCGAAAAATATTTTATAAGGGGTTTGTTTTGGAGAACATAGATATACAAATTGGTGAACGCCTAAAACAGGCGCGGCTTCTTTTAGGGTTTAATAAAGCAGTAACATTTTCGGCAAAATTGGGGTTAGAAAATCAAACCTATGGAAGATATGAAAAAGGAGAACGTGGCTTACCAGACGGAATAAAGTTACAATTATTCAAAATGGGGGTCAATATTTCTTGGCTTATAACGGGACAGGGAACTCCTCTCATTGATAACCAAATTGAAAAAAATCCCCTCATAGAAGAATTACGCGGACTGATTGAAAAAACAGTTGAGCCAAAGCTGGAAAAATTAGATTCTCGCCTGACTGTTATCGAATGTCAGCAAAAAAAGGAAAAGCCCGTTCCCGCTCCCCCGAAGCAAAGCAATCCGGCCGCCAATGAAGGCCCCCTGTACACGGCGGAAAACGAGCCCGAATATGACGAGGAAGAGGAGGAGCGCGAATATATCCCCTATGTGCATGAGATAGCGGCGGGCCCCCCAATAACCCAGAACGATGATCCGAGCGAGACGGTGGCGGTTCCGGCGCACCTCATGAAGCAGGGCAGGCAATACTACGCGGCAAGTATCCGGGGCGACTCGATGACCGAAGCGGGCATCCGAAACGGGGATATGATACTTATCCGTTATACCGATACCCCCAGAGACGGGGCGATTCAGGTAGTCCGCTATCAGAATAAGTCAACGCTGAAACTGCTGCGGGAGATAGAAGGGGGCGGCTGGGAACTGCACTACCGTGACGGCAGCGGGCGGATAATCACCTGCGATTCCGCCGAGTACGAGACGCAGGGAGAATTCGAGGCGATACTGCCGAAAAGGGCTGTCCCGAAAGCCCCGTAACAACCAATCTCGTAAAAGCAAAAACGCCCGCAAACGGCCCTGGACAATAACCCGCCGCATGATTTCCCGATTTTTCCCCACCGGCTGTTTCTACCCGTTAAAATTTCGTTAAAACGAGGGTATTTTTGGGCGGGTGTGAGGACAAAAAGTATAAAAAACAGGGCAAAAGCGTGAAAACAATTTCAATGTCAAAGAATTTTTAGGAAACCCCCACACATTCGTAGTATAGAACGAAAAAGGGGGGACACTTTCCAGACGTTTTTTGCGTACAGAAACATTTATCCTGTCCCCCCTTACGGCTCAGCCCGCCGCGCGGTCTGAGCCTATCCCCCCGCTGTCCGGCTTCGCCGGATAGCTCTTTTTTTGACGAACGGCGCTATCTCCCCGATTTCAGTCACGTATAGGAATTGGGCTTATTTCTAGAATAACGATAGAATTCCTTATATCTCATCTAGAGAAACCTCAGTGAATTTCCGCGCATACTTCAAACATGAAGAAACGCGCGCGTGAAATAGCCAAAGTAGGGATATTCGGAAGCAAAGACGATCCCCAAATCGTCACCGAACATGACCTGGAAGAAATCGCCGAAACATTCGTTGACATCAAAACGGCGCCTGTAACATTCGGGCACTGGGGCAACGCCGCCGAGCCCCGCTTGGGAACGGTGACGGCCGTCACCTACGATCAGGCAACGCAAAGCCTCGCCGCTGAAATCGAGGAAGACGATGTCCTGGCCGCCGCTGTGGACGCGGGATATTATCCCGACGTGTCTATCCGCTCGAAACAACGCGCCAGCGATGGGAAGATGTATCTGGTACACCTTGCCTACCTCGGCCAGGAAGCGCCCGCCGTCAAAGACCTCGCCGCGTCCATCAAAGAGCCGCTGGGTATCGCCGCCAGCGAAGCCGCCGGCTTGCGGTCGTTTCCTTCTCCGAAGGAGAGGCGGTTATACCTTTCCGAAACTCCCCCTGAAAACCCTTTGAAAAATGATAACAAGGAAGATACCTCCACCGGAGGCGATTCCGCTCAAAACCACAATAAGGAGCAAAGTAGCATGACCAAAGAAGAAGAGGAAAAGCTGCTCGCGGAAAACGAGCGGCTGAAAGAGGAAGCGCGGGCGAAAGACATTGCCTTGTCCGACGCCTCAAAAGAACGGCGGCAGGCCGCTCGCGCGCGGCTTGAGTCCGTGATGAACGAAAAAGGAATCCCGAAGCCGGCGCAGGAAAAAGCCTTTGCCCTTTCTGACGCTCTGGAAGACGGCAAGGTTATCGAGCTGTCCGACAGCGCGGGCGAGAAACGGAAAGTATCCCCCCTCGATTGTCTCATCGAGATTGTCGGGGCGTTTCATAGGCCGGTTGAGCCGGGGGTACTGAACCTGAGCGATGGCGAGACGCCGGGTCTGGCGGCAACGCCCAGCAGATTGACTTTGGCAAAATTTAAGGAGGCAAGAATATGAAAGACGGAGTTGTGGGGGAAATCACCCTCAATCCGGGAAGCGCGGCGGATGGGCGGCATCCGGCTTTTGTGACAACGGTATCACTGCCGGCGGAACATCCGGCTTTGCCCGCCGGAACCATCCTTGTGGAAGGAACCGCGCCGGGGACAGCCTCGCTCGCGGCCGCGACATTGGGCGAACAAAAGCCGCTGGGCGTTTTGAACGAAGCGGTCGAGGCAAACGAAGGAGCGGGTAACGTATTAATTCACGGCTCGTGTCCGGCTGAAATCCTCGTGACAGTCGCGAGTGACGGCGCGTCCACCGCCGCGAGCGCGGCGTTTATCGCGGCCTTGCGGCGCGAGAACGGAATCTACGTGTAAGGAGCGCGTAACATGAAAGGAAGTTTTAAACAATTTTTTACCCGGATCGCGGTACTCTCGGCGCTCAGCCGGCTGCCGCCGCTCAAGACGCTGGTGTTGGATATGGTTTTCCCCGAACCGGTACGGAAGAATCATCCGTTTGACAAACTGTCCTACGAGGACATGGGATTGCCCACGAAGAATATCCCGCTCATAACACGGGGGTCGACATCTTACGCGATAAAACCGGAAGAAAAGACACTCAAAATTATTGATCCGGCGAATTTCACGCCGTCAATTTTTTTGTCGGCGGCGGACGTGAACCGCATTAACAGCCTTGAATCGGGCGCGCGGCAGGTATTGTTTGACAACAAGATTGACACTCTGCGGAGAATTATCCGTAAGAGCACCGAAGCGCTGGCGATACAGGCGATCACCGGAGAAATCAGCTATGACCTGCGGACAGCGGACGGTGGCAGCGATATCTATAAAGTGAGCTTCGGCGCGCCGAAAACCGTTGCGGTCGCAAAGAAATGGGACGATGCCAACGCCAATTTCGGCGATATCGCCGCAAGCGTCGGGGAGATTGTCGGCGATCTGCAAAAAACATCTGATGGCACAGACATCATCCATCTTATCAAGCGGGACGTGTACAAGGCGTTGGCAAGCAAAGCGGTCACGAACAAAGACCTTATTAAGGTGGAGCGCGATCGCGTAACAGTAGGAGTTGACACATTCTATGTCTGTAACTCGCAGTATTACAGCTACAAAGACAAATCGTACAAAGACGCGATACCGGACAAGTGCGTATTGACCCTTGCGCGTGATGACGCTTTCAGCCTGTTTTACTGCGCGCTGGATTCGTTTGACGCGGACTTTGCCGGTATGCCCTTCTTTGTGAAGGAGCATTGGACAGACGATCCCGAAGGGGTGAAACTCATCGGGCAATCACGTCCCATACCGGTACCGAATATCGCGGCAATCAGAAAATCGCAGGTGCTTTCGTAGGGTAACGAAAAATGGACGAGCTGGGCATAGCGGACATTCCGGCGGAAAAGCCGAGCGCATTGGCGGACGATTTCTCCCCGTTGGGCAAACCCGTCACGCCGGAAGAAGTGCGGGCGCGACTGTCGGAAAACCTCTATGCTCAGCTCTCCGAGAATAATGAAAAAACCGTCCGTGACGCGATAAACCGGGCGATGATTTACATCGGCGCGGTGCTGCGCCGGCTAGGCGTTTCCTATGACCTTGATAACCGGCTCGCGCGCGAGGTGACACTGATACATACCGTGTACGAGCTGCATATCGCGTTGGGACATGAGGAATCCGGGCGCGAGTACCGCGTCAAAGCGAGGGACGCGATCCGCGCCGCGTGGGGATATTTCCCGGACAGCGACAGTATGCCTGAAAGAAGCGCGGTGGCGGCGGTAGCGGTTCCGAAGAAACGCGGGGGACTACGATGGGCGTGATCGACACGTTAGACAACCTTTCGCGTTCCCTGCAATCGACTGAACAGCTGAAAAAAATCGGCGAGATGGCGGCGGACATGATCCGAGGACATATCCACAAGGGGCACGGGTTTTCTCCGCTGTCTCCGGCAACCACGGCGTACCGTGGGGCGGGCCGCCCGTTACAAGACACAGGGGCGTTACGCGATTCAATTACCTCAAAAATAATTGATAACCGAACGGTAAGCGTCGGCTCGAACAAGCCCTACGCGGCATTGCAAAATAACGGCGGGGTAATCCGGGCGAAAAAACAATGGCTGTGGATACCCGCCGCCGGAGTACGGCAATTACAACGCAAATACGGTTACAGCCCCACGGATGTCATCCGGGGCGTGAAAGCGGCGGGTTATTCAGTATTCCGCAGAGGCCGAACGCTGTGTTACCGGGGCAAACGGAAACAACGGGACGCGAACGGGAAACTTTCGTTTCAAGCGCGTGTCCTGTATTACCTGAAAAAATCGGTGAAGATTCCAGCGCGGAAGTTTTTTTATTTGAGCGACCAGGAAATGAATTTATTGATGAGGGAGGCTGGCATTGCGCTTGAACAGTTTTGAGGCGTTAGGCGCTTTCGCCGAACAGCTCAGGCGGCATATTGCCGACAAACGGTTTCATACTAAAGTGGTTGTTACGCCCTCCTCAATCGATGAAAAGGGTCTCGTGATAAAAGTGAGCCTCCTAAAGACATTTCTCCAAAGCGAGCCGCGCGGAATTAACGCGACACGGACACTGCGCGTCAGAGTGACAGTCGCGGGAACCGCCGAAAGCCAAACCGGGCTGGAGCAGGCGCTCGCGGCGATTGAGACGCTTGACCATTATCTTGTCACGCGAAACTTGCGGCTTGAAATCGTCAATGAATCTGGCGAAATAAAAGGCGCGCCGGACAGCAGGATTATCCAGACGATAAGCGAGGAAGACAGCTTCATCGATTCGCCGGATTCGACCACCGTACAGGACGTTCAAGATGACCGTATCGTCATCATTACCATTCAGGAAGGAGCGGAATAATGAGCCAGCATATCACAAGGTACAAAACCGAAAACGGGAAGACCCGCAGAGTAAAAAACTCCGCCGCGAAACCGGCGGATAAAAACGGATCGCCGGAATCAAAATCAGGCGATGAGAGCAAAAACAATCAGCCGGCACCCCCGGCGAAATAAGGAAAAGGAACCATGAAAGAACTGAAAACGCTTATCGGCGATGACAGCATGATTTTTACCGGCGACCCCGGCGAGACCGAGCACGCGGGCGATGATACCAAAACCATCGCCGAGCTAACCGCCACGGAAACAAGCGCGGCCGGATTAAACCGCGTGATGTGCCTCATAACGGCAATCGCGGCGTCGGACTCAATTTTCCCGGACGGCCTGAAAACAGGGGAACTCTTTCCCGCGACAGGCGCGGAAGTCCCCAAAGCGGGAGACAAATTCCGCCTGCTGAGACTCGCCCATATAGCCGACGCCTCAAGCTGGAGCCTTAACATCACCCAGAGCGAGATCGACGTAACCCGTCTCAACGATAAGTTCAGAAAATACCGGCTCGGCAAAAAAGACGCGCAGCTTTCGCTGTCATCAATTTTCACCGTCGGCGAGTCCGATCAACCGGGCGGGGTTATAAACCGAAACATGAAGCTCGTTAAACAGAATTCTGACGGAACGTATATTGTCAGCGATGAGGCAAACCGGGCTTTGTATATGCTGGGATACGTCAACAAGGCGGCGTTGCCCGAAGAAACCGATGACATTGTGTTTTGTCAGATATTTTTGTATAACGTCAAACTCGGCGGGCAATCGGGCAGCGCCCAGTCTTATGACGCTTCGGGACGTCTCACCGGCATGGACCCGGTGTTTTATTCGCTGGAAGCCCAGACCGCGTAAGGAGGATTTATGCGCTTAACAATTGATAAAGAAGGGACGTTTATCCCCGCTTTTAACGGCAATAAAAAATTGTCCGCGACCGATCAAATAACGGTACGATACAAAACGCCGACCGTCGCCATCAAAAACCGTTGCCGGAAAAAGCCGCAAGCAAAGGGCATTGCCACCGCCAACGGCGGCATCGATCGGATGGAAATAATCATCGAAAAGGATGATATTTCCACGCTGACCGAGATGCTTATTTCAATATCAAATTGTTCCTACGGCGAAGGGGACGGCAAAGATCATGTTATCGCCAACGCGCAGGATTTGATCAACGCGCCAGTTTCGTTCGAGCCGTTGCTCAAAGAAATTATCGTTGAGTTTGACCGCGTTCTGGATCATTCGGACATTGACGAAAAAAACTGAGAATCGCTTACCGGGTCTACCGCGCCGGTAAGCATAATGCCCGCGTTATTCCGGGGCGAAACCCGCTGTGGAATACCCGCGCGCGGGATGAGCGCGGTAATGACATTTTTATTCCGTTACGGGACGCGGCGGGATACATTACTGAAGAATTTTACGCGGCGATGGAAGTATTCGCCCTGACTGAAAACCTCGGCTGCCTGCCGTTCGCGGGCGGCTGGGCGGAACAGCCCGCGTGGATAACTCACGCGCTGGCGGTATTGAAAGTCGAGCAATACAAAATCGACAACGAAGAACGAGAAGCAAAACGGCAGGCGGAAGAGGACAGCGGAAAGTATGGCAAATGATAGCAAAACTCTTGAACTGCAAATCCGCGTCGCCACGCGGGAAGCTATCGCGGCGGTTTCCTCGCTGAAGGGAGACCTGCTGTCGCTTGCCTCGGAAGCGGACAAGCTGTCCGGGTCTGGTAGCTCGACGCTTGGCGCCGCTTTTCAAGGCGCTCAGGCGGAAGCGGAAAAAGCCGCGATATCGTTGAAACTGTTCGGCGCGTCCGGCAGTGAGCTCCGCCAGGTACAGGCCAAGCTGAAAACCGCCGCTGTTGATCTGGTGACTCAGGGCTTTCATCCCCAAAGCGTTGAAGTACAAAAACTAATTGACGAGTATAAACGGCTGGGACAGGCATCGGACAAGCTAAACGAAGCCACCGGACAGAGTATTGATTCCTTCGGACAGTTAAAAAACGCGCTCGGCAGTCTCGCCGAAGTCGCCGCCCTTGCGAAAACGCTCACTGTTATCAAAGACATGGGCGTTTTCGCGCTCCAGACCGCCGACACATTCCAAACCGCCCGTAACCAGTTCGGCACGCTGTTAGGCGACATGGAAGCGGGCGCGGGATTGTTCAATCAAATCAAAGATTTTAACGATAAAACGCCCTTTGACCTTAATACGCTCACTCAGGCGACTAATGTATTGATAACCGCCAAGGTTCCGCTTGAGGATTTACAAAACCAGTTAACCAAATTCGGAGACCTCTCCCAGGGCAACTCGCAAAAATTTACCAGTTATATTAACGCCTTTAGCAAGGCCGCCGCCAAAGGCAAAGCCGATATGGAAATCCTCAATACTTACATCAATCAGGGCGTGCCAATCCTCGACGCGCTGGCGAAGAATTTTAACGTTACCACCGAAGAAATTGTTGAGATGACGAGCCAGGGAAAAGTAAGTTTCGCCGATTTTTCTAACGCGCTCGACACGCTGACCGCCGCGGGCGGGCAGTATTTCGGTGGCATGGAACTGGGCTCGCAAAGCCTGTCCGCTATGCAAGAAGGGCTGAAAGAATCGATCAATTCCCTCGCGGCTTCTTTCGGCGAAGTACTGCTGCCGTCCGCGCTTGCCGTTTTCGGCGCGCTCACCGATATTTTTAACGCCATAAACGACAGCCCCATAGCAAAAGGCATACTCGCCGGAGCGTTGGTCATGCTGACCGGTTTCCTTGCCGCGATGGCTGTTAAAGCGACTATGGCGTTTGTCGCGCAAATGAACCTGAACTTTGCCGTGGGAGTCATGAACCCCGTGGTAATGGCCTCGACCATCGTTGTCGCGACGCTTGCGGCGGGATACACCATCTTGGCTTCTGACGCGCAAAAAGCCGCCAGGGAAACCGAAAACCTCGCGCGCAAACAAAGGGAACAACAGAACACGACACAAGAAAGCCTTACCGAGGTACAGCGATTTCATAGGGAAGTACAAAATTATGACATCGATAATACCATAAACGCGATAAACCGTCTTCAAGAAGCGATTAACGAGCAAGAAAACGCGGCGCGTCAACAAGGAGGATTTCTCGTAAGCAGCGATCAAACGAGACAGTTGCGAGCCGCCGTTAAGCGCTTTGAAGAACTTCGCTCTGATTTCATCAAGGAGTATTACAATAATTCAACCAGCGAAAAAATTCAGGAACTCCAAAACAGAATAAGTATCGCGCAAAAACTCATTGTAACGGTCGATATATCGGCGGAAGATAAATCGCGGCTTGAGGCAATCATCAGCGAGGCCAACGCGGAGATAGACAAACTTAACGGTGACATCAACGCGAAAGCGCGACAATGGAAAACAGAGTGGGCAGAAACGTGGAATAAATTTCAGGCGGAACAGGCGAATAACCCGTTCTATGACATCGAGCTAGAACGCAAGAAAACGCTGGAAGACGCTTATCAAAACTATGTGCGTAGCGGCAATCAGGAAACCCTTGATCAGGTGAACGCCTATTACGACAGTCAGCGGAACGAAGTCATACGGCGATTGGCTGATGAGGAAGCGCGGACACAACGGGAACTTTCCCGATCAAAAATTGATGATTTGGAATATGAAAAAGAAGCCGCGCTAAAAGTCATCGAGGAGCTGAGAGACCAGCGTATCTTCGCCGCCGCGTATACCGGCGAGGACATACAGGCCATACGGGAAAAATTTCAGGCGATGATGGACGAAACCGGCCTGCAATTTGACATAAGGATTGAAAAAACCGCCCTTGATGAAGCGCGGGAAGCGGTGAAAGATTGGCAACAAGAAATCGCTGATAGTCTCACGCTCGCCCTTATAAACATCGAGGGCTTCAGTTCCCAGGCCGCCGTTGCCCTCGGCGATTTAACCGCGCAGCTTATCGCGCTTTCCGTTTCCACCGCCCTCTCCGGTTTTGAGGAATTCGGACGGGCGCTGGGCGAAGGAAAAGATGGCCTCGAAGCTTTAGGGCAGGCTTTTGCCTCGATGGCTCAGCAGATACTGCGACAACTTCCCATGATGTTCCTGCAGGCGGGCTTACAACTCATCGCCAACGGGCAATGGGCGCTGGGGCTCGGTTTTATCGCCGCCGCAGGCTCAAGCGCCATTATTTCCGGTTATGTTGATGGAACTCAAAACGCCGCGCGGGCGGCCGAAGCGAACGCTCACGGCGGCGTATACGACGAATACGGCAGGGCGGCGCGGGCGTTCGCTTCCGGTGGCGCGTTCACTAATCAAATTGTGTCTAACCCCACATACTTCCGCCACGGCGGCGGGCTGGGTCTCATGGGAGAGGCGGGGCCGGAAGCGATTATGCCGCTCAAACGGATGCCCAGCGGCAACCTCGGCGTTGAAACAGAAGGCGGCGGGGCGCGTGTCACCGTCAATATCATCAACAACTCAGGCGCGACGGTCAGGCGGGAAGAACGCCATGACGAAAATGGCGGCAAACAAATTGATGTCATAATCGGCGAGATGGTCAACCGCCATATTTCATCCGGCAAGGCTGACCATATCATGAGCTCGCGGTACGGAACGCGGGCGGCGGGGGTATAAATGGCAACTATCACATGGCCGGAATTATTGCCGGCGGGCTTGCTCGCGGATGGGTTCTCGAAAGAACCGCAAAGCGGCGTTATTCGCTCCAGCATGGACGCGGGGCCTCAAAAAGCCCGCAGGCGGTATACCGCGCGTACCGTGGAATATTCCGGCAAACAAATATTCTCAGCGGCGGAGCTGGCGGTGTTTGAGCAATTCTATCATACGGTTCTGGCCGATGGAGCGCTGCGTTTTAATTTTACCGATCCTATTACGCGGGAAGCCGCCGAGTTTCGGTTTGCCGGCGATTACGCCGTTACCGCGATTGAAGGACTTTACGAGGTCAGCCTGCCGCTGGAGCGTCTATGAGCCGAATGTCCTTGGAAGCGGCCGCCGCCGCGCTCGCGCCGGAAACAGAAAAAGTCTTTCTCCATTTGCTGACTATCGAAACATCAGGCGGCGCGATACTGCGCTTCGTGGACAATAATCAAAATATTGTTTCACGGGGCGATGAATTTTTCGCGGCGGGCTTTACAATCATTCTGCCCGAACAAACCGGCAATACCCCGCGCCCGTGTCGCTTGGCTATCGACAATACCGATCTTTCAATTTTTCAGACTATCAAACAGGCCGTGGGGCAAGTCGTTACCGTTACGGTATGCGTCATTATGGCGGACACGCCGGATGTGTATGAGCGCGGCCCCTTGCGCTATCAACTGCGGAACGTTCGGGCGACCAAAGAAACTATCGAAGGCGAAGTATACGATTTTTATCTGAGCGACCGCAAGTTTCCCAAAGACACTTACGCGCCGGAAGATTTTGAGGGACTATTTTTTTGATGTATGAATGGGTGAAAAAATATGTAGGTATCCCCTTTGTGTCAAACGGCAGAACCGCCGCCGGATGCGATTGTTATGGCTTAGCGCGGCTGGCGCTGTGGACAGAATACGGCATAACGCTGCCTGAGTTGTCAACTGACTACGGCAACGCGCTGAATATCGCCGAAACGGCGCGGCTTTTTGCCGAGCGGCTGCCGGCGCTCGCGGCGGAAAAAATACCGTATCCAGAAGAACGCGCGGTCGCGCTCATCAGAGAGCGCGGCAGGCTGTGTCATATCGGCGTTGTCGCGGGTGGCGGGTATATTCTACATACCGGCGCGAAAACCGGAGCGGTGTGCCAACGGGCGGCGCATCCCGATCTGATTGGCCGTATCGAGGGGTACTATCATGTCCGTTAAAGTTATCGCCGAGTTGAATCCAACCAATACCAAACGCGCCGAGTTCGCCGTCAGCGCTAAACCAATCGCGGACATTATCGCCGAACTTAACACGGGCTTCGCTTTATCGCAAGCGCGAGTATGCCGGAACGGTGAAATTGTCACGGATTTTTCACGCCTCGCTTATGACGGCGACACGCTCTGGATAAAGTTTGTTCCACACGGCAGCCCGCAACAAGCCGGCGCGGGCATGAAAGTGGGCGGATACGCGCTGACTTTTCTCGGCATTGTCATTTCCGCCGTGTTTGGCTGGACGGGGGTAGGCGGGTTTATCGGCTCCGCGCTCATCGGCACAGGCCTTTCCATGACGCTTGGCGGTACTGTTTTGCTGAACATCAATATTCCGTCTATAAAAGACCGAGAAAAACCGGAGAATGATCCGTCTATCCGAGGCGGAAAAAATCAGGCGCGTCCACACGGCAGAATCCCCGTCCTCTTTGGGCGACATCGAGTATACCCCGATTTGGCGGCTAACCCATATACCGAAATTATCGATGGCAAACAATACCTTACGCAATTATTTTGCGGCGGCTATAGAGACTGCGAAATAGACCTCGCCACTTTGAAACTTGGCGACACATCCCTGCTTGAGTTATCCGCGACGGGCGATATTGCTCAAATCCTTTCCGGAGCGGATTCGATTATCAGATTGGAAATACTCCAGAATGGCCAGCCGTCAAATCTTTACCCGCATTGTGTCCATGAGGAAGCTATCAACGCGCCGCTGCAAAATGAAGTTGACGGCGGCGATGACCAGAAAATTTCCGGGGAAATAGTCCGTACTACCCCCGATAAAACCGACACCATAAACGTTGACATATTTTTATATAACGGCATCGGCAAATATAATGACGAGGGCGACTTGCGGTCAGCCTCCGTAGAGGTCGCGGCTTTCTATAAAAAAGCGGACGACCCCGATTCCGCGTATCAATCGCTCGGTTTTTTTAACAATGGAAGCAATACGCTCTCCGGCCAAGAATTAAAAACCAAGCGATACCAGATAACCAAAACCGGTCTCATTCCCGGACAATACACCGTCAAAATCAAGCGCGTGACCAAAGATTCAACCGACAGCAAAGTTGTCGATCAGGTATATATCGGCTCTATCCGCTCGATTAAATCCGCGCGCCCCATCCGCGTTGAGCGCCAGCGGGATTTGACCGTTATTGCCATGCGGGTGTTGGCGACAAGCAAACTAAACAATATTGTTGATAGTTTTAATTATATAGCGACCTCAAAACTGCCGGTCTATTCGGGCGGCGGATCGGGCGCGCTATACTGGCTGACCAGCGCCACTACCCGCAACCCAGCGGCAACGCTATTATACGCCTTGCGGGGCGGAGCCGCGCAGCAAATCGTGGCGGCTGATGATATTGACTGGGAATCGTTTGAGCGTTTTTACGCCTGGTGCGAGGAGCGCGAGTACGCGTGTAACGCTTATCTCGCGGAATCCGTTACTATAGCCGAACTGCTGCGGATGATAGGCGGCGCCGCCCGCGCCGATATTCTGCGGATTGATTCCAAAATCAGCGTTGTTCAGGACATTGAAAGGCCGTCCCCGGTTCAGCTTTTTACTCCGAAGAACACAAAAAATTACAGCGTGACAATGCTGAGCGCGGATATCCCGGACGCCATATCGCTGCGTTTCATAGACGAGAAAGCGGGCTTTGCCCAGAATGAGCTTCAGCTCTACAATACCCCGGACGGAAACCGCGTAATGGAACCGGACACAATCCAAAAATGCGACTTGTGGGGCGTTACCGGATCGGAACAAGCCCGCCGTGTCGGCATGTACAATTATGGCTGCCTCAAACACCGTCCGTTTATTCACTCCATTGAGGTTGACATTGAGTACCTGCTTTGTAATAAAGGCGATTGGATTCAATACGCTGGAGACCTCGCGTTAACCGGAGCCGCGCAAGGGCGCGTCATTGAGCCGCTATGGTCGGACGGCTTCTGTGTGGGATTCCGCGCCGATGAGCCGGTCGCTATGGAAGCGGGCAAACAGTACGCGGCGCGGTTGCGCAAGCCGGACGGAAGCGTCCTGTTGAAAACCGTCTCCGTTATTCGAGAGCCGGACGAGATATATCTTGTCGAGCCATTCGCCGAAGACGACGCGCCCCGCAAAGGCGATATTTACGCTTTTGGCGTTAGAGGACAAGAAAAACTTGACCTTATAATAACCGATATTCAGCCGCAGGCCGATCTCTCGGCGACGCTTACTTGCGTTGAGCACAGCCCCGCGATATTCGCCGTCGATGATCCGGATTTTGTCTTGCCCGAATTTGAAAATAAGATTACCCCTGTTTCCGGGGCTGTCGATTCCGGCGTGGCAAACCCAAATCAATGGAAGTTATTTATCGTCTACCATGACGCCGATTATGAGCCGCCGCGCCCACGGGGAAACGGGCAGTCAAATGGCTGGCATTACGCGCAAACCCAACGGGCGGTGTGGCAGTCAGATAAAATGGCCGAAGCGATTGACTCAGGCGAATGGGGGCCGCCGGTCAGAATTAAAGCGGAGCGCGGAGATACCGATGTTAATCCGATCTACCTTTCGCTTTCCCCTCAAAATATAACGCTCGAATGCGACAGCGACGGGAATATCCTGACAGGGCTTTTGCCCTTTGCTTCTCAGGCCGCTTTGTATAAATGGAATTACCGGATACCCTCTTCAAGCGATAAACGCTATTTCACTGGAACGGGCGGAAATCAATTCGATCCCGCGCTGGGCGACTTCTATCCATCCGGCCCCTTTATCGTCTTCGCGCTCGCGGACGCTCCAAAAGGGATTTCAATAAGCGAGGACGGATTGATAACGGTCGAGGCGGACGCGGCGCTGGAGGACGCAAACAGTATCTCAGTACAGGCGCGGTATCTGGAAGAAACATATTCCGCGACTCTGTCCATTGCGATAAGGAAACGCGCCGGAGAATCCCGCTATTTGGGGACTATCGATACTTTGCCGGAAACAGCGGCGATAACGATTCTCAAAGGGCCGGCGCGAGGCAACGCGCGCGCCTTGCAGGGCAACTATGTATTGGCTGTCGCTAGTGGCTATAACTGGCAAGCCGGAAGAGTCTACCAGTGGACAGGTCTCGCGTGGGAATATCGCGAGCCGCAGAATCATTCCGATCTGTACGCGCGCTGCTTTGCCGATGGTCTTGACGCGCCGGAACTAACTCAGGACATGGGCTGGTTTGGCGCGGTCTTCGCCAAACTCATTATCGCCCAGAAAGCGGCGATTGAGGAACTACAGACACAAGTTATCACGCTTCAACAAGGCGGCGCGATACAGAGCGCGGACTTTGTGGAAAATGGCAATAAGGGGTTTCGCCTCAAGTCTGACGGAGACGTGGAATTTAACAACGGTAAATTCAAAGGGCATATCGAGGCGGAAAGCGGATCGTTTAAAGGCATTATATACGCTAACGACGGAAAATTTACAGGAAAAATTGAAAGCGGTAATTTACTAACTGACTATGATCCAAGCTCTCTAATAAGATTGCCAGCAACAGGGAATTATTCATCAACAGCGTTTTATAGCGATGTCCGAAGAGCTGTTTATACGGCTCTTGGAAGAGACTTGACCAAAGATTTAATAGTAACCCCTGATGATAGCGCGTTTATGTTTAATGGCGTTATCCGCAAAATAAAGCTCATTGAGTTCTACGGTTATTATGGCCCGTTGCCAAATATACCTTTCCACGTGATTTTTACATTGGATAATGGTAGCGCGATTGGGCGCAATTTCATAACTCATGATAGAATTGGCAATGAATTGCGTTGGCTTCAGTTTGGCACGGGTGATATGAAGATACGGCTGGTAGGACTCGGATCAGCAGCGGTGGGAGCGGCCGGAACGGTTTATTTTAAGCCAAAAGAAGATGGGAAATATCTTATGATAACATAAATCCTTTTTAAGGATTTATTTTAGTTAGCACACCCAAATTGTCGATTATGTTTAACCGATCATCTTTGAAAAAATAATGTTTAATCGAAACAGGCCATCTTGGCTCGGTTTGCCAAAATAAAAACAAATGATGATCATTATATGTATATGTGCCTGTAAATCGTGGATCAACATTGGTTTTTACCTGCCACCAACTAACATCATTATCGCCAAATACCCACCGTTCTAATTCATTTTCCCATGTGCCTATAAACGGATTGGGCCGGTTTGTTTCATTATCCATGTTTCCAGTATCGCATGAAAACAAGAGAACCACAACGGAAATAATTATAAATAATTTTTTCAAGACTTCTCTCCAATGAGTTAATTATAATTCGCGTAATAAGCGTCTGTCAACATTAACTCATGTAGGGCTGCCATTAACAATATACATCATAATAGGCTCATGGCATACACAAAAACCGAATGGAAAGCTCGGCAAGGCGTTAATCTTAATAAGTTCACGAAATCGCGAGAAACAGAGGAAAGCGTCATTTTAACCAATACGCCCGACTCCATTACACAACCAGGCACGCCCTTTACCGCCGACAACATGAACAAAATCGAGCAAGGCATAGCTGAAGCTCATACAACGGCGGACAGGGCGGTGGAGAGACTTCAAAGCGAGATCAATCGAGCGACTGACGCGGAAGAGGATATTAAGTCCACCCTCGAAGAAATGTCCGGTATTTTCGAAGTGGCGGACACAGCGATAAAAAACGCGCTTGAGGCGGAGGCTCAAGAAAGGGAAAATGAGGACAACAGAGTTCTCGATGAGGCAAAAAGTTATACGGACAAAACGATACTCACCACGCATACATGGCTGCCCTCCGGTGACTTAAAATCGGATCTGCCCGTTGGCGGCTTGAACAAGAAATTAAACTATCTATGCCGGGTCATTGCCGATCCGGTTCTCGCGAATAACGGCGTATATCAGGCGATAGCGGGCTGGACAACCGCGCCTGTCTGGACATATTACAGCGACAACGCCGACTGGATAGACGAGAACGAGCTTAAGGAAGCGATAGCGAGTCATAACACCAGTAACGCCGCGCATAATGATATAAGACAATACGCTGTCGCGGGGATCGCGATTCAAAATAATCCAACAGCCGAGCAGATAAAAGCAAAAATGGAATTGAATAATGTTCAAAATGTCAATCAGCAAGACGCAACGAACATAACGGCGGGAACTTTAGCGGAAGGCCGTTTGCCCAGTTTGACAATAGAAAGAAGCGAGACAAGTACCGATGCCGGGACAGCCTTGAAGACGGGAACTATAAAATCTTTAATTCAATGGCTCAGACAAGGATTAAATTATATTAAAAATAATTATGTTATTAATACAAGAACAATCAATGACAAACCGCTATCAGCGAATATTACTCTTGTAAAAGGGGATGTAGGCTTAGGAGATGTCGATAACGTTCAACAGGCCACTAAAGCCAATTTTGATAGCCATGTTGGCAATACTACAGCCCATATAACAGGGGCGGAACGGACAGCATGGAACGCTAAG
>QMCE01000781.1_pt1 | contig 16820 bp, 16 predicted proteins | sample 1821851 | NCBI WGS metagenome assembly QMCE01 (sample SAMN09453174, study PRJNA476694) | Termite gut metagenome, whole genome shotgun sequencing project. | isolation source: worker | host: Odontotermes sp. | place: South Africa:Pretoria | collected 2016-01-28
ACCCGGCGCAAAAGCGCAAATATATTATGATAGACGGATTTTGATCGAAGATCAGTATAATACCACCGCGGAACAATATAACTGTCACCAATTTGTAATCAATGCCGTTTGCCGGAGGAAATTTGCCGCGCCCCCGCGTTTTTGTGAGAAACCTCCAACGAATACCGCGTAGCGGGTACGGTTTGCAACGCCAGGCATGCTTTTGTATACTGTCGCGCTAAAATTCTTTTCCTATTTCTTGCGCTTGCTTAACCCCTTAGCATCCTTTATAATGAGGGATAGTAGCCGCGCCGTAAAGGCAATCAGGCAATGGAGGTACATATGATCCGTTTCGACCCCAAGCGCAAAATGCTCATGGAATCGGAATACAACTATCAGCTGCAGGAACGCGACGAACCGCATCTCTACCGTGAGATGTTCCCCTACACCGAGATACCCAAGTGCACCTTCAACCAGCGCACCAGCCCCATTGATCCGCCCGACGAGATATGGATCACCGACACCACCTTCCGCGACGGGCAGCAAAGCCGCGCGCCCTATACGCCCGAGCAGATCGTTACCCTCTTTAAGCTGCTGAGCAAGCTGGGCGGCCCAAAAGGAAAAATTCGCCAGTGCGAATTCTTTTTGTACAGTGACCGCGACAAAGAAGCGGTACGCCGTTGCCAAGATCTCGGGTTTGCTTTCCCCGAGATCACCGGCTGGATCCGCGCCTCGAAGAAGGATTTCCAGATGGCCCGCGAAATGGGGCTCAAGGAGTGCGGCATCCTTGTGAGCTGCTCCGATTACCACATCTACAACAAGCTGCACAAAACCCGTCACGACGCGCTGGAAACATATCTTTCCGTAGTGCGCGAGGCGTTGGATGTGGGAATGCGCCCGCGCTGCCATTTCGAGGATATCACCCGCGCCGATTTTTACGGCTTTGTCGTCCCCTTTGCGCAGGCTCTCAACGAGATATCGCGCGACAGCGGCGTCAAGATCAAAATTCGCGCCTGTGATACGCTGGGCTACGGCATTCCGTACCCCGGCGCGTCGCTGCCGCGCTCAGTGGCCGGCATCATCTACGGCCTGCGTAACTACGCCGGTTACGAGCCCGAACAGCTCGAATGGCACGGCCACAACGATTTTTACAAAAGCGTCGTCAACGCGGGATGCGCATGGCTCTACGGCGCGGCCGGCGTCAACTGCTCGCTGCTGGGCATCGGCGAGCGCACCGGTAACACTCCGCTCGAGGCTATGGTGATCGAGTACGCGCAGCTGCGCGGTACGCTGGACGGCATGGATACCACCGTTATCCGCGATATCGCCGATTACTACGAGCGCGAGCTGGGCTACGAGATCCCCGCCAAAACCCCCTTTATCGGCAGCGAGTTCAACATGACGCAGGCCGGCATACACGCCGACGGCATCCTCAAGGATGAAGAGATCTACAATATCTTCGATACCCGCGCCCTGTTAAACAGCCCGCCCGGCGTTGCCATATCGGCCACATCGGGTGCCGCGGGCGTGGCCGTGTGGCTCTCAAACGCCGTCTTCAAGGGCCAGCCTCCCCTATCGAAGGACGACGAGCGCGTTCTTCGTCTCAAGGCCTGGGTCGACGAACAATACGAGAACGGCCGCGTCACCGTCATCGGCTTCGAAGAGCTCTGGCAAGCGGTCCACGCGCTGAATATCGTCTGATAAAAGCGTACAGGTGAAAGCAAACGAGCGCGGCCCTACCGCAAACAGGGCCGCGCTCGCTTCCGCTTTCAGAAATGGTTTCTCACCTTATACCTCGTATGCAACATCTCATGCGCGAGGCTGCTGCCCGGCTCGTCAAAGAATTCCTCGTAAAGCTTGACGACAACGGGGTTATCGTGCGATTTTCGTATCGTTTTAGCGACGTCGGCATTGTAGAGCACCGAGGCGCGCAAGGCGGAAAGATCGGTGAAGTTGCGCACGTGGGCCATCTGCACCGGCTGGCCGCCGCCGTTGATGCACCCGCCCGGGCAACCCATGATCTCGATGAAATGATACTGCTTTTTTCCGCTCTTTACCTTTTTGAGCAGTGCGTCGGCGTTGGCCAGACCCGAGGCCACGGCCACATTGAGGGTCATTTCGCCCACGCGGTAGCTGGCCTCCTTCACGCCCTCCATGCCGCGCACCTTCACAAAATCCACAGGGGCGCCGTCGTCGCCGGTGATGCGGTACACGGCGGTGCGCAGTGCGGCTTCCATCACGCCGCCCGTCGCGCCAAAAATAGTGCCGGCGCCCGTGCTTTCGCCCAGCGGCCTGTCGAAATCCTCGTCGGGCAGCAGCGTAAACTCAATGCCGGCGCGCTTTATCATCCGCGAAATCTCGCGGGTGGTCAGCGCTACGTCCACATCGGGCACGCCGGCCGCCGATTCGTGTTCGCGGCTGATCTCAAACTTCTTGGCCGTGCACGGCATGATGCCCACGACAAAGATATCCTTAGGGTCCAGACCGCGTTTTTTGGCGTACCATGTTTTGGCGATAGCGCCAAACATCTGCTGCGGGCTCTTGCATGTGGAAAGATTTTGGATAAACTCGGGGTAATAGTGTTCGCAGTACTTCACCCACCCCGGCGAGCAGGAGGTAATAAGGGGCAGCTTGCCGCCCTTTTGCACCCGCCCGAGCAGCTCGTTTGCCTCTTCTACTATTGTCATATCGGCGGCAAAATCGGTGTCGAAAACACCGTGAAAGCCTAACCTGCGCAACGCGGCAACCATCTTGCCGGTGGCGTCGGTGCCGATAGGCATGCCAAACGCCTCGCCTATCGTGGCGCGTATCGACGGCGCGGTTTGCACAATGACATGCTTTGTGGGGTCGCCCAGCGCATCCCATACCGGCTGGGTCTGATCGCGCTCGTGGATGGCTCCGGTGGGGCAAACAACGATGCATTGCCCGCACGAGACGCACGCCACATCGCCGAGGTTCTGGTCGAAGGCACAGCCGATATGGGTGGCAAAGCCGCGGTCGTTGGGGCCGATAACGCCCACATGCTGCATGCGCGCGCAGGCCGCCTCGCAGCGGCGGCAGAGGATGCACTTGGAATTGTCGCGCACCATGTGCATGGCGCTGTCGTCGAAGGAATACTCGTGCATATGGCCCTCGTAGGCCGTTTCGTCGTCGACGCCAAAGAGCCAGCACAGCCGCTGGAGCTCACAGTTGCTGGAGCGGATGCACGAGAGGCACTGCCGTTTGTGGTCGCTTAATATAAGCTCCAGCGTGGTGCGCCGCGCCCTTTGCACCCGTTCGGTGTTGGTGAATATCTCCATTCCCTCGGCCACCGGGTAGGTGCAAGAGGAAACCAAATTGCGCATCCCCTTCACCTCGACGACACAGATGCGGCACGCGCCGATCTGATTGATCTCCTTGAGGTAGCACAGCGTGGGAATTTCTATGTGCACCGTTCTGGCCGCCTCGAGGATAGTCATTTCCTTGTGTACGGCCAGCGGCATTCCGTTTATTTTGATGGTGACGGTATCCACCGCGTTCCCTCCTATTCCTTCACAATAGCGCCCTGACGGCACTTTTCGTAGCACGCGCCGCATTTGACGCATTTTTCGGGGTCAATGACATGCGGCTTTTTGAGCTCGCCGGCAATGGCCCCGGCGGGACATACCCGCGCGCACAGCGTGCAGCCAATGCACTTCTCCGCGATAATTTTGTAGGCGAGCATACTCTTGCAGACATGGGCGGGGCAGCGTTTTTCGTGAATATGCGCCTCGTATTCGTCGCGGAAGTAGCGGATCGTGGAAAGCACCGGGTTAGGGGCCGACTGGCCGAGACCGCACAACGCGTTTTCGCGTATATACCGGCAAAGCTCTTCCATGCGCTCGATGTCGCCGGATTTGCCGTTGCCGCCGGTAATGCGCTCTACCATTTCGAGCAACCGGCGCGTGCCGATGCGACAGGGCGTGCACTTGCCGCAGCTCTCGTCCACGGTAAAATCGAGGTAATAGCGCGCCATATCTACCATGCAGCTATCTTCGTCCAGTACAATAAGCCCGCCCGAACCCATCATCGAGCCAATGGCGGTGAGGTTATCGTAATCGATCGGGATATCGAGATGTTCGGCGGGGATACATCCGCCCGACGGCCCGCCTGTCTGCGCCGCCTTGAACTTTTTGCCGTGCGGGATGCCGCCGCCGATTTCTTCGACGATTTCGCGCAGCGTGGTGCCCATAGGCACCTCGACAAGGCCGGTGTTGGTGATATGTCCGCCCAGCGCGAACACCTTGGTACCCTTGCTCTTTTCGGTGCCGATGGCGCTGAACCACTCGGCCCCCAGCAAAATGATACGGGGGACGTTGGCGTAGGTTTCTACATTATTTTGCACCGTGGGTTTGCCGAAGATACCGCTGACGGCGGGGAAGGGCGGGCGGGGGCGCGGCTCGCCGCGGTGACCCTCTATCGAGCGGATGAGGGCGGTTTCCTCTCCGCAAACAAACGCCCCGGCGCCTAAGCGGGTCTCGATATCAAACGAGAAGCCCGTGCCGAAGATATCCTCGCCCAAAAGGCCCATGTCGCGCGCCTGCCCGATGGCGATCTGCAGCCGCTTGACCGCGATGGGATACTCGGCGCGCACGTAGATATAGCCTCTGTTTGCCCCTACGGCGTAGCCCGCTATTGCCATGGCCTCGAGCAGCGCGTGCGGGTCACCCTCCAGGATAGAGCGGTCCATAAACGCGCCGGGGTCGCCCTCGTCGGCGTTGCAGCACACGTACTTTTCGCCGGGAGGCTGCGCCGCCGCGAAAGACCACTTGAGCCCGGTGGGAAAGCCCGCGCCGCCCCGGCCCCGCAGACCCGAAGCCTTGACAACGTCGATGACCTCGCCCGGCGTCATCCGCGTCAGCGCTTTGGCCAGCGCCTGATAGCCGTCGAAGGCAATATATTCGGTGATATCCTCCGGGTCGATCCTGCCGCAGTTGCGCAGGGCCACGCGCATTTGCTTTTTATAAAAGCCGGTATCGTCCAGCGACGCGACCTCGCCGTCCGGCAACAGCGTTTCGCCGTATACCAGCCGCGTGACGGGACGCCCCCTGAGCAAATGCTCGCTTACAATTTCGGGCACGTCCTCTTCCTTCACCATCGAGTAGAACGTTCCCTCGGGGTACACTATCATGATGGGGCCCAGCGCGCAAAGGCCGAAGCACCCCGTTTTTACCACCTTGACCTCACCCGAAAGCCCGGCGGAGGCAACCTCGCGCTCCATCGCGTCAATCAGGGCAAGGCTGCGTGACGATGTGCAGCCTGTGCCGCCGCATACCAGCACATGAGACCGTATCATGCCTTCTCCTCCTCGTCCCTGACGGCAACCGTGTATTCCGCCACCGGCCGCCCGCCGGCGAGATGCCGCTTTACTATCTCAACCGCCCGCTCCCGGGTCACCTTCCCATAAGTAACGGGTGTTTTTCCCGGCAACAGTATCTGTGCCACAGGCTCCTGCCCACACAGGCCGAGGCAGTCGGTCACCAGCACCTGCGCCTCCAGCTTCGCGGCGGCAATGGCCTGCGTGAAAGCGTCCAGCACATCGCGGGCGCCGGCCGCAATACCGCAATCGCCCATACTCACACGTACGCGCGGGCCCGCAAAATTGTCGTCCCGCACCCACATGCCGTCGCGCGCCCGCTCTCGGGCAGCATTCAGCTCCTCCATCGATTTCATCAACACAACCCCTAGATTTATTATTTTCTTCTCCCGGGAAGGTTGCCGCGCCTCTGCCCGGCGACCGTTTCGCCAAGATTGTTAAGGTAATAACAACTTCGTTAACATAGTAACAAATCCGGCGCGAAAAATCCATAGGGAAATGTGCGGTTCGCCTGCCCTCAAACCGCGCGGAGCCGGCATATCGCCGTTTGTCGGTGTGCGATTTATGCACACCTGATAGTTTTCTCGCAAGCAGATGCAATGATTTTACATAGTGATTAATTCAGTTGTGCAATTAGCACATAAATATTTCGGAATATTTGTCACAAAATAAATGCTGCCTCTTTCCGGCTGCCGGATGCCGGGAAGAAGGCGGGATCGTCTTTTTTCCGTACGCTTGCCCCATTCTTTTTCAGCCTGCTTTTTCCAATGGTATTTTGTCAGGGCGGGGATACATTAACCGTAAGAAGCTATGGAAAATTCCGAGAGGAGATACCCGCGTGGAAACGATCACCGATAAAAGCTACGGCCAGATGGTAAAAGAGGCGTCGCCCCGCAGCCATGCAAAGCGCAATATCCCAATGGCCTTTCTCATCGGCGGCACAATTTGTACGTTGGGGCACGCGTTCATCCGGCTGTATACGCACCATGGCATACCGGAGGAGATTGCCTTTCCGGCCGCTTCGGTAACGCTTGTGTTTTTATCTTGTCTGGCTACAGGGCTCGATGTTTACGATAAGCTTGCCAAATGGGGCGGCGGCGGCACCCTTGTGCCTATCACCGGCTTTGCCAATGCCATTACCGCACCCGCTCTCGACTACAAAAGTGAAGGCTATGTGCTGGGGCTTGGCGCGCGGCTTTTTTCCGTTGCCGGGCCGGTGATCGTTTACGGCATATCCGCCGGCGTGGTGTATGGGCTGGTTTTGTTTCTGTTTGGATTGTACTGAATAGCATCACTTCATCACCGTATCAGAGGAGGAAAAACAATGCCAACCGCCATAGGACGTTATACCGTCCGCTTCGATGGCTGCCCCGGCGTGTTGGGCGAGGCTGCCGTCGGCGGTAAAAAGGAAGCCGAAGGGCCTATCGGCAAACACTTCGATATTTTGAACAACGATATCCTCTTCGGACAAAAAACATGGGAGCTTGGCGAAAGCGAGATGCAGCGGCAGGCCGCGCAAAAGGCGCTGGATAAATGCGGCCTTTCGCCCGGCGATATCCGCTACCTCTTCGCCGGCGACCTGCTCAATCAGATCGTGGCCAGCCACTTCGGGCTGCGCGGATTGGGTATCCCGTTTTTAGGGCTGTACGGGGCCTGTTCGACTATGGCGCAAGCCCTTCTTCTCGCGGCTATGATGGTAGAGGGCGGGTTTGCGGCGCGCGCTATGGGCGTAACATCGTCTCACTTCTGCTCGGCCGAACGGCAGTACCGCTTTCCGCTCGAATACGGCGGCCAGCGCCCGCCAACCTCGCAATGGACAGCCACCGCCGCCGGCGCGGTGATTGTGGCGGAGCATGCCGGCCCGCCCTATGTGCGAGCCGCGACGGTAGGCACTATCGAGGATAAGGATATACGCGACGCGGGAAACATGGGCGCGGCCATGGCGCCGGCCGCCGCCGTTACGCTGAGCCGTTTTTTTGCGGATACCGGTACCGCTCCGGGCGATTACGACGTGATTTTCACCGGTGATTTGGGCGCGGTGGGCTCGGAGCTGTTTGTGCGGCTTATGGAACGCGAGGGACACGACATGCGGCCCAGGCACGCCGATTGCGGCCTTATCCTCTACGACCGCGATATACAAGCGGTCGACGCCGGCGGTTCGGGCGCCGGCTGCTCGGCTGCGGTGCTCTGCGCCTATTTGCTGCCCGCATTGCGCGAGGGCAAAACAAAAAACGCCCTCTTTATGGCCACCGGAGCGCTGATGTCTCCCATGAGCGTCCAGCAGGGGCAAAACATCCCCGCAATTGCGCATTTGGTACATCTATCGGCAGAAAGCTCATAAGTAACCGATGATTTAATCTTGCCGCTATCGTGCAAGCAACGGTGCGATGCCGCGCTTTTCCTGCCTTCGGCGGGGATAACACAATGAATCGGTGCTAACTTGAGAACGTTTGTGCCGATTGCAAACTATAAGAATCGGAGGATCATGATGGATATTTTATGGGATTACGCAAAGGCGTTTCTTGTTGGCGGCGGCATCTGCGCTGTGGGGCAGGTGCTGATCGATTACACCAAGCTGACCCCGGCCCGCATTCTGGTAAGCTTTGTGGTGTTGGGTGTAGCGTTGGGGGCGTTTGGCATTTACCAGCCGCTGATAGATTGGGCGGGCGGCGGCGCAAGCATTCCGCTGCTGGGCTGGGGCAATAACATTGCGAAGGGCACCCTCGACGCGGTGCGTGAGAAAGGCGTCATGGGCATTTTAACAGGCGGGCTCACCGCCTCGGCCGCCGGCATAACCGCCGCTATCTTCTTCGGGTTTTTGGTGGGGGTAGTATTTAAGCCAAAATTTAAGGAATAGCGTAAGGGCTGGGAATTATCTTTATCGGTTGCGTTTTGCTCGATTATGCCTTATAATAGGGGTATCTCCAGCGAAAGAAAGGGAACCCCCCGATGCGCGACCGCGATGCCGTTGCCCGCCAAATTGCCTACGGCGCGATGATAGCGGCGGTGTACACCGCCCTGTGCCTTGCCACGCCGATGTTGAGTTATCATATGATACAGGCGCGCCTTGCCGAGGCGCTCACACTGTTGCCGGTGCTCTCGCCCATCGCGGTGTGGGGCGTTACGGTGGGCTGCGCTGTTTCCAACCTTGTGGGCTGGTTGTCGGGCGCCAACCCCATCGGCTACATGGATGTTTTGTTCGGCACCGCCGCCACGCTGCTGGCAGCCCTGCTTTCGTACCGGCTGCGTCATGTGCGGTTCAGAGGCGTTCCGGTGGCGTCGGCGCTGGCGCCGGTAATATGCAATGGCGTCATTATCGGCGCGGAGCTTTCCATTCTCGATCTGGGCAGGCTGCATCCGGGCTTTTTGCTGGGAGCCGGCGCCTATGTGGCGGCGGGTGAGTTCATCGTCTGCTTTGTGTTGGGCCTGCCGCTGGTAATGGGGCTTGAGCGGCGCGGTATTTTGCTCGGCAATCGCTAATTGGCTTCTTTCTATTATCAAAGCACCGGCGTGATTCATTCACGCCGGTGCTTTGATGTTACGCACCGCACGCCGCTTCCGCGTCACGGATACTGATGCAGCTTTTTCTGAGCTGGATCAGTATAACGCAAAAACATCGCCCCTTTGGCGGCGTTTTTCACCTTTTCCCCGCTTTTTTCATATTCTGGAGAAGCGATGCAACGCACCGTAAAACGCGGTGGCGATACACGGGCGGGTGCTTGGCAGGGGAAGGAGCGGATACCGTGAATATTGTGATGACCGTTGCGGTGTGTATGCTGTGCGCCATCGGGCTGGTGCAGGCGGCGGGATGGCTGTTTATCGCGCTTTGCAGACCGTGCCGCGCGCGGTGCGAGGAGCCCGCGTGCCATGTGATAACGCTGCCCCGCACTCCCGCCGAGTTGGAGGCGCGCTTGCGCTACGAGCTTTTTTTGCTGCGCTGGTGCGACGACGCGCGCCCGCGCCGCATAATCCTGCTCGACACCGGGCTGGACGATACCTGCCACGCCATCGTAAACGCTATGCTGCGCGGCGTCGGCGGTATCGCGATATGCCGGCCTGAAGAAATTGGAGATATCGTTGCCGGAAGCTGATATCGTCGGCCGCTATTACCGCAGCCCCGCCTTTTCGATATTTTGCAGATGCTCTTCATATGTTCCGGCGTAGTAGTAGTTGGCGTCGGCGTCGGTGACAAAGAAGAAATAATCGCTTTCGGCGGGGCCAAGGGCGGCGTGAATGGCGTCGAGGCCGGGGTTGCAGATAGCGCCGGCGGGCAGCGCCGGGCAAATGTAGGTATCGTAGTATTCTGCAAAACGCTCTCCGCCCTCGATAAACGGCTTGATAGCGCCCTCTACATAGATATAAGTGACGTCGCATTGCAGGGGCATCCCCTCGTTCAGGCGGTTGTGCAGCACCGACGATATCATGGCCATCTGCGGGCGGCCCATCGCTTCCTTTTCGATAATGGAAGCCAGAGTGAGTATTTCGTCGGCGGTGTAGCCGCTTTGGCCGGCCAGCAGCCGCAGCTCGGGTGTGAACATCTGCTCGGTGCGGCGCAGCATCCGCTCGAGGATAGCCTCCGGGGTATCGCTTGTGTAAATCTCGTAGGTATCGGGAAAGAGATAGCCCTCGAGCGCAAAGGCCCGGCCGGAATGCTCCGCGCGTTGCGCGAGCAGCGGGTAGCCGCTTACATCCAGTGCCTGCGCGGCCCCTATAAACTCGGCCGCCGTGCAAACGCCCTCCTCCTCCAGCGTCATGCCAATGCGGGCCAGCGTGTAGCCCTCGGGTACGGTGAGGCGCACCGTTGGCGGCTGCGCCGGCTGTGGTGCGGGGGGCACGCCTGCTTCGCCGGATACGGGCCTGTCCGCGCCGCCGCCCTCAGACGACGCGCCGCTTCCGGGCGGCGCGGACGGCAAAGAGAGCGAGGCGCGCGCACCGCAGCCCGCAAGCAGCAGCACACTCGCCAGCAGCGCGGCAAGGCGTATTCTCATAGCTTTTTCACAATTCCTTTTCCACGAAAAGCGGCCGCTCAAACAGTAAGCGGCCGCTTTGCTCCGTTTTTAACGCGAATCAGGGAAATATCCGTTACAAAATCGGGCGTTTGTAATTGGGGTTTTGTGTTACCGCCACCTTGGCGGTGCCGGCGGGCACCATCTTGCCCATTACAACAAAGCGCTGGTCGGCGCTGGGCCCGAAGGCGCGCGTGCACGTAGAAAGCGTAATGATATGGTCGCCCCATGCCACCGGTACATCGTAGGTGTGCAGACTGCGCAGCTTTGCCTCGGCCACGATGGCGTTAAACTGCTCCTGGGTAGGGTCGGTGCGGTAGTATACAAAAGCCGTCTCGGAATAGAAGGCGGCAAACACCTGAAAGACATACGCCCCCTGTATGTTGGAATAGTTGATGAACTGGTAATCCTTCGCGAAATCGTAGTGGTGGAAGGCGGCAAGTTGCGCAAACATCACATCGGTGGCCGTACCGATGCGCGGGTTGGCCGAAACATTCGTCCAGTTGTGGCCGTACAAAACGGTATTGGGCGACATTTCTTCCAGCGTGCCCGTCCTGGTTTGGCCCTCGGCGTAAATCACGCCGTTGCGGCTGTAATTCTTATAGATATCCTTATCGATATAATAGAAAGTATCGGGGTAGAACAGAACGGGGTGGCTGATGTTGGTGCCCTCGACATAGAGCCAGCCCTGCACATCGTTATTGACGGCCTTGTGCAGCGCTATGTAGTCGGCAAACGTATAAGGGGTGGCGGTATCGACGGCAAAGCCTGTTGCCGATACACCCAGCGTAAAGAGCAGGGCAAGCAGGATAGCGGTAGCTTTTTTCATGAAGGGCACGCTCCTAATCGATTTTTTGACTTCTATCAGTATAGCACAAACCGCACCGAAAAAACAACGCCACTTCTTTCGGCATTATGCCGGAATTTTGTGGTGAATTTTTGGCGAATAAAACCAGAAACGATATTGTAAATATTCTTAAAACCTGTTCTCGATGTGGATACGCGATCGCAGCTTCCGCGAAGAATACCGATTCGTTTTTACCCTCTGATCCCCATTGCGATATCGCTGTAGTCACAATTTTCGGGCGTGACTACGGCTTGTATCACCGTTACCAGTCTCTCGTTGGGGAATACGCTTATCTCCTGCCCGCCGAAGCCACGCGCATGGAAAGCCCCCTGCGGCGAAAGCCACCAGAGCAAGCCATAACGCGCCTCCGGGGTGGGCGGGCGCACGGCCTCCGCCGCATACTGCGCCGGGATAAGCCGCGCGCCCCGCCATCTGCCGCAGTCCAGCATAAGCTGCCCCAGCTTGGCCATATCGCGGGGTGTAAGATTGGCGCTGTCATCCTCGCCGCGGCAGGGGTAGCAAACACCGCGGGGCGACGTTGTCCATTGCTTGCTTGTGATCTCAAGCGGCTTGTAGAGATACTGCTCGCACACCTCCCATGCGGTGCCGCCGCACGCCCGGCCAAGCACCGCCGAAAGCAGGATAGCGTCCCACTCTTTATAAATAAAGCGCGACCCCGGCGCAAAATCCATGTCGAGCGCGGCAATATAGGAAATCCAGTCGTCGCCCGCGCGGTGCATCTCCTCAAGCGGCGGGCAGCGGTACCTTATGCCGCCGCGCCATCTGATTCCCGAGCGCTGCGCAAGCAAATGGCGCAGTGTGATATCGCGGTGCAGGGGGTGTTTTCCTTCGGCGAAGGGGGCGAGATACCGCCCCACCGGTTCGTCGAGACCGCCGATAAGCCCCCGGCCAAGACAGACGCCCAACACCAGCGAGAGGATGCTCTTCCACACCGATTTTACCGGCCCGCGCGTAAGCGCCGTCGCGCCGCCCAGATACCGCTCGAAGACAGGTGCGCCGTCCTGATATGCCAGCACGGCGCTCACAAGGCGGTAATCGCGCGCGGCAAGGTATTCGTCCAGCCGGTTCAGGAATTCCATATCCATAGGTGTATCGTAGCGGAAACGGGCCGGGTTGTCAATGCGGGTACGCGGACAAATGCCCGCATCGCACATTGTTTGTGAAATATCAAATAATGAAATAGTTTTTTTACAAAAGAAATTCGTTCTTACTATTTGAAATGGCGAAAAAGTTTGCTATAATATGTATGACCGGGCCGGGCCGGCTACGAACAGGAGAAGGAGAGAAGGATCATGAGCTTCAAATCCGATATTGAGATCGCACAGGAAACGCCGATACACCACATCCGCGAGGTAGCGAAAACCGCGGGCGTCGACGAGAAATATCTCGAGCAGTACGGCAATTATAAAGCGAAGATAGATTACCGTCTGCTGGACGATATGGCCGGGAAGCCCGACGGCAAGCTGGTTTTGGTAACGGCTATCACCCCCACGCCGGCGGGCGAGGGTAAAACCACCACTACCGTCGGCCTTTCGGACGGGCTGCGCAAAATAGGCAAAAAGAGTGTTGTTGCGCTGCGCGAGCCCTCGCTGGGCCCTGTGTTCGGCGTCAAGGGCGGCGCCGCGGGCGGCGGTTACGCGCAGGTGGTGCCCATGGAGGATATCAACCTGCACTTCACCGGCGATTTTCACGCCATAGGAGCGGCCAACAATCTGCTTGCCGCCATGTTGGACAACCATATCTTTCAGGGAAACGCGCTGGCTGTGGATACGAGGCGCATCACGTGGCGGCGCTGTGTGGATATGAACGACCGCCAGCTGCGAAATATCGCCGGCGGCCTTGGCGGGCGCACCAACGGCTTCCCGCGCGAGGACGGTTTTGATATCACCGTGGCCTCCGAGGTGATGGCGGTATTCTGCCTTTCGAAGGATATCACCGATTTGAAAGAGCGTCTGGGCCGCATCGTCGTGGCCTACACCCGCGACGAAAAACCCATCACCGCCGCCATGCTGGGCGCCCACGGCGCCATGGCCGCGCTGCTCAAAGACGCGTTAAAGCCCAACCTCGTGCAAACTCTCGAGGGCACGCCGGCCTTTATCCATGGCGGCCCTTTCGCCAACATCGCGCACGGCTGCAACTCTATCACCGCCACCCGCATGGCCCTCAAGCTGGGCGAATACGCCGTTACCGAGGCCGGCTTCGGCGGCGACCTTGGCGCCGAGAAGTTCCTCGATATCAAATGCCGCATGGCGGGGCTCAAGCCCGACGCCGTCGTTATCGTGGCCACGGTGCGCGCCCTCAAGCATCACGGCGGCGTCGCCAAGGCCGATTTGAACAACGAAAATCTGGCCGCGCTCGAAAAGGGCCTGCCGAATCTTTTGCAGCATGTGGAGAACATCACGAAAGGCTTTGGGTTGCCGTGTGTTGTAGCTATCAACGCCTTTCCTGCCGATACCGCCGCCGAACTTAGTATGGTGGAGGAAAAGTGCCGGGCGCTGGGCGTCAACGTTGCGCTTAGCGAGGTGTGGGCCAAGGGCGGCGAAGGCGGCGTGAAGCTGGCCGAGGAGGTCGTGCGCCTGTGCGGGCAAAAAAGCGCCCTCAATTATACATATGACCTGAATGCCTCCATCGAAGAAAAGCTCACCGCCATCGTGACAAAAATTTACCGCGGCGACGGTGTGGAGCTCACCCCCGGCGCACGCAAGCAAATGGCGCAGCTCGAGGCGCTGGGCTGCGGCAACATGCCTATCTGCATGGCCAAGACGCAGTACAGCTTTTCGGACGACGCCGCGCTGCTGGGCGCGCCGAAGGGGTTTAAGGTAACGGTCAGGAATTTGAAAGTAAGCGCGGGCGCGGGCTTTATCGTGGCGCTGACAGGCGAGATCATGACGATGCCGGGGCTGCCGAAAGTGCCCTCCGCCGAGCGCATCGATGTGGACGCAAGCGGGAAGATCAGCGGGCTGTTCTAAAAATGTATGCGCGCGCATACAACGATAGTTAACGGGAGGACAACCTATGCTTTTCTCCAAATTATCCTGCGACGAATTTATCGGAGTATTGGCCTCCAAGGCTCCCGTTCCCGGAGGCGGAGGGGCGGCGGCGCTGGTGGGGGCTGTGGGCACGGCGCTGGGCAATATGGTGGGCAGTCTTACGCTGGGCAAGAAGAAATACGCCGGCGTGCAGGACGATATCATTGCGCTCAAGGAGAGGGCCGACGCGCTGCAGGGCCGCTTCCTCACGCTGATGCAGCGCGACGCAGAGGTGTTCGAGCCGCTTTCGAGAGCCTACGGGATGCCAAAGGAAACGGATGCGGAAAAGGCCGAAAAATCCCGTGTGATGGCCGGCGCGTTGCGCGAATGCTGCGCCGTGCCGCTGGATATCATGCGGTGCTGCTGCGAGGCCATTGATTTGCATGAGGAATTTGCCGCCAAGGGGACGGCCATTGCTATTTCCGATGTGGGCTGCGGCGTTATCTGCTGCAAGGCGGCGCTGCAGGCGGCCAGTCTCAATGTGTTCATCAACACCAAAAGCATGGAGGACCGCGCACTGGCCGAGGCCAACAACGCCGAGGCGAACGAGATGCTGGCGCGCTATGCCGTAAAAGCGGATCAGATCTTTGCCGATGTAGCCGCGCGGTTTGTGTGAGGCAGATCTTTTCCCCGCTGCCCAAAGGGGCAAACATGAGAGAACGGAGGATAAGATAGCATGGCCAGATTGTTGGAGGGAAAGGCGGTGGTGGCCGCCCTTGGAGAAAAGCACCGGCGCGAGGCGGAAGCGCTCAAAGCAAAGGGCGTTATACCTACTCTGGGTATCATCCGCGTGGGCGAGCGGGGCGACGATATCGCCTACGAGCGGGGCGCCATCAAGCGCTGCGAGGGGGTGGGCGTCGCCACAAAGGTGATGACACTGCCCGCCGGCGCAGCGCAGAAAGATCTGCTGGCTCTTATCCAAAGGGTAAACGCCGACGATTCGATACACGGCGTACTGCTCTTCCGGCCTCTTCCAAAACAGATGAACGACGAAGTGGTACGCAACGCGCTGGCTCCCGAAAAGGATATCGACGGCATTGGAGATCTTTCTTTGGCCGGGGTGTTCGCCGGGGCGGAAAGAGGCTTCGCGCCCTGCACGGCGCAGGCGTGCCTCGAGATCCTCGACCATTATGAGATACCGTTACAGGGAAAGCGCGTAACAGTGATAGGCCGCAGCCTTGTTATCGGTAAGCCGGTGGCCATGATGCTGCTGGGCCGTCACGCCACTGTGACGATATGCCATACCCGCACCGTGGATATGCCGCGCCTGTGCCGCGAAGCCGAGATCCTCATAGTGGCGGCGGGCAAGGCCGGCGTTGTCGGCGAGGGCTACTTCACATCCGGCCAGACGGTTGTCGATGTGGGCATCAACTTCGACGAGGCCGGCAAGATGAGCGGCGACGCCGATTTTGCCGCAGCCGAACCGGTGGTAGCCGCCATCACTCCCGTTCCCGGCGGTGTGGGCACGGTAACAACATCGGTGCTGGTCGGCAACGTCATCACGGCGGCGCGGCGAAGGGTGGCGAATTGATGATGAATTGGAGCGGTATCTTTTCCGGCTCCGAAATGATCTCACAGTACGTGTGCGCGATCGGCAAAAAGAAGGCCGAAAACAAGCCCGCGCGCCTCTTTCTGCTGGGCATTGCGGCCGGCGCGATGATAGCGCTGGGCGCCGTTACCGCCGCCACCGCAAGCTTTGCCGTAGAAAACCCCGGCCTCGCGCGGCTGGTGGCCGGTCTGCTCTTCCCGTTCGGCTTAGGTATGGTGATGCTCACCGGCGCCGAGCTGTTCACCGGCAATACCATGCTTCTCACATCGGTGCTCGGGCGCGGCGCCACCCTTGGCGGAATGCTCAAAAACTGGCTGTGCGTCTATCTTGGCAACTTTGCGGGCGCGCTCCTCGTTGCCGTATTGATCACGTCGTCCGGCCAGCCGGGTCTGGGCGGCGGCGCGCTGGCCGTTTCTATCGTCCGCACCGCTGTCAATAAATCCGGCATTGCTTTCCTGCCGGCGGTAACGCTGGGCGTTCTTTGCAATATCCTCGTGTGTCTGGGCGTTTTATGCTCCCTCACCGCCAAAGATACCGCCGGGCGAATTTTGGGCGCGTATATCCCCGTCGTCTTCTTTATCATCGGCGGGTTCGAGCACTGTGTGGCCAACATGTACTACATTCCCGCCGGTATGCTGGCCATGCGCAACCCCGAATGGGCCGCTCTCGCCGCGCAGGCAAACCTCAACACTGCCGCTCTCACGTTGGGGAACCTGTTTCTCGCAAATCTGCTGCCGGTCACGATAGGTAATATTCTTGGCGGCGCAGGCATTTCCACCATCCTCTGGCTGGGCCACGGAAAGGCAATTAATAATAATAGCGTCTCGTCCGCGGTGGAAAGATAATACTGTTCTGCAATGAAAAGTCAAGCACCTTTGCGCTCCCGCCCGCTTATCTGCGTCGACCCGGCGCAAAAGCGCAAACATAAATGTCAGGCGGATTTTGACCAAAGAGTAGTTAGGCAATTGCGAAACCCCCAATAAAATGTGAGGCGAAACAGAAAAAGGCAAAGGGGAAGATGAAGCGGTGAAAAAGAGCGCAAGAAATAAAGGGC
>QMCE01000782.1_pt1 | contig 16819 bp, 18 predicted proteins | sample 1821851 | NCBI WGS metagenome assembly QMCE01 (sample SAMN09453174, study PRJNA476694) | Termite gut metagenome, whole genome shotgun sequencing project. | isolation source: worker | host: Odontotermes sp. | place: South Africa:Pretoria | collected 2016-01-28
TCTCCCCTGCTTAACAGAGTATTTTACTGACCCCGCGCTGATTATTCACTCATACAGCTCTTTCATTCTCATTCAGATATTCTGTCTGCAAGGCTATTTCCACGGGAGATCCTCACGGCTAAAAGCCACTGTTTATCTGAATATGCCGAAATAATACTTTTCTTGTAATCAATACAGTAAAGCCATAGATAAGCCAATCACGCATATTTTTTCAGATTATTGTAGCTCCCCTATCAGAATATTTGTATATTCGCATTACCATTTATTGTCTCATTTGTTTTATGCTATAATTATTTCTTTTTCTTCAAATTATCCCTTGACAACGATTTCGACGAATGCTATTATAGGTATAGTGTTCCAACCGAGGGGAATTGTGGGGTTATTTGCGGCGCAGTTGTTACAGGGTATCTTCGCCATTCTGACCCTTGACTTGGTCGGTCGACCGGAAAGGATAAGGTGATTCCGGTGTTCTAAGGAGAGCGCTTCGTGCGCGAAATTAAGCGTACCAAAATTTACATAGGAGGACAGAAGCATGAAGCGAAATATAAAAAGAGCAAGCGCAATCACGGTGGCTCTCGTGCTGTTATTCGCGTTGGCTATCCCCGCGTTGGCACGGGGATATGGCTCAGACTCTGGCAGAACCAACTCGGCTGGAGGCGGCATGCCGGTCATAGGCGAGTTGACTTGTAACCTTACTAGCGCGACTGCAACAACAAAGTTAAACGCACCCGTGGGAAGAGAGTATCTCGAATACTTCGAAACATTGGTGGTTGTAACAACTAAAGGAGGCATCACGCATTACCCATTGCCAGGCAGTGATTATGTCTATGCCAGTGGCTACGGAACTCTCAATAGCGCAAATTCAGAACACTACGCCGAGGATGTGTGGGGTGGCACCTGGAGCGGTCGCTGTGCTGCCTTCGCATCGTAACACTAAAAGTAGGGGAGGTCACTTTGGCCTCCCCGCGGTTCCCACCTTATAAGCGGGAGATAACAATTATGAAAAAGCCATCTCATCTCTTACCAATCGCACTCTTGTTGGCGATTTTAACTTCCTGCGATTCAAGCAATATTTCTATTGAGATACCGCCGCCGCCTAGTATTGATATAGTATCACCGGAACCTCCTTCTGACTCCTCTGCCTCTGAACTTGCTCCGGCATGGAATGCGCAGCTCCCTTTTAGAGGAGGGTTCACTGAAGTGAACACGTATTCACGGTTGGAGTTCCCGGAGGATATAATACTGCCTCGTATTTCGGAGTGGAATCGCTCTTTTACCTACAGAGGCGGCGCGCTGACGGTGAATGCGCTTTATCTTCTTGGCTCAAGTAGGGGAAGTGAAGAATCCGAGGTTGGAATCATCGCTCTGTGCGATGGAATTCCGGTTCCCTTTACTGTGAAAGGCACGGAAATGGAACCCTCTCTTTTTTACAACACAGTGTTTACCGTAGATGAACAATATACCCTGCAGTATAGTATTGACCCGATTTTTACTGAAGACCCAGGACGGGTACAAATTCTGCTTTTATCGGACTTGCAAATATATGGTTCTCCCACCGGAGGTGGCAGTGATTTTTTTGTGGAGGGAACTTTGCCAGAACCCGAAACGGAGATAATCCTTGTTGAGAAACTCGAAACAACAGAGGGAGTTAAGAACGGATTCGATTGGATTCCTTTCTCTGTGCGGGCAAAAGGAAGTAGCAAAAAAATGTGGAGGTGGATGCCCACTCCTGATTTCACGGATAATGCCACTATTGAGATGGCGGGACAAACGGAGTTGATTTGTGAACTCACGGGATCCGAACCCGGACGTCACCGCGCGGTCTTCTTTTTTGATGACCAAATCCTCACTCTCCCGGACGGCAAACTCTGTGTCGAATGGACGCAGGAGGATGGAAAAATGGCGGAATACTGTTTGCAATTGGACGGTCTGCTCACCCCCGGCGCTCACCGTTTCTTCGTAATCGTCACACTGTTGGACGATTTGTCTCGAGATAACGCCCGTTATACTCACCTATATAGTTCCGCAGTCCTCCGGTTGATCCCGTAAGGAGTAGACGATGAAAAAAAGACTGTATTTGCTTCTTGGCGCAACATTTTTCCTGTTCTGTGTCGCTTGCGGTGAAAAACCACGCGAGGAACTCCCCTATGACTACAATGCCATGGTGCATTTAAACAGATATTTCTGCGATACCGGTGATACAGTGTTGATACAGACATATATCAACGATCAGTTTGTCCTGTTGGAATTCGATAAAAAGGCGGGGGTACTTGAATACTTCTGCAAGAATGCCTCCTGCACTCACCTGACAAACGATTGCCCCGCCGGAAATCCTTTCTTGGATTTGGAAAATTACCATGGGCAGATTTCAATGCTAAGAACCAACACAAAAGACAGGGGAAACATTGAAGCCTCTATCTCTGGTTATGTATCCCAATTAAAAAACAATCGCTTCGAACTGGGTGAAGACCCCGTGGGAGGATTTATCCATGCCGGTGGTCACCTCTATGTTCACACCACGGATGTTGGATTTGGTTATTTCCCATCTGACGGCGGGGAATTTATCTTGCTTCAGGAGGAAAGCCATTTTCGAGGCAGAGCGGAGATTGGGGAATACATTTATGGAACTGAATTTTTCAATTACCCCGATGAAAATGGCATAGAAAGAAGCGCATGGACAATTGCCCGGCTAAAAATCGGTGATCCACAGGCGAAACCGGAAACAGTATATGAATTTCCGCAAGGTAATATTGGTGGCCTTTTTCGGACAGACGGGGAATACTTGTATTATGAAGATGAAGATTATCAACTAATGCGTTGCGATTTGAACGGTGGCAATGAAACACAGATGACCGACATACCTGTCTTCATTCAATCTGTTACATACGAAGGGGAGTATTTGTACTTTTCATGGATCAATCCTCAAAATTTACTTGACCCCGACAACGGAAAATTCTATCGGATGAAGCGGGACGGCAGCACTACGCCGGAACTTTTAGCGCAGTTTGACAAACCTATAGTACATATCTTCCCTGCATTAAACTGTGATTTTTTCTTTGTTTTTGATTCTCAGAACAATTGGATGCTTCTTGATAAAGACGGCACAAATCTACGAGAAATTCCGTGGGTATAGTGAGGTGTTGAGCGTGTGGGGAAACAAGCGATCTAAAATTCAATACGGAATTATATGGATAATAAAACTGTCACGCCTCTTTCTTTTTGCACTATTTCCAATACTTCTAGTGTCTTGCGGATCAAATACTGCATCAACTAAACCGCCGCCGATAAATACTGAAACAAGGTTGCCGTCACCGGGAATTATATCAAAACCCTCACCATTGGGGTCGTCCCCTGCTTGGGACGCACTTCTCCCAACCATAAATTCCTTTGATGATTCTGATGTTACGGGCGGCATGTATTCAAGGTTAGAGTTCCCAAATGATGAACTCCTAACCGAAATCACGGCTTGGGACCGCCGCTTTACATATCAAGGCGGCACGCTGATAATCAATCAATTGTTCAATCTTCAACCGCATGATGAAAACAAGCAGGAATCAGAAGTTGGGATTGCTGTGCTGTGCGACGGCATACCGGTTCCATTTACCGTAAAAGGGGAAGATATGGAGCCAACTCTTTTTTATAATAAAGTTTTTTCCACCAACGTAAACCATATACTTCAATTCAGTATAGACCCGGCGTTTACCGAAGAACCGGGACACGTTGAGATATTGATTTGGCCGTCCATGGAGGTTTTTGGAACTTCTCGTATGGGAGGCGGTTCCTTTTTTGTTGAAGACACCGCCTCAGTTACCGCAATTGATACTTCTGTCGTGGTAGAAACTATCCCGATTCGTGAGGAATTGATCGTATGGACGTTTCCTTCGCTTCGGACAGAAGGGCATGATCAAAAAGTATGGGGTAGCTACCCTGATCCCGTTATCAATTTGGAGGGGCAAACGGCATTGATTTATGAATATGCTCCATCTGAAATAGGGCGGCATCGTACTGTTTTTTTCTTGGATAACCAAGTCGTTTCTCTCCCCGGAGACAAACTCTGCCTTGAGTGGACACAAAAAGAAGGGCAAATGGTACAATACCGGATCCCTCTGGATGGTTTACTCACTCCCGGTTATCATCGCTTCTTTGTATATACAACGTTGCTAGACGGTCTTACCAAGGAGAATAGCACACATTCTAGCATGAATAGTTCCGGTATCATTCAAGTAATTCCTTGAGAGGATTAGTGTCAATATGAAGAATATGGTTATTATTCTTTGCGCTCTTCTTTGGGTGATCTGCGCCGCCTGCGGCGGAAAGACAAGTGGAGACCTCCCCTATGACTATAACGCCATGTTCCAAATTGAGCGAATTTACTGCGATACCGAAGATACGCTTCTGCTTCGGTATCTCGTTGGCGGCAATGTTACGCTTCTGGAATATAACAAAGAATTGGGGATGTTTGAATATTTCTGCAAAGACGCTTCCTGTGGCCATAACACGAACGATTGTATAGCAGGCAATGTCGTAGGGGATTTGGAAAACAATCACGGAGAGATTTCTTTGTTGCGTAACAATACAAACGATATAAGTAATAGAGATACACAACGGTATGCCTATATCTCCCATTTCAATAATGGACGCTTTGAGTTAGGCAGAGATCCGATCGGGAGTTTTATTCATGCAGGCGGTCACCTCTATGTGGCCACAGTAGACGGCGGCTATGGCTACTTCCCCTCTGGCGGCGGGGATTTTATTCTGCTGCAAGAGGAAAGCCATTTTATACATAAGGCTGAAATCGGGGAATACATTTACGGTACCGAATATGCCGACATTACCGATGACGATAGCGGAAGCAGAAGAGGCTATACCATTTCCCGGCTAAAAACCGGTGATCCTGAAGCGGAATTCGAAGTGATAAAAGAATTTCCAATAGGGAATCTTGGCGGCGTTTTTAGATCGGACGGCGAGTATCTGTATTACGAAGATGAAGAGTTCCGGCTAATGAGATGCAACCTTGACGGCGGCAATGAAACACGGATGACCGATATCCGCGTATATATTCAATCTGTTGTATATGACGGGGACTACCTGTATTTCTCATGGTATAACAGACAGGATGCATTCGATCCCGATAATGGGAAGTATTACCGGATGAAACGGGACGGCAGTTCACCGCCAGAACTTTTGGCACATTTTGATAATGCTCTGGATACCATCATTCCAATGGCAGACTGTGATTACTTCATTGTTGGAATGGCTCATACTCAAGACTGGCTGTATATCATTGACAAAGACGGCTCGAACCTGAGGGAAATACCTTGGGAATAATGAGGTGTTGACCATATGAGGAAACTGCTGCTCTTTGAAGGGCGTAAAATGGCGCGAAACCTGTTTACGCTGTTGGCAGTTGTTCTGCTATTGGGCGTGTGCGTGACAGACATTTTGCGCCCTTGGGATACCTTCGAGACCGATTTCGCGAATGATACCGTGAAGGCGCTAAATCGGGGTGCAGATATATACATCTCCTTGACACCGGAGGAACGAACTCGCCTGAATGAGCATGTCGCGGAACTGCGAAGCATGAGTCTTTCAGAAGATGAATATACGGCGCTTCCGGGGTTGTTTGGAAAAACGGCAACAGATGATATTAATATATCAATTGCCTCGATCGCGGAAGTAATGTATGAGCAGGAGATTAAATCCCGCCGTGAAACCGCGCTGGAAACCGCTCAAAGGCTGCTCTCTAAAGCGGAGAGAACTGGCGACAGCTACGAAGCCAGAAGAAACCAAACGCTCGTATCTGCTTATTCCGAACCATTACCGGTCAACTATTATCGGAATAATGGCTATGAAGAGCTTCTAAGGAAAAACTACTTAAGCTATCTACCGTATTTGTTGGTAATCCTTCTGACCGCCGGATCATTTTCTTCCGAGCGGCAATCCGGATCGTGGATGTGGCTGAACGCGTCGCGCCGGGGACGCGGTACGGTTGCGGCAGCGAAGTATGCCGCCGCGGGGTGTCTGGCGTTCCTAACTTCGCTTCTCTTTTCTCTCACGGCAATCATCGCCACAGGCATAAAATTTAGTCTGCCGGGCCTTAATATGCCGCTTGCTTCTGCACTGCGTGGCGCTGAAATGGTACCGTATCAAATTTCCGTTTTACAATTTCTTCTGCTGTATTCTTTGATTCCGGCGCTAGGAGCGGTTTTCTTGTCCGCCATATGCTGCTTAATTTCTCAGTATAACCGCAACAGCTTTTTATCGATGGGTTTATGTGTCGTGTTTGTAGGGCTTTCGTATGGATACGGGATTGTAACAGGTTTGCAATCCTATACCGCGGAACCGCTCAAGCTGCCCAATATCCTAAATTGGCTTGATCCGCTTTCTTACCTATATAAGTATAACACGGCGAATGTCTTCGGGTTCCCTATCTCATGGATATGGGTACACGCCGCGTTCTGGACTCTCCTTACGATAGGAATCATTGCCTGGGGGATCAAAAAAGATTTGAAGGTCAGAATGAGTATATAACGAAATGCTACTTCTTCTTTTGCCTTGGCGCGCCGAACACGGCATAGGCGGCTGTGAACGCCGCGGCAGAATATACGCAAAGCGAAAGAAGCGGGACAACCCAATACGCCGCTCCCTGTCCGTAAGTATAACGGCTCACTACCTCCCGGCCGCTGACAAAGCCAGTAAACCAATAAGGTGTATTCATATCGAGCAGATATGGCACAAGGATGATTCCAAGGCCGGTGAAAAAGGTGAAGATAGGGTTTTTAAGCAATACGGACAAACCTGCAATCAGCAAACAAAACAAAAGCACCCCAGCGCACCGGAAGAACCATATCTGCGCCAAGCCGCCGAAAACAGAGATTTCCAGCGGAATTCCGGCAAAAGAAGAAACTGAATACAACGGGACATCCGGAGTTCGCAGCCATCCTTTGCCGCTCATCACAAGAATCTCGCTAAGGGTCGCGAGGAAACCCGCTGCCGCTAAAACAGCGATGCTGACAGCCATTTTGGATAGAAACAGGGGCGCTCTTCCCTGCTTCGTAACGCGCAAGATGTTTGCCATGCCGCTCGCGTACTCATTTCCGAAGACTTGTGAAGCAACAAACAGCGCTATCAGAAGCAGAAAAACATTGGGATAACCGTAAAAGGTAAATACCGACTTCCAGCCGTATTCATAAAAATATTCAGGCGGACGCAGGTTGAGATATTCTTTGAGTTCGGAAAACTCGGAAACCTTTTCATGGAATATACCGATAGCCGAACTTTTGACTTTGGCTTCCTCGTATTCCCTTATGAAATCCATTAACTCATCATGCGTTATCTCCCCGGCTTGATAATGTGCTGTCATCACGCCGTATTTGTTCAATACGGCGTCAAAGCGTTCCTTCTCCGCAATGATAAATGCTTCTTTTTCTAACGTTGCGGGACCGATAAGCTGTTCCAGATATACGTCATATTGCTTTTGGGAGAGCTTGATACGGTTGTCCTTCTGTTCGGGCAAAACCCATACTAAGGCAAGATTTGCCGCTAAGCAAAGCAAAAGGACAATCCAACCCTTTTGTGTAAGAACCATTTTACGCAGTTCGTATCTAAACAGCTTTAAGCTATACATAATAGAGGTAGACGTCGTCCAATCCCGGTTCGGCGAGAACGGCCTGAGCGTGGGGAGGTTCATCGCTCACAATCCGCAGTGTGACGAGGCCGTTTTCTTTCGCGATATTCCCCACTTTATGGGCAGCGCGCAGCGCCTCGGCTTCACCGACAGGTAAAGCGACCTGCCAAACCTTTCCTTGCATTTCTGAAACGAGAGTATCTGGCGGGCCAAACTTAATCAGCCGTCCGCCCGATATAATGGCGATATTGTCCGCTATGCTCTCCACGTCTGAAACGATGTGTGTAGCCCAGATGACGATTCTCTCAAAGGAAACAGAAGACACAAGGTTTTTTAAGCTGATCCTCTCCTGCGGGTCAAGCCCCGCTGTCGGCTCGTCTAAGATAATCAACTTTGGGTCACCCAGAAGCGCACCGGCAATTCCCATACGCTGCCGCATTCCCCCGGAAAAGGTTCCGATCCTTCGGCGTTTACAGTCGGACAGATGTACAAGTTCCAATAGCTCGTCAATTTTTTCACGGAGTTTTTTCCCCTCACCCCGTTTTTGGTATACATCCTTGAGAACCGCTATGTACTCTAAATAACTTTTAGCGGAAAAACTAGCGTAGAGTTTTGGCGCTTGCGGCATATAGCCGAGCAAGGCGCGGTATTCCGCGCCCATTGACAGTATATCTATCCCGTCCCAAAGTACCTGTCCCTCGTTCTGGCGTAATAGACCGGCTATAATGTTCATCATCGTCGTTTTTCCCGCGCCGTTTGGTCCGAGCAATCCCATAAAACCGGTCGATAGGTCGATAGACACACCGTCCAACGCTTGGACGTCCTTATAGTTCTTTGACAGATTCTGAATCTCAAGACGCATGACTAACCTTCTCTCACTGTATCTATTCTCTCATCAAATTTTATTTTTCGGTGTTGATAGTTTTTAGAGATGTTCAAATAAACATCCTATAATTACATTATAGGATGTTTATTATTACTTGTCAAGTGTTTTCATTCGTCGTAATAGGAACGCCGCTGCTCTACCGTTTCGCTGTGTTCCGGAATTCCAACCGGGAACGGCGTACCTCGTTAAGCGCGGTGTTAACGGCTTCCTCGGTACGCTTAAGCAAATCGTCCACATACTCATTGGTGGCTTGGCGCAGCTCGCGCGTTTTGTTTTTGGTCATAGTTTCCAACTCCTGCGCTTTACGGCGAGCATTGGTAAGTACCTCCTCCTCGGAAATCAGGCGGCGGGCGCGTTCCTCGGCTGTCTTTATCATAGCCTCCGCCTCACCTTTCGCCTTGGCCATCATCTCATTTCGCTGCTCAACAATACTGGTTGCTTTGCGCAGTTCTTCAGGCATGTTTTGCGCAATCTCATCCAGCAGACCCATCGCCTTATCTTTATCGAGCACACACTTATCGCTGCCCAGCGGCAGGGTAAACGAATCCTCAATTAACCCGCGGAGCATATCCAGCAGATCCTCCACCTGATGCGGCATAACCATCCTCCTCTTTCATAATGTAGGGGCGGATACCGCATCCGCCCGTGAAAAAATCAAAACAGTACGCGGAACGATGAAGGCATCGTCCCCTACTTTTGCCTTAATCTCGCAACAATCTCGTCATGAACCTCCGGCGGAATCAACCCGCTTACATCGCCGCCGTAAGAGCAGACTTCTTTGATTACACTGGAACTGAGGTACTGGTAAGATTCGCTCGCCGTAAGGAACACGGTATCGAGTGTGCGGTTCAGTTTACGATTCATCAGCGCCATTTGAAATTCCAACTCGAAGTCCGACACCGCGCGGAGACCTTTAACCACGACGACCTCGCCCTTTTCGGCACAGACCTCGGCCAGCAGTCGGTCGGAGCTTTCCACCGTCACACCCCGCAGACCCGCCGTGACTTTGCGCAGCATCGCGGCACGCTCCTCGGTTGTGAAGTTGTATGTTTTACGGCTGTTCTGCATCACGACGATAACTGTGCGGTCAAAGATGCGCGCAGCCCGCTCGATGATGTCGATGTGCCCCAGCGTCACCGGATCGAAACTGCCGGGGCAGATTGCGGTTTTCATAGCTTGTCCTCCGTTTCACGAGCATAGAGCAGCAGTTGCTTGTTCCCATAAATATATGTTTTCAAGAGCCTATACCGCGTGGAATGCGCCTCCGGCGCTTCTGTCTCTTTGGCGCATTCGCATAAAACAAAGCCGCCCGGATTGACGAAATCCCGCTCGAACAGAATGCGCAGCGTTTTTTCCGCGAGCCGCGAACGGTACGGCGGATCCAACAATACTAAATCATATTTCTCCGCTACACCTTCCAGCCAGCGCAGCGCCTCGGCGACCCGCACCTCGGCGCGCTTGCCGAAGAAGCGCGTGTTTTCCCGTATCACGTCGGCCGCGGCGGCGGACTGCTCTACAAAAACGCATTCCCGCGCCCCCCGGCTGAGAGCCTCCGCGCCCAACTGCCCTGAACCGGCGTATAAGTCCAGCACCCGCCGCCCTTCCAAATGGAATTGCAGAATGCTAAACATAGACTCCTTCACCCGGTCGGAGGTAGGGCGTGTCCCCTCTTCCTGTACGGGTTTGAGCTTTCTCCCCTTTGCCTCGCCTGCGATGATTCGCATATGTTCCTCCTGTCACGCCGGTTCGTATGGATTGTGAAAATGGTTGTAAACATTCACCGCGACGCTTTTAGGTAAAAGCGCTTCCAGTTCCTCCGGCGTGGCGGTTGAAATCCTCTTCACACTCTTGAAGTGAAGCAGCAGTTTGTCCCTTCTGCTCTCGCCTAAACCCGCGATGCCGTCCAGTTCGGAACCGAATTTGCTTCGCTGCTTCTGATGGAAGGTGACCGCGCTGCGGTGCGTTTCCTCCTGAATCTGCCCCACCAGCGCAAAGACGCCGGGGCTGCCAGTCAGCGCGGCCTCCGCGCCGTCCGGTCCCACGACCGCCCTTGTGCGGTGCTTATCGTCCTTCACCATGCCAAAGACCGGGATATCCAGCCCGAACCCCTCCAAAACGCGCCGCGCCATTGAGGCGTGGGTCGAGCCGCCGTCCACAAGCAGCAGATCGGGGGCTTCGTCAAATCCCGCTTCGCCTTTGATTAGACGGGTAAAACGACGTGTCAGCACTTCCTCCATCGAGTGGTAGTCGTCATGGATATCCTCATTCTTGATGATAAACTGCTTGTACGCTTTTTTCAGCGGTCTGCCGTTCTTATAGCACACGATCACGCCGACGCGCCCGCTGTCCCCCGTGTTGGAGATATCCACCGACTCGATCCGCTCAGGCGGGTCAGACAGAGAGAGGATTCTCTTCAGTTCGGATAGTAAAAAATGTGTTTTCTCCTCGCGGGTCGTCACCCGCGCAATCTCCTCGGCGGCATTTCTTGCCGCCATTTTCACCAGTTCCGCTTTTGATCCGCGCTGGGGTATGAAAAACTCCGTTTTGATCCCTTTTGACAAAAACACATCTTTCAATAGTGCTTCGTCCTCGATCGGGTGCGACAGCAGCACATGGCGAGGAATCTTCCCTCTGGTCATATAGTATTGCGACGTGAACGCCGAAATAAACTCCTCCGGCGATTCGCCCGTTTCTTCCGAAAATTCGGTGTCGCGCCCCATCAGGTTGCCGTCAAGAAAATGCAGCACAACCGCGCAGTTCCGCGCCTCGCCCAATACTACGGCAATTACGTCAGTATCGGCCATTCCGCCGCCCACGACAATTTGCCGCCTCGTCAACGCCTCAATCGAGCGCATCTCGTCGCGTATTTGCGCCGCAGCTTCAAACTGGAGGTTTTCGGAGTGTATTTGCATTTCATCTTCCAGTTCTTTGCAAAGCCCTGTTGTCTTTCCCTCCATCATCAATACGGCGCGGCGGATACGCTCTCCGAACGTCTCTTCGCTGATGTCGCCTCGGCATACGCCCATGCAGCGGTTCATGTGGAACTGTAGACACGGGCGTCCTTTACCTATATCGCGCGGAAAAACCCTTTTACAGGAGGGCAGACGCAGCGTGGTTTGCAGCGAATCGATAACGGTTTTGGAAATACCCCAGCCTCCGTAGGGGCCGAAGTAGCGGGAACCATCCTTCACAAGCTGATTGTCATGCACGACCGACAGCGTCGGATACACCCCCGGCGATAAGCGAATGAACGGGTATCCGCTCCCGTCCTTGAGTTTAATGTTGTAGCGCGGGCGGTGACGCCGGATGAGGGAGCTTTCTAAAATAAACGCCTCAAACTCGCTCGCGGTGATGATCGTATCGAAGTCATGCACGCGCGCCACCATACGGCGGGTTTTGGGCGTATGTCCGGCGCTGTCTTGAAAATAGGAGGACACGCGGTTCTTCAACCGCTTGGCTTTACCGACATAAACGACCTTGCCCTTTTTGTCGGTCATGATGTAAACTCCCGGCTGAAGCGGGAGGGAAAGCGCCTTGGCTTTTAAGCGCTCAATAGCAGAAAGGCCGCCGTCAACGGCGGCGCTTTCGGTTTTGTCCATTTATAAGTTACTCAAACAGTTCCGACGAGATCAGCTTCGCCAGCGCGTCAACGGCTTCCTCCTCGTCGGTTCCGTCTGCTACAATGGTAATCGCAGAGTTCTTGACAATACCCAGACTGAGCACGCCCAGCAGACTTTTGGCGTTGACGCGGCGTTCGTCTTTCTCCACCCATATGCTGGACTTAAACTCGTTGGCCTTCTGTATAAAAAAGGTTGCCGGCCGGGCATGAAGTCCTACTTGATTGTTGACGGTAACTTCCGCAGAAACCATTTCCCCATCTCCTGTCCGTTGTTTATGGACTCACTATATCAAGAAATCACGGGTAAGTCAAGGTTTTTTTGTCAAACGCGCACTCTCAGACACTATGCTTAAAAAATCATCTTGACAGCAAACGGGGAGATCGTGTTAAAATTGAGGGCGGAGCAAATTGAATTAGGGGTGCTTTACTTGGCCACATTGTTTCTTCTCTTGATCTACCTAACCTTTATCAGCTTGGGATTGCCGGATTCCTTGCTGGGCGCGGGATGGCCGGTGATGCACATACAAATGGATGTACAGAGCAGTCTCGCCGGGCTGGCTTCCATGATTACCGCCGGGGGTACTATTTTCTCCAGCTTTATGAGCGGACGGCTCATACGGCGTTTCGGCACGGGAACCGTCACCACAGTCAGCGTCGCACTGACGGCAGGCGCGCTTATAGGCATCGCGTTCGCGCCGTCTTTCCTTTGGCTTTGCCTGCTTGCCGTTCCGTTGGGATTGGGTGCCGGCGCGGTGGACGCCGCGTTGAATGGCTTTGTAGCGCAACACTTCAAAGCGCACCATATGAACTGGCTGCACGCGTTCTGGGGTGTGGGCGCAACCGGCGGACCACTGGTGCTTTCAGTATTTTTAGCAAACGGCAATTGGCGAGGCGGATACCGGACGGTGGGGCTGTTCCAGTGCTCCGTGCTGTTGATTCTTTTAATAGCGCTTCCGTTATGGAAGAAATTTGTTGGTTCCGGAGGAAACGCCGCTCCGGAGGCAAAACGCACTGTTCTGTCGGCACGGCAAATCTTCACGCTACCCGGTATTTGGGGCGCGCTTCTGTTTTTTTTCTGTTACTGCGTGGTCGAGGGTGGGACGGGTTTGTGGGCGGCTAGCTATCTGGTCAATGTCCGGGGTTTTGCCGCGGAAACCGCCGCGCGCGGCACATCTTTATTTTTCGCCGGTATCACGGCGGGGCGTTTTATCTCCGGATTTGTCAGTATGAAATTATCGGCGCGAACGATGATCCGCTCCGGGATCGGTTTAGCCGCGTTGGGATTCGCGCTGTGCGCTTTCGCACCTTGGGAACCCTTGGCTGTGAGCGGTCTGGCTCTGGCGGGAACCGGTATGGCCCCGTTGTACCCGTCTATGATCCACGAAACTCCGCGCCATTTCGGCGACGAAGCGTCTCAGTCCGTCATCGGTTTCCAGATGGGCTTTGCATATACTGGCTCGACCTTCGTACCGCCGCTGCTCGGAATCATCGCGGGACGTGTAGGTTTCGGGTTTCTGCCTTATATATTACTTGGAATCATGATACTGACACTGGTTTTATACGGCTTCGTAGTACGGTTGACGGCAAAGAAGATTTGATTTTATTGCGAACGTGATCATCAAAATGTAAACAAAATTCATAATCTGTACAAATGCCGCCGCACCATGTCGAGCGCCGTCAGCGACGCCATTGTGCGGATACGTCCGCGCTCGTCGCCGAAGTTGCGCGTTAACATAAGGGACGCGCCGTTCCGGGCGTCGTACAGAGCGAGGCATACCGTTCCGACCGGGATGCCGCTGCCGTCGCCGTTTGGCCCAGCAAGGCCAGTGATACCCAACCCTAAGTCCGCGCCTGTTACGCGGCAAATTCCGGACGCCATAGCCAGCGCGACCTGCTCCGACACCAAACCTTGCTCGTCAATCAGTTTTGCTTCCACACCCAAGAGCTTTTCCTTTACCTCCCGCGCATAGGCGACCACGCCGCCTGCAAACCCTCTCGACGCGCCGGGTATGCCTGTCAAACGCGAAGCGACCATACCTCCTGTGCAGCTCTCCGCGACGGCAAGGCGCGCGCCGTGCAGATTCAACGACTCCAACACAACACTTTCCAAAGAATCGGCGTCTACGCCATATACGACATCACCCAAAAGGTCTTTAATATTCTCCACCATCGGGCCGATCAGCGAAAGCGCCTCTCCGCGCGTCTCCGCCGACGCCGTAACGCGCAGCGTCACCTCCCCCTCCTTGGCATACGGCGCCAACGTGGGGTTCTCGGAACACTCCATCAAAGAGCGCAGCCTGTCCTCCACGGCCGATTCTCCCACACCGAAAATATGTATATTGCGGGAAGCGATTGTCGTACCGGAAAAGGCGCGTAACATCGGCATCAAGCATGTTTCAAACATCGGGCGGCATTCCTTAGGCGGCCCGGGCAGCATGAATACGCGGATGCCGCCGCTCTCGAACCCGCATCCCGGAGCGGTACCCCAGTCATTCTCCATAACGATACCGCCAACCGGCACCATCGCCTGCTGCTTATTGTTTTCGGTGACCGGCTTGCCAATTCGCGCAAAATACGCGAGAATTCTCTCCCATGTCCCTTGATGCAGCTCCAGCGGTACGCTAAACGCGTCGCAGACCGTCTTTTTGGTCAAATCGTCGTAGGTTGGCCCCAACCCGCCGGTCGTGATGATGATATCGGCGCGTTCCCGCGCAATCCGAAGCGCTTCTCTCAATCGTGCGGGGTTATCGCCTACCGTCGTGTGATAGTAGCAATGAATCCCCGCCTCCGCAAGTCCCCGGGAAATATCCCGCGCGTCGGTATTCGCGATACTGCCAAGCAAAAGCTCGGTACCGACCGCGATAATCTCACATGTTAATGACATGACAACCCCCTATTTTGCTCCCTATACGTCTATCTTCTCTATGTTTTTCAACGCCTCAGCTTCCAGCGCCTGATAGTCAAACAGCGCTTCGGCAGATATCACCGATTCCAAGCGGGGTTTCGTCTGCGGGTGGCGCGGCGTAAAAATACCGCAACAGTCCTCATACGGTAGAATTGACGTTTCAAACGTCCCGATTCGGCGTGCCGTGCGCGACACCTCTTCCTTATCCATTCCGACCAGCGGACGCAGAATGGGCAGTGCCGAAGCAGCCTCCGTTACTGACAAAGCCTCCATTGTTTGGCTCGCCACCTGCCCCAAACTATCGCCGGTAACCAAAGCCGCCGCCCCGTTTCGTCTTGCGACGGCATTCGCTACGCGGCACATGCTCCGGCGGGTCAGAACGGTGGCGAGGTCGCCGGGACAGGATTTACGGATCGCTTCTTGAATGGCTGTAAAGGGGATTACCCTCACAATCATCGGGCCGCACCATTCAGCGAGGATCCGCGCCAGTTTCAAGACCTTCTCCTTCGCTTCCGGTGAGGTATAAGGATAGCTGTAATAATGTACCGGCAGCAGCGACAAACCGCGCCTCGCCATCCTCCATCCGGCCACCGGGCTGTCGATCCCTCCGGAAAGCAACAGAACCGCTTTCCCCGCCGTTCCGGACGGCAGCCCACCTGCGCCTTCGGCGGGTCGGGTGTGCACATATGCCGCCGATTCGCGTATCTCCACCCACACCACCTCATCTGGTGTGTGCACATTCACCGGAATTCCAAGCGTCTCATGTAAAAAACCGCCCAGCTCCGCGCAAATCTGAGGGCTTGTCAAGGGGAAATGCTTGTCGGCGCGGCGCGCTTCCACCTTAAACGAACACGCCGTTTTCAACCTTGGCAGCAGCAGCGCGTTTTGCCGGATGCTCTCCATTTCCTTCCCGCACTTCACCGCTCTGGACAGGGCGGAAAACCCAAGCACCTTTCCCGCGGCGGCAAACGCTCCGTCCATGTCGCAGCCGTTATCCGCCGGTACGGCGTAGACCGCCGACTGACGCGACGTTATCTCAAAAACCCCGAACGGCGCCAATACGCTACGCAGACGCGAGAGCAAGTCGGTTTCAAACCGGGAACGGTTAAGCCCCTTCAAAACCATCTCGCCCATCTTTAATAAAAGAATTTCCATCCGTCACGCTCCCGAAACCATTATACCAAGCCGCGAAAAAAAAAACAAACTTTTTTCAAAAAACCACTTGATAAGGTTGCGCGGGCAAGGTATACTCTTAAATATAATTCCAAAGTCAATAAGGAGGATGCCATTCATGAGCGCAACCGCAGAAAAGGTGCGGGCTATTCTGGCAACGCAGCTCGACATTGATCCCGAAAAGATCGCCGAAACCACAGACATTGCCGAGGATTTGGGTGCCGATTCCCTTGACGTCGTCGAACTGATGATGTCCGTTGAAGAGGAGTTTGAACTGAGCATAGACGAGGAAGCCGTCAAGTCGTTCAGGACAGTCCGCGATGTTGCCGGCTACATTGACGAACACCAATAAACAAAAGGGCAGGCGTTTTCGCCTGCCCCTGTTATGTTTGACGCTGCTGATCCTGCTATCGGGGTGCCTTTCTCCCGAAGACCTCATGCAGGCGCCCCGATTCGCCCCGCAATACCGGCAATTGCAAAATCTGATAAACGTGCTTCTCTCCGAGGGGCTTATGTACAGTGCGCCTACCGGGGGCGACTACCGCTCCCCTGTGGAAATGAAAGATCTGAATAATGACGGGCGAGAAGAAGCGATTGTGTTTCTGCGCG
>QMCE01000784.1_pt1 | contig 16817 bp, 29 predicted proteins | sample 1821851 | NCBI WGS metagenome assembly QMCE01 (sample SAMN09453174, study PRJNA476694) | Termite gut metagenome, whole genome shotgun sequencing project. | isolation source: worker | host: Odontotermes sp. | place: South Africa:Pretoria | collected 2016-01-28
CTGATGAAGAGTCGAAAAAGATGTTGGCTCTGATCGCTGAGACGGCTACCTGGATGCTTGCGACGGATAGACGTTGATGGTTGTATACCATGTCACCACGATCAAAAAGTTGAACCGATACCTTAAATCAGGTAAAATACAGGCACCTGTAAGAGCATGGGATAACATCAAAAGCGCGGAAAGGTTCTCTAAGCAAACGGCGCGTCGAATCATAATTAGACTGAAATTTCCAGATTCGGCGCGTCGTTATGAAGGTCATCGTGGTGAGGCATTCATTTTGGACACGGATTTTCCATTTGGGAAGGATTTTTAATGAAAACACTTCGAGAGATTATTTCAGCTAACATTTCCTTTATGCGACGTAAAAAGTTCCCAGGGGTTGGAGGATCAAAGCGTTGCGCTGAAGCCTTCGGAATATCTCCCCAGCAGTGGTCGCCTTGGGAAAGAGGTAAGAGGCTTCCAAGTGAGAAGAGCATTGAAAAAATAGCTGATTTTTTTGGGGTTTCAGTTGATTTTCTGTATACAGATCAAGATTATGGTGAAAACGTGTATGGTGGTGATGTTTTTGCCATTATGGTCGATATGAGTGGATTCAAGAAAAATTATGAGGGTACTTATCATCCTCAATTTCTTTCAGCCATGGCGTCCATTGCAATAAACAAATTCGTCAAAGAGGTTTATAGTGAAATTCATATGCGCCGTTCGGCGATGAATATGATATCTTCCTCTCTCAAGGAGATGATTGATGATAGCTACAGGGAGAAGCTTCCAGTACAAGACGAACTTGCCGATAATCCTAGCGAGTGACGAATGCGAGATAGAGTGTGATTGCGAATTTTTCCCCCGTACCCATGATACCATGACCGAACCAGGGGACGATGCTCACGTTATTCTTTTGTGGGTAAAAGGTTTAGAACGTGAGATAACCGATTCTGAGTTCAATAATTTGATGTCAGAGGGAGAATTCAGAAACGAGATCGAGCGCAATGCTTTCGATTGGTATTGCGACCGTGATTGGTAAAAGGGGAGATAATGAACCAATATACCCGAAGGCGAAATGTAACATGCCCTGTATGTAATATGGATACAATCATCAATGTTATCCCATTTTCAATAATCACTAAATGCGAAACTATATGCCCTTCATGTATTGAGAGATCTGATAAATTCTGTTACGGTAAAAAATGTGATTCTTGCGAATACAATGATGTATACATTGGGGGTAAAATATGATCACTATTCGTTGCAGTTCCCTTCCGCGTATCATGTCATGCCCGGCAAGCCTTGAAGTGGGCGAAGTCCAGATACAGTCTTCCAGCGACAACGCAAGTATAGGTACGGCCGTCCACGAGGTTATGGCGGACATTATCCGCAAAAGCCTTTCAGGTACGAAAGACCCGCAGGGATTTCCTCAAATGCCGGAACTGTACCCATATGCTGATCGTCACGGCGTAGAGGTGGATGATATACGATTCCTGTGCTGGCGCGGATTGGAAATCTGGAAACAGTATGCTCCTATGTTACAAAATGTCGAAGTCGAGCGAGAATACGCAACGGACATTTCGGAAGAGATCGAACTAACAGGACACCCGGACGTTACCGCGACACTTGAAAGCGGGCAGGGAGTCATCATCGACTGGAAGACGGGCACGGACAGAGAATCGTTTAATCAGTTGATTGGATATGCCGCGCTGTGCTTCACTGGGAATACTGAGGGAGTGAAAGTCATCGTCGCGAATCTCAGAGAAAACATGGCAGAGGTTCGGAATTATGAGTCAGATCAGATCGACGAATTCGGGGACAAAATCTCGTCTGTTGTTCGTTCGGGATCGAATCAATACAACCCTACCGTAGAAAACTGCCAGTATTGCCCTCGCCGAATTTCTGGATGCCCTGCACGGGAGATAATGGTACAATCGGCAATGTCGGCCCTTTATCCTCTTGGAACAACTGAAAGCAAGATCGAAAACGTCCGCAGGCTTGGTGAGATTTACAAAAAGTCTAAGGTTCTTGAAAAGGCTCTTGAAGAATACTCGTCCGCACTAAAGATTGCGATCCGAGACAGTGGAGAAATTACCCTTCCAGACGGCCTAGTGTTGAAGCTGGAAGAGTGCGAACGGGAGACGATAACGGCAGATATTGGTTTTTTCAGGACATGTTACTCAATGCTTCACGATAACGATCATGAAGGAAATTATGATTCACCAGAATGCACAATGGAAATAATTGGTAGCAACGCTTTCACGGTGAAAAAAAAGGAAGTGATCAAGGCCGTCCGCTCCGCCGCGCCGAAAGGCGAAAAGGATGCCGCAGAGGAACGTTTCATGAAGGAACTTCGAGCCGCAGGATGTGTTAAGACTACGAAGTTTGAAAAAATCGTGTGCATGAAGGAGTAATATGTATATTTGGCAAGGTCGTCCTGGATTTGGAAATGGGGAGAAAAAACGTCGGGAAAAACTCCATAAACAGCAGATGAAAATGGATAAGTATTTCCAAAAACAATTGAAAATACAGAGTCCAAAGGTAAGGGAGGAAATAAAGGGATGACAGAGCAGAGCATGGTAAAGTGGGTAATAGACGAGTATAAAGATCACTTGTATCGTAAACATTACAACATTGTCATTGATGGTGATGCGAATAGCATGATTGCATATAATATATCAAAGAAGAATTCTGAGAAGATTGCCAAAGAGCATAACTCTTTCGGTGAGTTGCTGGCATCGTGCGAGGAAATGGTACAGCATGGAGTAGGATGCGGACGTGAGTCAACTTTGAATAGGGCTTGCGCTGTAATCGCTAAAGCAAAGGGGAAGGAATGACAGCACAAAACGCAGTTGCAACACGAGAAGACAGGCCAATTCAATTGGTAAAAGGATTCCAATCCGCAATCGCAGACGCCCTTCCGACGCACATGACGAAGGAACATTTTAGTCGTGCGTTGCTCACGTCATTTCGACGGAATCCGGATCTTGTCCAGTGCGAACAATCCACAATCGGAAACGCAGTTGTCACGGCGGCGCAGCTTGGACTTATGATCGGAGTCAACGGTTCTTGTTGGCTTATCCCTTTTAAAAACAAGGGAAAAGACGAATGCCAGCTTGTTATCGGTTATCAGGGATTGATTGACCTGTGCTATCGTTCAGGACGTGTAGAAAGCATTTTCGCGGATGTTGTCTGTGAAAATGACACATGGAAGTTCAGGCAAGGTTTGGATCAGGTTCTCGAACACGTTCCGGAGTTGCGAGGAGATCGAGGAGATCCGTTCGCTGTTTACGCAATCGCAAGAATAACAGGGAGCGCAACACCTGTCTACGTAGTCATGTCAAAACAAGATGTTTTTCGTGTCCGAGATTCTAGTAAAGCATATCAAAGCGACATAAAATATGGCACGAAACGTTCTCCATGGTCTGGTGACTTCGTTGAAGAGATGTGGAAAAAGACTGCTCTTCGTCGGTTGTCAAAGTTACTTCCCAAGTCTATTGAGCTTTCACAAGCATTGGAATTTGAAAACAGACATGAGGAACGATGGACAGATGCGAAGCCAGTTGAGGACGTTTTCGCGCCCGGACGGCATAAACTACCATCGAAGCGAACACAGGAAGAGGTAAAGCATACGGTTTATAATTCCGGTCCAATTGAGTCGAATATTACCCTTGATCAAGGTCAAGGCGATGAAATTTCCCCAGCCGCTATATCCAAGCGAGACGACGCAATCACCTACCTATCACAGATATACGATGAAGGAAACAACGGGAAAACAATCGACAGCATTCTTGATGCACAGGGACAGCCTACGCTAACGGAGATTCCGCGAGACACTACCGATGAAAACCAGATAGCGGCGCTCATAATGGCAAAGATGCAGATGATTTCAAAGAAAGGAAAATGACGTGGGAAAAGCAACTATTTGGACGCGACGTGGATGCACTACGTGCAAGCAGGAAAAGGTCCGTCTTCAGGATGAAGGCCACGAGGTAACTGAGTATGGAGTTGAAGACGGTGAAGAGTCAACTATGGATCGTGATGCATTCTCAGTTGTTCATTGTCAAAACGGAATGTTTCCGGTTGTAAATATCGATGGTGAATTTATAACTCCGTTGTCAATTTCTCAGGCTATGGAATGGTAGGTTTAAATCGTATATAAAAGCTTTTAATGAGGAGAGGAAGAAATGAATGTTACTTTTCATATACCGGTAAGAGTAGTTTCTGAAGCAAACACCCGTGATCACTGGACAAAAAAACATACCCGCGCAAAAAGGCAAAAATCCATAGCATATGCAACATGCCTAAAGGAGATTGGATGCAAGACTAATGATGATCCTCTTCCAGGACACTTTAGGATTTCATTCACAAGGGTAAAAGGTCATGGACAGCGCGATTTTGACTGCGATAACCTTGTTAGCGCTTTCAAACACATCCGCGATGGAATATGCATGTATCTTGGTATAAACGACGGAAGCGAGTTCGTTACATTTCCTCCGCCAGATCAGATCAAGCAAGGTAAAGGGATATTTCCAGGCGTCATGGTCCATATCGAGGGAGGGGAATAGTGGGACAAAATCCTGAAAATAGAAAAATTATTCGTTCCATAAAGTTATACAAAAACGGAAAATGGGTTACCGTTTATTCAATGAACTGGTTCACAAAAAAACACTTTTCTGTGTGCGATATTTTTGAGTTCTTTGCCTGCGTATGCGTCGTCAAGGTCATAATCGAATGGATAATGTCATGAGCGTGTTGCTTGGGCAGCTTTCTCTTTTCGGTACTCCTTCTCTTGGATATCATCTACCAGAAAAGGTGGTGCCTGAGAAAACTCCAGAAAGGCATATCCACGCTTTCCCTTTTGAAAAGATATCCCAGCCTACGGGGCAAAAAGACAAACGAGGACTGTACGCCTATGAGGCACTCCACCGTAAGATGGAGAAAATCAATCCAAAGGCCCGCATTTTGCTATTCCAGTTGATGGAGGAACATGGGATAGACTTAATCTTTGACGTTATTTCAATCGGCGTAATCTGGAAATCGCAGAAGGCTCATATACAGATGGACTACCAAGATGCTATCAAATGGTATTGGGGATAATATGTATCCTATGGATTCATGGTCATCGCATTGCGCAAGGTTGGACATGAGACGTTGCGATTCACTTTCATCAAAGTACATAGATGAAATGCTCAGAGGAGAAACCGATACGCCTGAAGCTGATACATTTGAATCTATAAATGAAATTAACGAATTCATAAAAAAGTATGAATAACATGTATCCCCACGGCGTCGGGTTAATGTACGGCCCGCGAGCGGCTTCATCATGTGGCGTGCCATAGCGCATTGCATCCGCTGCCGGAAATCCTCTAGTAGACCGGAAACGGGGTTGCCCCGTCCGTGGGGAAATTTGGAGATAAAAATGCCATGTAAAGTAACTTTATGTGAAATATCTGTGCCTGTTCCTAATAGCGCTCTTAAATGCTATAGTTGCCAATGGATGCGCAATGGAAATGGAGACGAAAAGTATATGTGTATACTTTTCGGAGAAATAATATCATCAAGACTGTCTCGGTGTAGAGCGATGGCATTCAAAGAGGAAAATTTTTCCGAAACCATTTGACAAACGGGTAAAGTTGCATATACTGGATTTGTCTAGGCCGGTCACCAAGACAAAATTCCTTGCGACAGCGGCTAATCACCCAGCCGCACCTTTCCCCCTCTACCTGACCGGCCGGAGGGGGATTTTTTATGCATGGAGCACATCATGGCTTGGATCGAATCTCACCAATCCCTAGAGCGTCATCCAAAAACGTTACTGTTACGTCGCGTAACGTTACTGTCACATAACGAAACGTTAGGGCTGTTACACCGACTTTGGTGGTGGGCTTTGGACAATGCTCAGGATGGAAATGTCACCGATTTTTGCAAAAAAGGACTCATGGAGGAAGTTTTCGGGATCCCAGAAAAAGAAGAAAAAAGCCTCGCTGAATGCCTAATTGAGTCCGGTTGGCTTGACAAAGAAGGAGATCAAATCGTCATCCACAACCACGGAAGGTATAGGAATAGGCTTACGGAAATGCGTGAAAGAAATAAACTTAGACAAAAGGAGTGGAGGGAAAGGAGGAAAAATAAAGGCGATGATAACATTACTATAACGTTACGTAACGTTACGAATAACAGAAATAACGCACAACAAGACATAACAAGACAAGACATAACAGAAACACATACACATAGTTCGATTTCGAGCGCGAATGATTTTTTTGATGATTTTGAGGCATCACTTTCAAATTCGTACGAAAAAGTGATCTCCATCTATCATGAGGAAACCGGAAAGAAAGGCCATGACCGAAATACAAAGGAAGGAGCAAGGATTTTATCGTCTGAGATATCTAAAGGCCATATAAGCGAAGATAACTTACGTTACCTTATTCGCAATGGGATGTCCGATAAGGCGCTTCCAAACCAATCTCTAAGAGGAGTTGCAACAAACTACGAAAAATATCTTCCGAAGCAAGACAATGGGAAAAAACCTACGTATAGGCTTGTTAGTGTTGTATGTGACAAATGCGGATATGAGGCTACGGCAAGGGCACCTATAGGTGATGAAAAGTACTCTTGTAGATGCGGAAGAACCTACGCTAATGGAGAGATGGCTTGCGATGGAACAATGGCAGAAAGGAGTAAATGATGCGAACATGCCCTATGTGCGGGAGCAGTGATTGGAAAGTAAAAAATGATGGAACCGTTGGATGTCTATCATGTGGAACAACAAGTGATAGCATATCAATCTGGAACCATCGTACTCCAGAACCAGGCACCAGCGTTATACGGTGGACAATGTACAACGGAATAATGAACAACCTTCCAGAATGCAATACTGAAATTTTCGTTTTGTGCAAGTCTGGGAGGAAGTTTTTTGGGGTTGCTGGATATGTTTTAGATCAATATGTGTGGGGTGAAAATAATGACCATCCTGAGATAGGGGATAAATGGGCATATTTTCCATTCAAAGAGTGGAGGCGTTTTATTTGCTTAAGTGGTAATATTATAAGGTTTAACGATGAAAAGGATAAATGAAATGATTTGTCTTTCTGAAAAAGAATGCCGAAGGCGCGATAGGCAAATGAGGGAAAAACCGGGAATAAATGCTCTTAAAAATGAATGGGAATGGGTTGAATATATATTGAATCATGACGGGTATAAAAACTGCGCATCTATAGGTGATGACCATGAAAGAGATAAATTTATCGTAAATTTTAAATTCGATTTACCAAATTCGTGAAATTTTACAGGGGAGAGATATGATAGGGAATATTTCAAGACAGGATAAGACTTTCAGAATCATGTACCGCCCATTAGGTAGTAAACAAGATACCGATTGCTCTTGGACAACGGTTGCAACCTCAGGATTGAAGGCGATAAACCATTTTAGACAGCATTTTAGAGGACAGATACAAATAACAAAAGTATTTGTTGAAAGAGACAAAAGACTTGAAAAAATATCTTGTTCTTGACTTGACAAAGTGGTTTAATGGTTTACAATTAAAGTTGAGAATGAAGGATGTGCGATTTACCCCTGGATTGTGTCCAGGGGTATTTTTATGCATGTCGTTCATGGAAAATATTTGTAGGATGTCTTAAAAACTGGTCGTCAAACCTTTCAATGTCCTTATGCTTTTCCATGCAAGGTATTGTCCTTACAGCCATTGCCATTGCATTTGTAGCCATTGCCATTTCAGATACGGAGTTTGCAAGGTGTTTTTCCTCAGCAAGCCTTTTTTCATATTGTTCCGATGAATGTTTTTGAGCTTGATTTTTATTCTCTCTCTCTGTCTTTATGAACCATATCAAAAATCCAAACATGACAAAAACCATCGCAATGAACGCAAACCCGAAAATACCTATAAGACCACCATACTTTCCGAATTGCTCCAGAGCACCTAGTGAAATATCCTTCATTTTGTGTCTCTCTCTTCTTTCTTAACTTTTATGTGCTCACTGTACGTTTTGACTATCTGTGATCCAAGTACGGCTAGCACGAAACCAGTTATTTCAGTTGATGGACTACGTAGTATTGGAGGAACAGTCTTTCCAAGGTGAACCGTATCATAGTGCTCAATCATGGACGTGAGAGAGAAACGATAAAGGATTGTCCAGCAACATACCCAACCAATAGCAGGTATCCATCCGACCTCGTATAAACGCCATGCGAAGTCGGCTACCCGGCATGAAGTCCTTTTTATGACTTCAGTTGTATGCCTCACCTTTTGTTTGGTCCCCGTCTCAAATTCCTCCATATGCTTCCCCAAAATAGCGTCTTGTTTTTCTTTGCGTTAGCTTCCCTCTGGAAGTACTGGAAAGCCCTTGGATGGGCGTATATTCCACCTCTTGGTGCCAACGCCATCCCCTCGTCGATCATCAATTCATTCAAGCACTTTCCAGGCAAATCGCTTATATCGCTTTCAACCACATAGGCATACACGAATTTCACCGGACCATTTTCCTTGACGATCTCTATGTCAAGCACGGTACCGACTATAGTACAAGCGCTTAGGAATCTCATGGCAACATATCCAAAATCCAAGGAAGTGCTTAAATCAACCCCTGCTCTTTCTGCCTCACGATGCGCCTTTTCATTCGGGAAGTGCTCAGGCGTATCGATTCCTACAAGTATGGCTATTTCCTCTCTTCCGTAGTTCTCTCCAATCCAGTACTTGAACGCATATCCGGTGAGAGTCTGCGTTGTTGTAACCCGTATCCTCTCAAAATCTCCTTTTTTTGTAAAATCTGGTGCCGTAGGGACGAAATCATCTGCTGCCATACCTAACGATACCAAAGACAACACAAACGCCAGAAAAACGCCTCTCCCGTGCATTATCATTTCTTTCCCTTTCCCATAAGTGGACAATTTCGGCATACGCCGAGTAAGGGTATTTTACATCATTTTTTAAATGAATGCACGGTATTTTTCTGTAAAAGTTCCGCATGAGGCAAACAACACCCCATGCGGAACGGGGAGAGGGCTATTGAAGGTTAGGATGACCAGGAAGAGCCGTCTTGAGAGCATTTTTGACTGTAGGGAACTGATCCACCGGCATGTTTGCCACGACCGACTCACACGCAAAGCGCAAAGCCTGAGCATGGGAATTAGCCTCATCCCGTTGCTTTGCCAAAAACGCCGCCTCTTCCGAACAAACTCTCAGCGTAGGGAAAACCATTTCCCTAAGAAACTCCTCAAATTTACCATCTGCCATTGCTTTTTGGATGGTTCCGCAGGAATTATTCCCGCTCATGATGCTTCTCACAATCGCATCCTCGCGATCCTTCCAAAGATTACCGGTAGACATTTTACTCTCCCTTTTCTTTCCATATTGTGTTCCAGAATCCGCGCCGACCAATTCGAGCAGCATTCTCGAACTCTTTATATTCATCGTACTTTTTATGACGATACCTTGAAAGGGCGACTCCATTTCGCAAAAGCGTCTCATTAAGGCATCGTCCATCTTGAAGGTACAGGTATGCCAACGTCCTCTTATATTTGTCCTCACCTGTAACCTCCATAGTAATTCCCATTCCATTCGGGGAAATTGAGGAAAGGAAATTCCTTGCGGACCTTCCAGCATGGAATACATCGGAAAGAGGTATTCCCCATTCCTTTGCGTCTTTTTCCGCTTTTTGGTTGTGATGGAACTCAGGGCAGTCAATGCCAACCATACGGACAATGACTTCATTTTCACCTGTCCATACAACCACTGAGTCACCATCAACGATCCGCATAACGGACACAGGTACACGATCGCCGGCCAAGCAACTACCGAATAAAAGTATAAACATCACAACAATTTTTAGCATCCTCTCCCCTTTCTCTAAAACTCCTTTGACACAAAAATTCCAAAATGCGGCTTACTGATTACCTCCCGAGCAAGGGAAGTCTCACCTATGCTTCCGAGATGGTATCCCATTTCCTGACCAACTTCTCCCGCACGGAATATTGTACCAGTATCCTTGTCACGTATCCATAGTCCTCTTCGGTCTTTTCCTGCTTTTCCGGTGAAAACTCTCCCAAATGTCGTCAACCCAAATCTGGCAATGGCGGCTCCTGGACGGATTGACGCGATTCTGACAAAGGGACGGCCACCGCCTTTAGCGCTTTGCTCTCGATACCAAGCTTGCTGACAAAGTGCTCAATGAGCCAGTTCACAACGTCTAGTCCATACTCTTTCGCAATGTCGATGCCTTGGGTTTTGGCAATCGCGATCAATGCGGTTTGAGCCAGGCTACGCGCCTCTTTGATTTCATCTTCAGTTAGCTTTCCGTCTTTGTTTGCCGCTTTGCATGATTCAGAATACGTTTGAGCCGTGCTCCTGACAGCCACTTCAGCGAATGCATATAGCTTTTCCATCTTCCTTGCCGCCACCCATTCGTCCAGATACGGCTTAGCGAATTTCCATATCATGCGCATAAGAGAATAGAATATCGCTCCAGCGGTTCCGGTGCCAGCGATCGCAGACCAGATCCAGTGGGCACCATTCGTCGCCTCGACGAATTCAGATGGTGATATAGGTGGAACTTCTCCGCCAATAGCTATACATGAAAATAAAACGCACCAAATAACAAAAAAAATCCTCATTTTCCTATCCTTTTATATTACATGGACATCGGCATAAAACCACTATTGATAACTCTGAATGCTGCGCAAAAATGTGGCGGATTTTCATTACATGCGTCTAGGTGTTTATCCGCAAAATAGCAGTGAGGACCGTATTCTATATCATTTTGGTCAGCCGTAGTACACGAAAAAGAACATTTATTGCAGTCTATTGGGACTATTTCCCATTGACTAGGGTCTATTACGCTAGGAAAATTAGTATTCTCATAGTCGTACATACCGACTAAACCAGTAGTAGCCATAATTTTTAGAGCTTTATAAATTATTCCATTGTATGCAAACATAGAACCTGGCATTATACCGCCGTGCGTAAAATTCGAGTCAACATTGGTTAGGTATTTAAATTCCATTTCCATATCCTTTTCATTTGAAGGGCACAAAGTAAACAATAGCAAGTGAGTACTGCAAATTAACAAGAGAAGTATTATTGTCCCGAAGTGAAATAGCGATCCTAGAGCCTTTTTTTATTGGTACATCATACATAAAGCTTATGCTCCCTCCACCATTTCTAACCATCGGAGGTTCAAACTGATATAATTGGGTACCATCAACCATTATATAGATAACAAAAACGTCAGGAATCGGTATTTGATTTGCGGGAATAGTAAATCTAATAACTACCAAACCATTTTCTTGAGCAATGTAATCACGTCCTTGAGTCGGTGAAGATATAGGAACATTTTTAGGGAAAAAATCACTCCCATTTTCTACTATAGTGAAACTAGAAAAATCAAAGAATGCATCTGGATGCACATGGTCCTCTCTCGCCACCTTCGCCGATGTCCCTGCTGAGGGAGTTCCATCCGCCAAAGGATCCACCGTAGAAAGGTCCGCAACAGCAATCCTCGACGTATCGCTAGGGTGCCGGTGGTCCTCACGGGAGACGTTCGTCGAAGTTCCTGCGTTGGCTATCCCGTCCATAGCCGGTGCCGCCGTTCCCAGCGCCGTCACTGCGATTCGGCTGGTGTCGCTTGGGTGTTTGTGGTCGCTTCTCGCCACGGTGGTTGCCACGCCGGCGCTGGCCTCTCCATCCATTTCAGGCGCGGTCGAACCGAGGTTGCTTGTAAGCTTGGTATTTGCCCATTCCGCGTTGATTATCTCCTTTCCAGTTGCCGCTGCGGAAGGTGTCCTAGAGGTTGGCGTACCGACAAGCGCTGGTGAGTCGAGTGGTGCGTATGCGGCGAGGTCGGAAGCGTTAGCTTTGTCTCCAAGTATTGAAGCAGCGTCAGAGATATCCGACATAACGGGCACGACGACGCCTGTTTTGTTTGCCCAAGATAAGACACCGGCTGTACCTCCTCCGCCGCCCTCGCCGCCGAGTTTTACCCAATTGGCGGCAACGGTGGGGTCATTTGTTGAAAGGGTGTATTCCCGCCCATAGTCGGGATCGGTTGTGCTGGTTATGAGAGCGATGTCACCTTGCGTTGCGGTGGTCAAGGTGATTAGGTCGGCTGGTGTCGGTACGGACCAGAAATTCGTTTTGAACTCTGGGGGGATCTGTGCGGCAGGGACTAGTCCTCCGATTAGGTCTGCCTTGTACGCCATTTGTTCATCGATGGCGGTTTTGTCGTAGTAGGCGGCAAGGTCGCCTTCGAGGACGTAATCCTGAGATGCGGCCGCGCCTATGGTGGCGCGTGGTCGGCGTGAGGCGTATGTGTTGATCTCGTGCGTCACGGTGCCGAGGATAGCGTTGCCGTTGGAGTCGGTCTTGAGGACATCGTTTTTTGTGCCGTCGGCTTGCTGAGCGCGAAGGGCAAGTCCGGCGGGGAAGGTGATGTTACCGTCATCGTCGTATCGGACGAAATCGCCCTCGTCGCCGATTATGGCGTCGATTCTCTCGCCGAGGGCGGTATCGGCGGCGGCGCGGGCGCTGGCCTCTGCCGAGATGCTGTTTTGCAGTGCGGTGTCGGCGTTTTCCCTCTCGGTCTTTTCTGTGGCGATGTCTTCGGCGTTTTGCTGGTCTCCGTCTTCGCGGGCGGTTGCTTCAGCGTTCACGCTGTCGCGGATGAGGCTGTCGGCCGCTTGCCGCTCGGACGCTTCGGCTAGATCGGCGTTTTGGCGATCCGTAACCTCTTGGGTGATTCGTCCGTCAAGTACAACGTCGTCGGCTTTGAGATCGCTGATAGAGACGTTTGTCGCCTCGTTGTACTCCTTGATCTTTACGACTTCCTCACCGGAGATGAAGTGGCCTAGTCCGTCTCCGTACTCCAGCGCGTTGATGCCGGCGGCGGGGTAGACGGGGTTTACCGATGTTGAATCCGGATACCCGATGGTCTGATCGGAAGTCTGGAATGCGAGGTTTTTGATTGTGTTGGCGCTCATGGGTACCTTTCCCTATATGGTCATCGTTGCCGATCCTTGAATTGCTGAAGATGATCCTATTGCTGGTGGACCACTCCATGTTATAACTAATGATCCATTAAGATATATAGATGCAGTTGCCGGTCCTCCAGGTGATGTAGATTGTCCTGTTATCATTATGGTAGATCCTGAATTAACATATCTCGTTTCACTGGCTCTTACTGTATTATATGGTGGATATTGAGCAAAAATATTATATTGAGATATTGCAAAATCTACATTTCCTGATTGAGTAACTGTTCCCGTTTCTGTACGAACACCTGTATTATTTCCTATAGAATTATATACTATGGTAATAATCTCAGGAACACGTACGGTTCCAGTTATTCTTACTGTTGGGCTTACCTGACCACCAGCAGCGATAGCGCGAACATCTATCGTATAGGATGTATTCTCCCAATTATTGTACGTGGTAAATGATACGTTTTCATTCTCTGAAATTCCAGTTGTTTTTGAAATATATGTTATCATATTGTTATACGTAATAACTTGGTATGCCACGGCGCTTCCATCGGAAGCAACCGACCCGTATAGGTAAAAACTCCCGTTTTCTCCGGCTTTTACCGTTCCGGCACCGCCATAACTTGGTGCGGTAACCGTTACTGGTGGAGCGACATATATCGTACCAGAAATGGTTATGACGTTACTTGAAATACCACCTGCGCTCTTTGCTCTCGCGTATATATAGTATGTGCCACTTGATGAAGGATTTATCACCGTGAAAACAATATTTTGATTTTCTGATATATTCGTTTGCGGTGATATTACGACTATACCATTAGTCGATGTTATATCATAGGTTACGGTGCTTCCATCGGAAGCAGTTGAACCATATAGTTTTATAACTCCCTGCCCACCAGCATTAACTTGTCCACCACCAGAGAAGTTTGGATCAGTAACGGTAACAGGAGGAATATAGGATATAACGCCTGTGATTGTTATGGTATCGCTCGCCGCGCCTCCATTTACTGCACGTGCTCTTGCCTCTATGGTATACGTTCCATTTGAAGTGCGCGAGTCAGTCCTAAATGTGATATAGTTGTTTTCATAAATATTCGTCTGTGGAGAAATGCTCTGAATACCTGTGTAGTTGGTTATTTCGTATCTAACTATGGATCCGTTGCTTGCAACGCTTCCATACAGGTAGAACTGACCGTTTGTATTTTGCTCGACGGTTCCAGCGCCATAATAACTTGGCGCGGTCACTGTGACCGCCGGCGCGGCGATGATTGTCCCCGTGGTCGTAACTGAAGTTGAAGTTGCCCCGCTGGCAGTCCGCGCGATGACCGTGATGCTGTACGTGGTATTGCTGGTAACGCTCTCCACAGTGAAACTCACGGTCCCATTCTGCATGATACCTATGGTCGGGGAAATTGACGTGATTCCGGTGTAACCCGTGACCTCATACGTAACAGCCGATCCGTCGCTGGACACGCTGTTGCGGATCACGATGGTTCCATTACCGCCGCTGTCGATGTTGCCAGCGCCTGAGATCGTCGGCGGCGTCACCGATGCCGCCAAGGCAAGCCATTGCCGCCAGCCGCCATTAGCGTAGACGTATGCCTCTTTCAGCTTGCGCCATCCGCTGTTGACATAGACATGCGCCTCTTTCGTCTTCCGCCAGCTACCGCCTACCATCGTGTATGATTCTTTTGCCATCTCTCCCCGCCTTCTCCCTCTATTCGTATACCAGCCAGATAGCCCCAGCCGTCGCGCTTCCGCTCGGGCCGCTGGTGCTGTATTTTATCATGTTGACGAACGCCGCCGCGATGCCGGCCGGAGTCGCCGCCTGGTTCCTCACCGTCGCCGCCGCGTTGTCCGGGGCGTAGACCGCGCTCCCGGCCGATCCAGCCGCCGCCGTCGTCGCCGCGCCGGCCGCGCTAATGCCCAATGTCCTATCCGCGCTCATATCGCCGCCACCGGTTAAAGGTGCCGTCGTGTTGATCGTCCGCGCCGTTGTCACGCCGTTCGTCGGGGCGCTGTGCGTGTGGTCCGAACGCGCCGCCGTGGTCGCGCTCCCGGTGGAGCCCGTACCGACCGCCGGAGGAACAGACGATCCGAAATTACCCGTGACGTACGTCCTCGCCCACGCCGCTGTCACCATCTCCGTCGAACTCGCGTTCGCGGCCGGGGTCGGCGCTTTCGGGGCACCGGTAAACGTTGGCGATGCAATGGGAGCATAACTGGACAGCGCCGAAGAATTTGCCTTCGCATCAAGTGACGCTTGTAGGCTGTTGATGTCGCCAATCGCAAGAGACACGTTACCCGTCTTCCCCGCGACAGACTGCACCGGGCCGATCTGTGTCAAGTTTTCCCAGTTTCCAGCCGTCGTCGGCGGCAACTGCCACAGCAACCATATCTCGTCCGTCGCCGTCACCTTCGCCCTATCATTGACAACAGCCGTAGTTAGCGTCGTCAAATCCGCCTCTGTCGGCACAGTGAAATTCTGAGACTTGATGCCCAAAGGCAACTGTGTATCTGGTAACCGTCCGCTGGCGTCCAGATCCGCCTTGTTCGCTATCTTGGCGTCAACTTGCGCAAGACTCGCATACGCGCCAAGATCATCCGTAGTGGCAATACCTTGGGGATTGCCTCCACCAACCGTTATCGTCGGCCTCATGCTGGCGAGGATGTTTACCTCTTCCCCACCTTCACCGATCAAGATATTCCCGTTACTATCCGTAGAAAGAACGTCTTTCGTGACGCCGCCGCCAAGATCCACTTGCATCTTGGTTCCGGCGGGAAAGTGTATGCTGCCGTCGTCTTGGTAAAGGACAGCCTTGGCAAGAGTCGCTTCAACATTCGTCACGCGAACCTTGACCGCTTCCACGTCGGCGGGAATGTCAAGCAAAGCCACTCCGGAAAGCGTCCTCCCCTGTCCGTCGCCATAGTTGAGGAAGTTTCCCTTCCCCCACGGCCTAGTCACCCCCATCGTTATCGCGGATTCTTCCGGGGAGAAGTCGTCAAAAGGTTCTGCCGTGCCGCTACTCATTTTTTACCCTCCTCCGCCGTTACTTCATCCGGATACCGCTCGCGGATCTCTTTCTTTTTGGCGAGGAATTCCGCCAGCAACGCAGACGCCTTGCCTTCGTACAGCGTGGCCGTGGTGTTGTCTCCGGCCAGTTCACAAGCATCCGCTTCCAGCCTATACCCCTCAATCGCGCGGGCGATAGGATCCGCCTCGCGGCGATAGGCCATCGCTCTTTTTTCCGCCGTCGTGCGCGTATCGGGAACCTCTTCCGGGGGAGGGGGCGGGGGAGCCTCTGTACTCCAACCCTTCGGCAACGGGCCAAGTTCATCTATGGTCTTCTCTTCGCCTTTAACCCACCCATGTTCTCCCCGGTGGTCCTCCACGTGAATCCAAGATTTTTTCTTTTTGCTCCACTGGATCTGATGATTGTTCATCGGCAGCGGCGGGGGAATCAATGTGAACTCTTCCGGGAGGATGCCCACGGTGTCGATAAACATGGCACTGGAAAGATCCTTCGCGAATGCCGTCTTCCCCCGGTGGTCCTCCACGTATTCCCACGTCTCGGCCTCAACGTTGCGGAACGCTGCATACCCGGGACGATTCTCAGGCCCTACCGTCGTGGAGAAGTCCGGAGCGCCAGCGCCTTGAACGCCAGACCCCGGCATACTCCCTCGGTACTCAAATGTGTTCGGATCGTAAAAATAGTGAATCATAATTTTCCTTTTCTCTCTCCCGCATCCCTGGCAGCGTTGAAGCGGACGCGGCGCGGGCGGTTACGGCTACGGCTTCCAGTTCGGCGTCAAGCGGCGGTAATATCACCGCTACAGG
>QMCE01002683.1_pt1 | contig 16816 bp, 2 predicted proteins | sample 1821851 | NCBI WGS metagenome assembly QMCE01 (sample SAMN09453174, study PRJNA476694) | Termite gut metagenome, whole genome shotgun sequencing project. | isolation source: worker | host: Odontotermes sp. | place: South Africa:Pretoria | collected 2016-01-28
TTCCGGCAGATACAAAAACCTGCCACCGAGGGGGCTTGCGCCCTACAACCGTTTCCAGTTGCAACCGAACAAAGGTTTCCTGATGACAGGTTTAAGTCTTTGTTCGGATTTTTCATGCCCGGAAATGCGGTGTGTGAAAATTTTGTGTTAGACTACTCTTTGTTGGAAATGAGGGGTGGGGATTGTGCACCTCGTTACAAACGAGGTGCAGAAGTGTGTAGTGTTGTTACACCTCGTTGGAAACAAGGTGCAGAGGTGTATAACAACAATAACACCTCGTTGCAAACGAGGTGTTGTTTGGAGTGTTGCAAACAAACGAGGTGTAGAAGTGTGGTTAAGACAGAAAACAAAAACAATTTGGGTATAGTGGATATACCTATTAATATATACTATGAAGAAAGGGAAAGATAAATAAATAAGATTAAAGAGGTAGAAATTAAGTGTGAATAGTAATAAAAAAATGAGAAACATGAGACAAGAATTACTTTTTGGTTTTAGCTTGTTTGAGAAATTAAAACAGGCTAATATACCGGTTAAGTTGCGAAGAATACTTTTTGTGCTTATTCCGGTATTTGTTTTGAGCATGGGTAGTACCTATGCACAGCAGATTTCTGCTACACCGGGCAGCAATCCTGAGTATGTAGTCAGGATGGGCGATCCGTTAACTTTTAGCATTACGCTAATCGCGTCGAGCGAAATATCTGGTACGGAAATGCAGGTTACTGTGCCTGTCGGATATGAAATTTTGCCGACAACGCCGAATATTATGGGAGGTTCATTATCGCCTGACGGCTTGACTGCAAGAATATCTACAGGAACAATTTCCACTGCAGGTAAAGTGGCAAATGTTTTTGTAAAGCCTTTGTGCAATATGGACGAGGCTGCGGAAGGCGATAGAACTGCAACCGACCCTGTGCAGACAAAATATACGGATCCTATAGGAAACTTTTATGATCCTATTTTGAATGTAGCATATCCGGCTTCGGAGGTTGTAAATTTAGGTGTACCGGTTACCCGTGTATTCAGTATTACTCAGACTGCAAGCTATTCGCATGTTAATAACATTCGGATAAATGCAAACTGTGTCGATAAAACGGGTATTAACATTACCAGTGTTAAGGTAAGTACGAGCAGCAGCGGTCCTTGGACTGATATTACTTCTACTTTGGACGCTTCAGGTGCTACCCGGTATGTTTATGATATAACGCGAGCTTTGGCTTTCGGACCTTTAGGCTATTCCGGGCAGCAACTGCAAACCGGAACTACAATATATGTACAGGAAACTTTGGTTCTTACCAAATGCGACGCAGGAGCAATGAGCTATACTGTAAGCTATGGAGACAGAACGGATTATTGTCCGCTTCTTCCTGCAGCTTCGGGAAACACCAATCTTGTGGTTGGTACTCCGAGCTATTCTCCCGACATAACAGCTGCTCAATATATTTCCCCTACAAGCCCCTCCAACGACGGGCGCTACACTGTTCAGGTTTGGAACACGGCTACGGATCCTACAGCTATGTTAAATGATATATCTGTAAATATGTGGCAATCAGACTTGCTTCAGTACGACTTTAAAAGGGCTTATTTCAGTAATTCGAACGGAACTATTATTGCAGGACCGGGCGGTGCAACCGATACGGTTTGGATTGACATGACTTGGTTCGGAACCAGAAATAAGCAAAGCAAGGTTAATTTCAGCAGCCTTAATGAGCCTTCAATGATTCCCTATTATGAAGAAAGAGGGCTGATTGATAATGGAGGAGACGGCGTATATAATGATTTGCCTATAGGAAAAAACTTTTATATTTCCGTATTATTCAATATAAATTCGGGTAATGTTTCTACTACGTCTTGTAGCATTCTTTATTTTATACCCGGTACACGTAGAAGAGCTGATATCTGTTATATGCATTGCGGTTCGGAAGTGGCTTATACCAGACCTTACGGAGCAGCTTCAAGTACCGATACTTATATTGGCGGTCTTTATTCTAATGAACTAAGGAACATATTGGTAAATCCGGTAATGTTGAACGTAAACGATCCGGCGAGAATCTCTTTTTATCAGTATGACCATTCAACTTCTAATTCATTGAGAACACATGTAGGTCCGGCAGGCACCAGTTCTTACTATATGTATATAACATTGCCCGACGGTTTGGATTTTGATCCGACTGCTGCTTATCCGGTAGAATTAAGGAATACTGCCGGAAATTTGTTTGCTGCGGGTCAGGGGCAGGTTGCAATGGCTTCGGGCTTGATTACGGTTATCGACAATCAGAATATAAAGTTGAAAGTAGAACTTAATCAATTGGATGCTGACGGTATGAATGTTTCTGTTGCGGTAAAAGCAAACGGAAATGCCGATACCAGTAAGCAATTAAGGGTGAGCCATAGCTTTGATTATGGTAATGTTGGAACCGAATATTTATTCGGCTGTTTTACCGTACCGGCAAATTATGTCCTCATGGCTGGGTGCACCGATATAGAGCTTGCTTCTTTTGAGACTGAGCGTGCTTCTTTCGGCTGGACTGATATTACCAAGACAACAAGGGCGAGCAAGGCATCAGGAGCTAACGTAAAAGTAATATATCCTTTTGATGATGTGAATTTAGAGGCTGATTTTATTGTAAGAGGAGCATCGGCAATAACTGCGACAACTAATCTTACTGCTTCTGTTTCTTATAATTCGCTTGCTTCCGGAACAGGAAATGCGTTTCTTGTAAAAAATCCGAGTTTGCCAAATCCGGGCTTGTTGGTTTACACGCGAAACGGCACGCCAATGTATATAAATATCCCTGCCGCAAGTATTACAACAAGAGCGGTAACTGTAGGTTCGGGAAGTACTGCTATACATACCCAGTTTATGGAGGTAAATATAGCTGCTTTGCTTTATGCACAAGGCATAACCTCTCTTTCTGCGAACGATGAAATTAAACTGACAATATATGCGAGATCAAACGATAAGCTGCCGACTACAAACGATGCGGCAGGACGACCCGTTAAAATAGAATTATTCAGGGAAGGCACTACCGTTTGTTATCCTATGATAGATAACGATGTTAAAATGGTTCGTTATTCTTTTGATCTTCTTTTAACTGACGATTCCGATAACTCAATGACTTGGTATGAAAATGCTCAGTCGACTACTTGCGATTTGTTCTATGGCTATAACAAAATGCTTGGAGGTCCTAATATGCTTACCGGCGGAGAGTACCGTCCTAATATAGATAATTTTTCAAGTCTTACTTTTGAAATAAAATCGTTGGTAAAAATAAACCGTATAAGAATAGCGCTTACAAATCCTGTTACAGGTAATGAATCAAATCAAAGTCCTGTCGACCCTTCCAAATATACCGTTACATACAGCAACGGGGTAACTAAAATAGTTATAGATCCGTTAAAAGACCACATGTTCACAGGTATAAACGGTTCAGGCTGGGTAGGCTATCGTATCTATTTTGACTGGGATGCAGTTAATGTTATAAATAATTTCTTTGCTGCCGCAAACAAAACAGTGCAGTTTACATGTACCGAGTATCCTACATCGGCAGCTCCTATAAACAGGACTTTCAACAAAGGCATAGGACACGATTATAATACGTCTTATTTCTACAATATGGCATTAAGCAGTCCTGCACCTATTCAGGCACCTACTACCTCGATAGTAGAATGGCCCATAAAGATTGAAAATACCAGCCAATGGGCAGCTTCGGACGGCGTATTCCCTAACTCGTGGATAGCATTTGAATGCCCTGCAGGTATCACTCCGTACAGGCTTTTAGACGCAAGCAATAATGTTATAGCCGAAATAGACGATGTTTCAAGTACTTATCCTTATCAATTCGAACAATACGGAAGTACGGGTAATCATTATTGGGTAAAATTAGGAAGTGTCAACGCTTCTGCCCCCGTTTCTTATAAAATACAATGTACATATAGTATTTGTATGGGTACTCCGGGGTTTAACATAAAATACGGATTAAGCAAAATCGATTATCCTCAAAATCCTGCCGATGGTTATTCGCAGGCGCCTTACAACTCTCCTTCGAGCAGTATGGATTTGAAACACAGCTTTACCACTGCCGTAAGTTTTGTTCCGCCGGTTGTAGACTTCAGCGGTACATTGGTACATACACCTACGTATGCAAATGGAACTGATGAGTTCTGTGATGAAGTAGATTTTACTGCTACCTTTATTAATGGTCTTGGAACCAATGTTTCAAATATGCGTTTACGCATAAATTTGCCCGACGGCTTTGACTATAGCGGTGCTTCTGTTCCTCAGGTCCGCCTGGGTAACGGCACTTGGCAAAACGTTAAGTCGGTTAGCCAGATAGGACGGTTGTTCGAAATAATATTAGGAGACTTGGTAGAACTCACTCCTTACGGAGAAACAACTTCAAGAGCCGAAGTAACCTTCCAGCTGCGTATATCTTGCGGAATGCAGGACAGAGCCTCGGTTTATGCCGACTTTATAGGAGAAAGCGGTTGCGGTGCTTCTACCACCAAAAGATATAACAGCGGTCAGGTGAGAGTTGCCGGATTGAGCGTTCCGCCCGATTATTTTATAGAAAACATAAACTATACTCAGGATTTCTTTACCGGAGCCGATGACGCAACAAGCGGAACAGTTGTTATATCAGGAACTTATAAGCTTGCAGGAAATGCAACCGGAGCAGATATGGCTGTTATTGATATTCCTGAAAATATGACATTGGTAGATCAAAGCGGTCAATTATGGTTTAATCAAACCGGAACCCGCTTAACTGCTAAATTTGCTTATCCTGCAATGATAGGAAGAACTTATAATTATAATATAACCTTATTGCCTCAAAATCCTGAGGTGTGGGATTCTCAGCAAGAACATTGCGTATATATGGGATCAGGCGTAATTGATACTCTTGAGTGCGACGGATTACGTTGTCCGATGCTTTCTATGAGTGATATTGTGGATTCTGTTTGCTTTACAATGAAAAAGCTTGTTATTGATTTCAATGGAAATCCTACAGCTGTAAGCCGTTATAATGATCCGGCAACAGAACGCGTAGTTATTGAAGGAAGCTTAATAAACCTTGGCGATGTTGATGCCGGTCGTTTAACAATAGATTTGATGACGTTCAACGGTATCGATTACGTGGAAGTTGCAAATATTGTAAGCGGAAATACCGTATCGGGAATTCTTTCAAATGGGGGAACAACGCCTTTCAAGATAACTGCAAATGTACATCACTTGGAAGATGTCTGTAATCTGCTGTTAGTATTGCGTAAGTATAATACCACCGTTGGTTCTGTAAATGCGTATCTGGCAGATTCTGTAGCCATTCCGGTTCCTGTTCCTAACTACGAAATCTCTGCAGAAGTGGACGAAATGTGTCAGATCGGCAGCAGCGTAGTCATAGGCGAGTTGCCTATCAACGACTACAGCTACCGCTGGAATCCTTCGGATTACCTCAGCCGTTCTACTGTTGCCCGTCCGTCTTTCACTTATGACTATCTAAATAACCCGCTGCCTGATGATACCGTACTTGAATACTTTGTATCTATCATTCGTCCCAACGGCTGTATTACTGTTGACACTATTTTTGTGCCGATAAAGGGCATGCCGTCGGTAGATGATATATCCGACATGACTTTGTGCAGCGGTTCTCCGTTTAGCCTTGCATTCTCTGATGCCACCAACAGCGGCTTGGGTGCGGCTACAACTTACAGCTGGAAGATAGAAAACGGTCCTACCGTAGGTCTTCCTGCAAGCGGTCAGGCTGGCAGTATAAGCGTTTCATCGGTAAGAAACACCACCACTCAGCCCGTTACTTTGCTGGGAGAAGTTACTCCTTACAAGGAAGGTTGTCCGGGTGTAACCAAATACTTTGTAATAACAGTCAATCCTGCGTTGCAGATAGACTACATAAACAGCGAGACTTACTGCCACGGAACTCTTGTTTACCCACGCACTTTTGGCGGTAATGTCCAGAGCGCAGACTACAAATGGGAATACGTGAGCGGTACCAATGTTTTAGGCAGTGCCTCAGGCACCAATATGATACCTAGCTTTATAGCTAGCAACACCGGCAACAGCCCTGTTACAGGTACATATAAAGCATACGCGGAATACACTAATAACGGCGTAACCTGCCGCAGTTCCGAAATATCTTTTACCATAACAGTAATGCCTGAGATAAAAGTTTTGGTATCTACACCTTCACAAGAGTTGTGCTCCGGCGATAATCTTACTGCAATAAATTTCAGCAACACGCTTACCGGCGGTACCTCGACTTTTGCATGGAGTCTTCAGACAGGTCAAATTCCCGGATTATCAATAGCCGGCAACGGCAATATATCCGGCGGACAAGCACTTGTAAACTCCACCCAAAACTCATTAACTGCTACATATCTTGTTACGCCTAGCTATACTTACGGCGGCTACACATGCAGCGGTAACCCTGAAGTCTTTACCGTAACGGTAAATCCAAAGCCAAGCCTGTATGCTATACCGGACTTTACTTATTGTAACGGTCAGCAGGTAGGCGAATATGCTTTCAGCGGCAATAACCAAAATTCAGTGATGAGCTGGACTAGAACAAGCGGCAGCAATATCGGTCTGTCAGCTACCAGCGGCACAGGAAATTTCCCTGCATTTATCGCTGTCAACAATGGCACTACCGATTTGTCTGCGACCTATTCGGTAACCATGACGTATGCTTCGTGTACTTCTACTGATGATTTTACCATCACTGTAAAGCCGACACCTTATGTAAATACAGTTAATGATTTGAGTATCTGTAGCGGAAATAATATAAATATCAACTTCAGCGGTCTTGCCGATGAGTACCAGTGGATAAAAACCAACGGGTCAAATATTCCGGGCGTAGATATGAGCGGTACCGGTAATATGAATTTCACAGGTGTAACAATAAATAGTACTAATTCTGTTTATGCCGAATATTCCGTAACTCCGAAATTAGGTCAATGTCAGGGAAGTCCGGCTACATTCAGAATAACTGTTTATCCTGCCCCTGTGTTAACCTCTCCGTCCAATGCAGGCACTCTCTGTTCAGGCGAAGCATTCCAATATACGGCTGCCTCTTCAACCACAGGCGTTGATTTCAGCTGGACAAGAGCGACAAATGCAAGCATCAACGGCGGTTTGGCAGGCAGCGGCAACTCTGCAGTTATCAACGAAACACTGGTTAATACTTCAACATCACCTGTTGTTGTAACCTATACGATAAACATGTCTCAGGGCTTGCAGTGTCCAAAGACAGAAACAGTTACAGTAACAATCAACCCTGTTCCCGATTTTGTATTGACAAGTGCTATAGCCGAAATCTGTTCAGGAGCAACCTCCATAGATTTAACATACACAACTACCAACACTCCGTCTGATTTAAGGTATGATATAGCCTTTTCAAATGCAGCCAGAGCTGCGGGTTTTGTTAATGTAAGCAATACAACAGTTCCGGCTGGTCAGATTACGGTACCATTGCCGTCTAATGTAAGTTCCGGTACCTATTCGGGCACACTGAAAATATATTTCAGTACCAACTCTGACTGCTATATGTCATATCCGTTTGAGATTTCCATAGTAGCTACCCCTGTATTAAGCCCTATCGCAAGCAATTTCTACTGCAGCGGTACCAGCGTGCCTGAAATGCAGATAAGGGGCAATGTCTCCACTGCAGAAATTACATGGTTGAGAACCGGCGGTGTTGCCATTCCGGGCTTGCTAAATTCCGGCACGGCGGCATTCCCATCGTTTGTGGCAAGCAATACAGGCAGTACCATGCTTACAGCCGAATATACCGCTACTATGACTTCATACGGCTTAACCGGACTTACCTGTTATGATACTGAAATGTTCAGCATAGAAATAGCACCCGAACAAACCGTTAATTCGATAGACGACATAGAAAAATGCAACGGCGAAGCATTGTCTGTTGTTTTCAGCGGCAGCGGTCAGGTTTATGAATGGTCGAGAGTAAGCGGCTCTTCCGCTTTGGGTATTCCTCAGAGCGGTACAGGCAATATAACCGTATCCTATTTGACCAATAATACCGCAAGCACTCTTAGTACCGTCTACAGAGTACGTCCCAAGTTTGTACACCCCATAGATGGTACCAAAGTATGCTATGGAGCAGAAGCTACATTTAACATATTAGTCTACCCGACACCTGCGTTAACATCCAACACCGATGCGGGCGCAGTCTGTTCCGGTTCAACTTTCGGTTATACGGCTACTACTTCAAGTCCTGATGTAATATTCAGCTGGACAAGAGCTGCAATAACAGGCATCAACGGCGGAGCTTCCGGCAGCGGCAATTCCGAAGTTATATCAGAAGTGCTGACCAACAGCACCAATGCTCCGATCAATGTAGTTTATGAATTTACCATGTCTATAAACGGCAATTGCTCTACTACAGCTAATGTCAGCGTATCAGTCGACCCGACTGTAGACTTTGTGCTTGACAATCCGCGTTATATTTTATGTTCCGGTTCGGCTGCGACTATTGATATGGATTACACTTCAAGCAATGATCCTTCCGACTTGACTTATACCATAAGCTTCTCGGATGCAGCCCGCGGCGTAGGCTTTGTAAATATAACGACTCCTGTTGTATTGCCGTCAAGCCCGATAGTAGTTAACCTTCCGGCTAATACCATAGCAGGCAACTACACAGGAACACTGAATGTGCAATATGCGGGTTCTACCAGCTGTATCGGCAGCTATAACTTTGAGATTATAGTAGTTGCACAACCTAGTCTTAATCCTATCCAAAATATGGTTTACTGTAACGGTACCACAGTTTCGGCGTTGGTTTTCCACGGCGTAGGCGACGGAGTCGTTACTTGGACAAAAACAAGCGGAGATGCCATATCTGGCTTAAGTACTTCCGGCTATAACCAGATGCCTGCTTTTAATGCCGCTAATACCGGCATAGCTCCTTTGACAGCGTCTTACGAAGTAGTAATGACCAATTCATACGGACAGGTATCCTGTACCGATACAAGCAGTTTCACTATTACGGTAGATCCGAGTCCTGAAGTCAATCCGATCAATGATATTGTCATTTGCAATAACGACCCGTTAAATATATCCTTTACAGGTACGGGCAGTGATTATATCTGGTCTCGCGTAAGCGGAGCGGTCATTACCGGCTTGACAGGCGGCAACGGCAATATCAGCCTTGCTTCCATAAACAATACCGGAACCATGTCCCTGACTACTACTTTGAAAGTAGTTCCGCAATCCACCTCAGGCACATGTCCCGGAAACGAGGAAACTTTCTCTGTTACCATTATGCCTACTCCTGCATTAATATCACCAACCAATGCAGGCTCTGTCTGTTCGGGCGAAAGATTTGAGTATACAGCGTTAAGCTCAACAGCAGATGCCGGCTTTACATGGACAAGAGTAGCCAATCCTGCTATAAACGGCGGAACTTCCAATTCAGGAAATTATGCTGCCATTAGCGAAGTTTTGACAAGCACGTCCAACACGGTAGTTACTGTTACATACGAAATAAGCATGACTATGGGCAGCTGTACCGATGTTGAATATGTTACGGTAGATGTAGACCCGGTAGTAGACTTTAGCTTGACTACAAGCAGGTATTCTACATGTTCGAATGAAACCGGCATATCATTGTTATATTCAGGCGGAAGCAATCCGTCAGAACTGGAATATTCAATAATATTCTCTGATGAGGCACGCGGTACCGGTTTCCAAAACATATCTGCCTATACAGGAGTACCTACGGGAGGTTCCATAAATGTCCCCATACCGGCTAATGCACTTGCAGGCACCTATTCAGGTACATTGTATGTAAGATATATTGCCAATCCTGCCTGTGTTAGAGAATATACTTTCCAGGTTAATATAGTCGCACAGCCTGTATTAACCCCTGTAAGCAGCTTCACGTATTGTCATGGAACCGCTGTTCCGGTGTTGCAGCTTACCAGCAACGTATCAAATGCCAGCATAGAATGGGAGAGAGTCTTAACATCAGATGCTATCCAAGGACTGCCTGACAACGGACGTAATTCTATTCCTCAATTCACGGCTAATAATGACGGCACAAGCACCATAACAGCCGATTATAAATACAGGATTACAACTACGGACGGCATATCAAGCTGTTCCGACAGTTCAACATTCAGTATCAGCATAATACCGGTACAAATAGTAGATGCCATAGATGAGATAGAATTATGCACCGGTGATACCCTTAATTTACATTTTACAGGTACAGCCGGACAATATTCTTGGTCGAGGGAGAGCGGTTCTTCTACTTTGGGTCTCCCTCAAAGCGGTACAGGCGATATAATTGATGTTGAATTAATTAATACTACAACTAATATAATAAGTGCAGCTTATAAAGTTATACCAAAATCCGGTACCGGCACATGTATAGGATCAGAAGAACGATTCACCCTCACCGTATACCCCGATCCTGTTTTGGATAACGTTACGGAGACAGTAATCTGTTCTGGAGAAACCTTCGCTTACACAGCAAGGAGCTCTACCGAGGGCATTGTATACAGCTGGGAGCGTACCCCTGCCTGCTCCGGGCATCAACGGCGGCTCGGTCTCATCAGGCACTAACGGCGAGATCAGGGAAGTCCTTGTCAACAGCACCAATGCCCAGATAGAGGTAGAATACATCATCACCCTCGATCAGAACGGCGTATGCAGCAAGGCTATCCCCCACTATGTAAAAGTAGACCCTGTACCTTCCGTAACAATGACCAAGACGCTCTACCCGGTATGCCATGAAGAAACGGACATCACCCTTGAATACGTCCTTGGCAATGCCTACGCCATGAACTACAGCGTAGAGTTTTCGGAAGAAGCAGTCAACGCAGGCTTTGCCAACATAAGCGGCGTGCTTGGGTCAACGCTGACAGTTGGTATCCCGTCCAACCCGATAGCGGGCAGCTATGACGGCGTTCTTAAAGTCCTTTACGACGGCACCACGGGCTGCGTAAAAGAATTGCCATTTACCGTCATAGTAAACAGCCAGCTCGTTATCTATCCTGTCTCGTTGCCACCTGCGTACTGCAGCGGCACGATAGTTCCTGAAATCTCAATACCGACTAACATAACCTCTTCGGGATCCCGCGTAGAGTGGCGTCTTCTGAACGGCGTCCAGACGGGCTTGCCTGTTAACAGCGGCTACAACACGATACCGTCCTTCAGAGCGGTCAACACAAGCGGCGTTCCGATAACAGCGGAGTTCGAGCTTCTTCTTACCTACCGCAATGCGGGCATCACCTGCGAGACAAGAGACACTATCCGCATAACCGTAGACCCGACACCGACAGTATCTCCGCTAAGCGACCTTTACGTATGCAACACGGGAGATCTTGACATCTCCTTTACCGGCAGCTCGGTCTACGAATACCGCTGGACCAAAACCGAAGGCGGCACCATATCCGGCATACCGTCATCGGGCACTGGGGACATGCACTATGCAGGCTTGGAAAACAATACCAACGCCCCCGTATCCGCTACCTACCAGGTTGTTCCTGTCAGCCAGTCTGGCATGTGCGTTGGCAGCGCCGAGTCCTTCCGCATAACGCTGTATCCAAGCGCCAGCCTCAGCAGCACGCTTACACCTCCGGATATCTGCTGCATGGGCACGTTTGAATACACATCTACCACAGCTATCCAGGGCGTAGACTTCAGCTGGGAGCGTCTTCCTGCAGCTGGCATCACCGGCAGCAGCTCCGGCAGCGGCTGGGGCTTCTACATCAACGAGACCCTTACCAATATGAGCGACCCGCGCACACATGTAGACGTTCAATACGTCATTACCATGTCCCAGAACAACTCGACCTGCGTTGACATCGACACCGTAACAGTGAGAGTCAACCCTGCCGCCCGCCTAAGCTTCGACACCTACGTTCAGACTGTCTGCCATGGCGTAACCGAAGTAGCCTACAGCATGGGCTTTGAAGGCGGCGTCAGCTACGGCGACATCAGGTACAATGTAAGCTTCTCGGACCGTGCACACCTTGCAGGCTTCAGCGATATATCCTCGGCAACGTTCACCAGCCCCGAGATCCGCATACCCGTGCCCTCTAACGCCTATTCTGGCGACTATACCGCCACCGTAGTATCGTGGATCGACGGCTATGAAAGCTGCACCCGCACATACGCCATAGAAATAAAGGTAGTAGGGCAGCCCGAGATCATGAGCATAGACGAAAGCTACCACTGCAGCGAAGAAACAGTACTTTCCCGCAATTTCTACGGCAATATGACCGGCGACGTGCTCTTCGAATGGAGCCTGCTTCCGGGTTCCGACATAATCCCCGGTCTCAGCACAAGCGGCACGGGTCCGATGCCCCAGTTTACTGCACGTAACGTAACCCGCGACATGCTCGAAGCCACCTATCAAGTTGTCATGCTTCACTTCGGCGAGGGACTCATCTGTTCGGACACCACGACATTCGATATCATGATAGAGCCGGAACAGCGCGTAGATGCAGTAGAAAACCCTGATCTGTGCAGCGGTTCTCCCCTTTCAGTGTCATTCAGCGGTGCAGCCGACGAATACTCGTGGAGGCGCACCGGCGGCTCATCAGCACTTGGTATTCCTAACGCTGGCACCGGCGATATGAGCTATACGGTAAGCAACATCAGCTCAAGCATTCTTAGAGCAACCTATATGGTAACAGCCCGTTCGACCTCCGGTCGCGGGGAATGCGTCGGCAACAGCGAGGAATTTACTGTAACGGTCTACCCTGTACCGACTCTCAACAGCGGACTTAATGCAGGAGCAATCTGTTCGGGCGAGCGCTTCAGCTACAGTGCGGCCAGCGCCGTGAGTGAAACCGACTTCTCATGGACTCGCGCCGCTCAGTCCGGCATTAACAGCGGACAGTCCGGCAGCGGTAATTCCGGAGTAATCAATGAAACTCTAGTAAATAGTACCAGCGCTTCGATAGACGTCGTCTATACCGTCAGCCTGTCTGTAGGAAACGGCTGCAGCTATACCGAAGACGTTACCGTAACAGTAAACCCGGTAGCAGACTTCCGCCTCGACAACCCGCTCTATACCGTTTGCATGGGCACGCCGGAAATAGAAATGGCGTACACTACCGCCAACAATGCCGGCGATCTTGAATATTCGGTAGAATTTTCACCCTCCGCCCTTGGCGTAGGCTTCCAGAATGTAGGCTATACCCCTGTCGGCAGTCCCGCGATCGTCCTTGACATTCCCGCCAGCACCATGCCCGGCAGCTATACCGGCACGATAATAGTCCGCTTCGGCGCCTATCCGTCCTGCCATACCGAGTACAGCTTTGTAGTCACGATCAGCGAGCAGCCCCGCGTCAACTTTGTACCTAGCGTAGAGTTCTGCAACGGCGAAGCAACCGCTCCGATCATTTTCAGCGGGAATACCACCAATGCGGTCTACTACTGGAGCCATGAATCCGGCGATGTTATTCCTAATCTGAACCTCAACGGCTACGGCAACATGCCGTCGTTCCTTGCCGTCAACACTGCCAATGCAGCTCTTACGGCAACCTACCGCGTGCGCATGACCAACATCACCAATTCGAGCTGCTATGACGAAGCCGAGTTCAACATCAGCGTGCTTCCTACCCCAAGCGTGGACTATGTAGAAGACGCCCATGTCTGCAACGGAGAACCTCTGGATATCCAATTTACGGGCACCGGCACGGGCTACACCTGGCAGAAAGTCAGCGGTTCCTCCATTCCGGGCTTGACCGCACAGGGCAGCGGCGACATCAGCATCGCCGGCGTATCCAACAATACCGTCCAGATCATCAGCGCCGTATATAAGGTAACCGCCAACTCAAGCATCTGCACCGGACTCTCCGAAGAGTTCAGCATCAGCATCTATCCGACCCCCGTCCTTAGCAGCAATGCCGACGGCGGCGAAATCTGCTCCGGAGACAAGTTTGTCTACAAGGCGGAAACCCTCACCGAAAACGTAGCCATCACATGGGTACGCCCGTCCAACCCTGCCATCAACGGCGGCGTTGCCGGCACCGGCAGCAACGAGTCCGTCTCGGAAACCCTTACCAGCGTATCTGATTCCCCTGTAGCCGTAGAGTATATCTTTACCATATCTCAGGGACCGTGCAGCGTTGAAAGAACCGTAACCGTAGTCGTCAACCCCGTACCCGAAATAGAGTTCCAGTATATGAACTACGTCTGCTCCAATGCGGGAGAAGTAACAGTTCCCTACACAACGCAGCAAAGCGCAGCCAAGGAATATATCCTGACCTTCACTCAGGAAGCCAACAACTCCGGCTTCATGAACGTAGACGCCTACACCGCACTTGCCGGAGACTTCAACATTTCTGTACCACCGCACGTACCTTCGGGCATTTACAATGCAATCATCACGGTCCGCACTTACGGCTGTACTGTCGGCTACCCCGTAGCGGTCTACGTACACAAGCCCGTTACGATAACGAAACAGCCTGAATCCATCGTCAACGCATGCGAATCTGTTTTCGACCTGTACTTCGAGGTAGCAGCAACGGGCGACTCCCTTGAATACCAGTGGTACCATAACGGCGTAGCAATATCCGGTGCGACCGGTTCCAGCTACGGCACGACCTACTACCGCGGGCTTGAAGGCAAGTACCATGTAGAAGTAAGCAACATGTGCGAAACCGTAGCCAGCACGGCAGCCGAAGTAACCGCCGCAGAAATCCTTGTCGACCTCAAGTGGGACGATGTTCTTTACATCAACAACCTTCGCGACGAGTACGTAGAATACCAGTGGTATAAGGACGGCATCGCCATCAGCATCGACGGCACTTCTCAGTACTACACCGATCAGAAAGGGCTCGACGGCTTCTACCACGCAGTCTGCACCTATTCCGACGGCACCACCGTATCGAGCTGTCCAAAGGAATTCCATACTGCAGGCACCAAGTCTGCAAGCCTTTACCCCAACCCTGCCGAAAGAGGCGGCGAAGTTAAGGTAGAGCTTGGCGGCGAAGAAGACGCCGGCGGAATGATCATAGTCATCTACGATTCCATGGGCAAGGCAGTCGATGAATACAGAGTTACAACAAGCAGCCCTGTAATCCGCGCACCGTTCTCTCCCGGCAGCTACAACATCCATATCTACCGTGATAATGCGGACAAGTCAACAGTCGCCGTCAAGCGTCTAATAGTAAAATAATCCTTTAGAAGCTTCCTCCGGCTAAAATGTCGGGAGAAGCTTCCTTTTATAAAAAAACGAATTATTAAAAAAAAATTAAAAATGAAAAGGATAAGAATAATATTACTGCTCATCATATTGAGCACCGCACTGTCAGCCCAGGAGCAAGGCTCCTTTATAGGCATCACCCTTGGCGGCGGCTATACAGGCTTCAATTACGACCTTGAAGGTATCAAGGGCGACGGCAGGAACCAGTTCCGGCTTGGCGGCGTAGGCAAGCTTGAGTACTCGTACTTTTTTACCAGAAACTGGGGCATAAGCCTTGGCGCCGGACTGTCGTACTACCGCACCCTTGGCAAGTACGAAGGCATGAACGCCGCCGACTATTTCAATCTGGGCAGGCAGACCGACGACGACCCGACAGGCGCGTACAACGACTACGAGCTCCGCGTCCGCCTTCTGAACTGGGAAGAACAGCAGACCGGCTACATAGTTGATGTCCCTCTGATGCTCAAGTATCAGGGCAAATACGGCAAGAAGAAGCGTCACGGCCTGTATTTCGGCATAGGCGCCAAGCTTCAGATCCCGGTCAGCAGCACATATAAGATATTGGACAGCAAATACCCCGACCCGAACGACAAGTCGAGCTACCGCTTGAATGTCTCTGGCTATTACTACGATGCCCACATGGACATGGGCGCAGTAGGCTCAGCCCCCGTACCGCAGTACGGTTACGGCAGCATCGGCGATCCCCATTCGCGTCTTGGGTGGGAAGGCGACAACCAGCTCAAGCTCAGCATTTCGGGTACAGCTGAATTAGGCTTTTTAATAGGCTTGAACCGCCGCACCGACCTTTTAATCGGCGGCTACATCGACTACGGCTTCAACGACCTTAAGAAAGAAAGCAAGCCTCTTATGGAAGCACCCGCCTCCTATACTGCCTCCGTAAGGGAAGGCGGCATCGGCAGCGGCATCACCTACAACGGCATTCTGAACTCCGACCGTACCGGCAAGATCAGCCTGATGTCGTACGGCGTTCAGATAGGGCTTAAAATCAAGCTCGGCAAGCTTAGCGAGCAGCCAGCTACGCCTTATGGAGAAAGCGACCGTCCCGTTATCATCATAGAAAAGGACACCTGCTGCAGCGGCACCGACAACAATGGTATAGAAGATGCACTGAACCGCATAGAAGAAATCATGAAGAACTTTTTGGACAACCAGTCCGTGATGCACGAGCAGCCCCCCGTAACGGTTCTTGAAAGCCAGCGTCTTCTTGTAGTCGGCGGCGACACTATACGCATAGGCTGCGATTCCGCCCTTCCCGAAGAACAGGAGCGCGTAATACTGGAGCACGTCTACTTCGACCTCGACCTGTCTGTAATCCGTCCCGACCAGCAGGAAATACTCAACCGCAAAGCCGCCCTTATGAATGAAAACCCGGGCATCAAGCTCCGCATCATAGGCAACACATGCGACTTGGGCAACGGCGTTAATATCATGCTAGGGTTGAACAGAGCGGAATCCGTCAAGAAATACCTTATCGGTCTTGGCATATCGGAAGACCGTTTGGTAACAGCTACCCAGGGCAAGAACGACCCTGTGGTTCCCAATACCTCGGAGACCAACCGCCGCCAAAACCGCCGCTGCGACTTTGAAGTAATAACAGT
>QMCE01000786.1_pt1 | contig 16811 bp, 28 predicted proteins | sample 1821851 | NCBI WGS metagenome assembly QMCE01 (sample SAMN09453174, study PRJNA476694) | Termite gut metagenome, whole genome shotgun sequencing project. | isolation source: worker | host: Odontotermes sp. | place: South Africa:Pretoria | collected 2016-01-28
GTTATTTGTCTCCATGCATTTTGATCATAGTAATGCAATGTAGATGTCGTTCCATCATCTAATATATAATACGTTCTAGTGTTACCTATAGTAGGTAGTACTGATACAATAGTTGTACTCCATATCTGAGCAAGCTCTGTATCAATTCTATCTATCTCTTCAATAAACTCTGCCTGAGTCACATACTCATTTGGCATAGCTCCTGATCCATAGTTTATAAGAGCATATGATGCAACTATATCCCAATCTGTAAGATCTCCTGTGGTGTACCTAATTGCCCCTGTAGAAGGATTTACAGAAAATGATAACCTCATGTCGTCTATATCATCACCAAGTCCTCTATCAGGAAAAGGCATGGCAAATGTATTATCAGGAAGTCTTGTAATAGTTAAGTCATACTCTCTATATAGATTTGAGTCTGGAGTCGTTATAGCTACTATTACGTCACATTGTACTGCCATTACAGAAGAAGTTATAGGATTTGTGAATGCTACATTAGTTTGATTAGACTCAACATCAAGTCTCTGACTATCTCTATCTGGAATATTTATTGAGTTGATAAGATTAATCTTCTCTGTTGCAAGATCTGTAATTGCTTGTTGTTCTATATCAGATTGAGTTTCTATTTCAGATATAGACGTAGTCACAACTTGCTCTGCTTGAGTATTTAAATCAGCTATTGCTGCTGTTACTGCATCTGATATCTGAGTTAGACTATGAGAAGTTGCATTGTCTATCTGTATAAGATTTTCTGCAACGCTATTAGATATTTGAAGTAGTGCATCTGTAGTAGCCTGTGATATAGCGTCTAGAGATCCTGATATAATTTCATTTATCAAGTCTTCTGATAATATCTTACCTGTATAGGAACCATTTTGAGCAGGGATCCATAGAGTTGGAAGTATATCTATAATCTGAGGGAGTGTGTCTATAGTTACTTTTTGATCGGCCATAGCTTAACCCTCTCTTTCTTAATACTAACAGCTTTCGTATTAACCTTTCTCTTCTTTTTTAGAACAGGCTGTCCTACTTCACTTACCATTAATGTATAATCACCAGTATTAATTTTGCTTATCATATCAGAGTATATCTCTCTTGGTATCTTTACAGATCCAATAACCTCATAGAAATAAAAATTACCATCCCTAAAATACATCATACTTCAACTCTCCTTCCAACATACATAAGAGGCAACATCATAACACTTCTTACATCTGGGTAGTTCATATCTCTTGCAACTTCTGCTGCAAGTTGAGTTGTCCCTCCAGCAGCAGTTATTCTTTGCATGTAATCGAATGAAGTTCTAGTAGCAAGAGATGTATCAAACTGATAAACTTGCGTTGATCCTGATTCAGTAAGTGGCTCGCTTGGTATTGTCGCTCCAAGAACCTGAGGAAAAGGGCTAGGAGCAATTATAGTTGGTGCAAATATAGCATAAGGCTCAGTATTCCAAGCTACATACCCTGATATACCTGACTTCATCCATACACTTCTTTCTCTTATGTAGTCTCCAATATTGTCTTGTATTCTTCCATTAGATGAGTCATATGCCCTAGTATCATATGCCTTTATATGATCTGAAACAGTTGGAAGCTCTATGTAATATATAGATGAATTAGATGGAGAAGGAGCGTAACAAAACTTTCCAACGTTTCCATTATTATTTACTGAATCTGAGTCTCTAGAAGCTACCTGTTCTGCCCATGATCCTGTATACTTCAAACTTGAAGGGACAATATCTCTTACATACTGATGAAGATAAGGATAGTTGTCTGCATTGTCTATAAACCCATAAGAGTCTTGAAATGATTGCTGATGTATAAGAGGCAAGTAACCAGCAGGAACATTATCCTTATCACATAGCATCCATATCACTGTTCCAACAAGCCTAGAGTCAATAATATTGTTTAACTCTTCTTCTAAGTGAGCTTGCACTTGAGACATAGTAGCTTTTTGAGTAACTGTATTTGTCTCAATAGCAAATAGAGACTCATTGCTAACTCCAGGGGCCTGAGGTAGTTGCGATATTGTTATCTTTAAGTCTGCCATTTAAATTGCCTCCACTATATTTAAATCAACCTTTATAACTTCTGGAGTCACTGCTCGTATTATTCTCTCAATTGTATCAGATGGTATCTCATCAAATAAAACGTTAAATACTAGGTAGTCTCCATCATTTGTTGTCATGTAATCACCAAGCTCACGCTTGTCTGTCCAGTAATATGTATCATCTTGAGTCTTATCAATATTAATCTGTATATGATTTAAATCAACTGTAGTTATTGTTATTGCAGATTTTGGAAGAGATGTTATAGCTGATATGATAGAAATATGTGACTCATATGTTCCAGTATTAGGGTAGTACTCGAATATAGCTGCAAAGATCTTTTTAAAAATATTAAGTGGTATCTCGTTCCATAGCTCAACAAGATCAAGTCCAACCATCATCTCTGCAAGTCCTTGCCATGAGTAAGCTTGCTCATGCATCAAATTTATGTCACGAGTAAGTTGATTGAGAACAAGTTCATATACTTGTAAATGCTCTCTATCCATATCTTCATTTTTAAATAGCTCTATTCCCATGTATTAAACTCAAGTTAAGTTAACGTTTATATCTTCTAATCTAAATGTAAACTTCTCCCATGGAAGTGACTCTAGTGTATCTCCAGTTGGTGTTACAATTGACTTGTCAGATATAGTATATTGCAGTTCGATGTCTCCAGCATAGTTAGCATCTCTTACTTCTTGAAAGTAAATCTCAGGTTCAAGATCTCTTCCCATAGAGTATAAAGTATTTAGATTATCTAAAAGCTTTTGTTTAATAGTATCAACATCATCAATACTTCCTTGCCAGTTACGTGACACTTCAATATTTAGTGTCCAAACAACAGAATATGTTTTTGGAGTATAGAATTTAAATGTCTCTGACTGACCGTTAGAAAATATATAATCTCCTGTTTGAGCAAGATCTTCTATATCAGATGTTGTAGGAGCTAAGCATCCAGCTATCCATGAGTCAGCTTCAAGCTTTATGATCTCTTCTTTCTGTTCTACTGTCATAGTTGATGGATCTATATCGACTATAAGCATAAGTCTTGCATCATCAGTTCTAACTGTTGAAATAAGATATCCACCATTGTCTTTGAAGTAAGTAATCATGCCTTGTTTTGTTGTAATAGGCATATTAATTCGCTTCCCTTGCTCTTCAAAGAAGTCCATAAGTAGCTGCATGTTCTCAGCAAAGTTTATTTGAACTTGTCTAATAGTTTGGAGTACAGGGTATGTTAAACGATACCAATTTGTTCCTCTAAATGTTGCAATATCATATGTAGTTGAGAATATTTCATTGATATTTTGAAGAACAAGAAGCTGTAAATCTTCTATAGAGTCAGGAGTATATCCATTTTCAGTTGTCCATGCCATCGTATATCTCCTATAAGATAAGCTGAGTCGATACTGGTGCGTTCAACTCATAATTATGATTGTCTATAAAGTCTTCGTAAAGAATATAATCATTTAAAACATCAATGCCGTACTCTATCAGTGAGTTTCTAATATACGTATGGAATGACTCATTCTGTATAGCGTAAGGAGCCTGTAGAAATGAGTCTATATCTATACCAAATGATAGATCATAGTAGATATCACCTATTTGAGTTGTTATAATGTTCTTTCCCTTATAGATATCTGAATCATCAAATGTGACATCTTTACCAAGAGCTGCTATGTCGATCATTTTAGTCTCCCATTTAGCTCATCTAGAGCGTCTTTAAATGACTGTAGAGATGCTTGTAGCGCTGGATCTGGTACAAGTGGAAGAGGTGCTGGAGTTAGAGGACCTTGAGCAACCATAGTTGTTCCAAATGATGTTGCAGTAGCTAAAGTATTTAGAGCTCCAGATACTTGAGTAAGTAAGTCTTTTATATCAGATATAGTGTTTGTCAGATAGAAGAACTCTTCCTGGCTTATTAAAACATATCCACTTGACTCTCCTGATCCTTGAGACATGATATCGCAATTAGGAACTATTGTGTCACCAACTTTTACTATACCTTCAGAGCATGTTGCTTTTAGTATATTCATATAAGCTCCAAAGATGAGTACTCAAATATGTCTTTTACGCCATCATATTTTCCATCAAACCCAATGATAGTCCTTCCTCTGAATTTAGAGTAGCACTGTATGACATACGTACATGAGAAGTAGGTTGATATCCCAAAGTCGTTTTCATAAGTTATAAGTGTTGATGGACATATCCTTCCTAGAAGAAGGTTGTATGTCATGTTATTCTTTGCAAGAACATACTCTTTACTTCCTGAACATGTTACAATTGCAGGAGATGATCCAAGTATTTTACCCTGTATCGAATATGTGTCCATATCAAGCAACGCTTGGAATGTGAAATAATCGCTTTCTGGAACTAGTTTAAACTGATATGAGTCAGCAAATATTCCCCTCTCTGACTCAGTATCAAACTTAAAATAGTAATATCCTTTATTGCACCGAATTTTCATCTAAAAATCCTATAACTATATATCCTTCAGTGTTCACATAGACTCTTCTCTTTCCATCTTTAGAGTAGTATGGATAGCTTCCATTTATTCCTGCTGATAAGAAGTATGTATCAAAGAAAACATCGTAGTAGTTTCCTTTAGCAAACTCCATTCTAACTTCTCCTATATCACTTAAGTTGTATCTCTTAATAAGTGTAGCATGAGAGTTTGTATCAATTTCTTCAGTGGACACTGTTGTATACTCAATAAATGTCATAGAGTTGGCCTCCCGAGAAGATTTTCTAATGTAAAACTATTTTCTTTTTCTTCTGGAGTAATTGCTCTTGCTATATTTAAAGTAAAATCTATTAAATCAGACGCTCCATCTTTAGTTGTTGACTTGCTAGATAGCCTTCCACGCCTAATCAATGTGTCTTGAGCGTAGTATGTAATGGCATATGCATTTTGGTTCACATACTCATACACTAAATCAAATATAGGGATGATCTTAGCAGCTGTACTTCCTTTAAGTATTCTGAGATTGACTGACACTTCGTTTGCAAGTGTCTTCTGATATCCTTTAGCAATGCCTGAGTCTTCTATTTGAACAGATAGATTAGAAGAGTCTCCTACCCATACAACACCATTGTTTTTTTGATTATTTAAATACATCCATATAGGAAGTCCTATTCTAAATTTAGACTTATCAACTATATCTTTACCTGCGTTTGGGTCAAATGCCTCTTGATTTGCAAGCTCTGTAGCTGTTAAGCTTCCTGCAAACTTTCCTGTTTCCTTGTCATAATAAAAAGAAGAGAAATTTGCTTTCTTGCTTTCAGGGATTATCTTTTTTGCAATCCAAGATGCCCATGATAGATCAAATATTTCTATTGCAAGTACTGCACTTGTTCCATTTAGCATTAGTTCCCACCTTTAAGTATGCTATCGTTTTTAATCCTTCTTTTTCTAGCATTTTCTATCTCAATATTTCGAGCTCCAGGAGTACCAAATCTTGTCGCAAGCTGATTCTCAGTTCTAAAACTATCCCACCACTGTCCAATGCCTGACTTCTGGTTCCCACCTTGTGGTTTTAATATAAGACCAGCTATCCACTCTGTAATTTTAGCAATATTCTCAATAGCAGGAGCTAGCATAATAACTAGCTTATCCATAAGCTTAGATATATTTTGTTGTGCCTCTTCTGCTGATAATGCTATGTCTCCATTCTCTTCAAAGTTTCTAAGTAACTCTTTCTCTCTTTCAAACTGACGTCTTTGCATAGCTAGACTCATAGCATTTATACGCTCAGAGTACCTTGAGTAATAGTCTTGCTTTTCAAGTCCTAGTCTTTCCTCTCCTAGTATTCGTGCACGAGTAATCCTTCCTTCTTCAGCAGCAGATCTAGAAAATGATGCACCTGTTGCACCTAAAAACTGTCTAGATACTTCTGTTTGATTAAAGTCCTTTACTGCTAGTGGTGCAAATACTGCGGCTCCTCCACGTCCAAATGCTGTGTTTAGAAGCCTATATCTTAGCTGCGGATCGTCTGTGTCTTGTGCTTGAGTTATAACTGACCAAAATGACTTCCTAAAGTCTTGTCCTCTAAAGTTTTTTAAAGAGTCATTTTCGTTAATCATTCTTTGGAAATAAGTCATTGCAGTAAGTGCTTGATTAGTGTCAACACCTGATACTTTTACCGTGGACAACATCCTCTGAAATATTGCAGGAGATAGGCCAAATTGACTCGCTCTTGCGTTTAAATCACCTAATTGTTGTTGATACTTTCGTGAGTTATCTATGACAGCATTAAAGCTAGCTGTGGCCTTAATCATAGCTGCACCAATAGTGGCAGCTACGCCAATACCTATCCTGCTTATCTTTTTAAAGGCCTTATCAAACTCGCTGACCATCTTATTTAAGTCAGATTTGTCAACTACTGGCCTTACTTTAGCTTCTGCTGACATTTTCAAAACTCCATTGTCTATTAAAAGCGAAGTTAAGACATGTCTCTAAACTAAAGTCTTCATTTGTCTTAACAAGCTCCATCGCAGCACTATTAATATCAACTGAGAAGTCTGGTATCTCATCATATTGTTCTTTAGTTAAAAAAAAACCTTCGTATTTGATATCTCAACTAACACCTCAAGCTCCATCTCAAGCAACACTGCATGACTATAGTTCAAATGATTAGTATGATTCACTGAAATACCATTTGCATCTTTACAGAATGCAAGTAAATTCAAGTGCTCATCATCTGTTAATTCTACTATAGACAGGCCTTCTTTAAGCATGCTTCTTTTACCATCTTCTAGCTTATGAAACTCTTCCATGAACTCATTAAAGTCCTTTAAATAAGCATATGCAGGCATATTAAATAGCATTGTAAGTATCTTATGATACGCATTGTATGCTCTAATAGACCTTATACCTTTAAGTGGAAGTAGTTCTACGCTGCTCATGCTGTTTGTTTTACCTCAAGATTAAACCCTGAGAATACCAAGTCCATTGCAAGAGAGTCTGGAGTGTTAGATATCTCAAGTTGTAGAGGATCCTTCTGAATGATAGCATCTTTAAGTGTTGTAGACTCTAAACTTGCACGTTCAATGCAGTAAAAATCCATCCTAGTCTTTGCTCTTCTTGCCGCCTTTAAAGCGTTTGAAAGATCAAGTGGAATATTTCTAAGATTGACTGTCATCGTCTTTGGTTGATCCAATCCTTCAGTGTAGGATAAACCTACAGTATCCTTTGCATCAGCTCCACGAATAAGTCCTGTTGTCTCTGGATCATCTACAGTAATAGTATTCACACCTATAAACTTATAGTCGACACCATTTAAAATGATGCCACACTCACATGCTTCAATAGTCTTTAATACGCTCATTTCTTATCTCCTTATAGTGTCCTATTTGTTTGTCTAAGTGTTGTTACGTTTTTCCATGTAGCTGTTGGATTTTGAACAGTGATCTGTGCATCCATTACAAAGTTCTCTCTAATCGCTTCAACATTGACATCTCCTAGATCGATCTGCCCATTATCAATATATCTATCTATGATCTTTTGTAGTTGAGCTTGTATTTTCTTTGCTTCAATTTCATTATATGCAGGCTTATTTGTATAGATGAAATTAAATGCTTCTGTTTGAAGAAGTACTTGTATCTCCCTTTGGACATATGGAGCATGAATAGCTATTCCACCACAAGCATAGAATCCTAGTCTGTTTTGATATGTATCATCTGTAATTGTAAAAGATATTCTATCTTCAAATAAAGCATTAGCACGAGATAGCGTATTAATATTATCAGTTTGTGGCATAACTAGATATTGGATGCTAGACAATGTTGGCTGAGACACTAAAGATCCTACAGCAAAATATAAGTTTGCATGATTCATATAGTATCCGACACGTCTTTCAATAGCTGCTTGCTCTGCTGCAATAGTCTCATTTGCTCCAACTACTTGTAATACACCTTGAAATGAGTCAAGAGAAGTTAGCCCTGACAAATCAGAAGGAATGACAAAACCTGCACCAATAACTATTGTAAAGAAGTCTCCCATATTCTCTAAAACAGCATCATTTGCATCTGCAAGTGTATTTGCCATAATACCGTATACTCTATTCATTCCAGCATTAAAGAATTGTGCAACGTCTGCATCTGTAGTGTCAGCTGCGAGTTCATCTGCTGATAGATAGTCTTTAAAAACTCCTGTTACTGCTGTATCGCTAGGCTTGCCAATGAATAAAACTCTTCTAATAAAGCCAAGATCCGCTGGAGGTGCAGCAGGTATGATTGTTACAGGCATTACGTAGTCTCTTAAAATGTTTGCCATCTCTTATCTCCTTTCAATTAATAGCATGTACATGCGTTTCTAAATCTATAGTACGTGGCATTGGATTATATTGTGCCTCATAGAAATATGAAAAAGCAATTGAATACTTTTCAAACTCCGAGTTCTGAGTTGTAGAATCCCCGCCAAAATTAATATTGCTTTCATCTGATGAGAATTGAAATCTCTTAAGCAACTCTCTATCAGCAAGTCTTATGCACTTCTCGAAATGACCACTTTTAAGTTTTCCTCTAGGAGAAATACTAGAAGCGATTCCGTCAACTATTGCATATTCATGGTCGTCTTGAATGACTACAGTAACATTTCTTACAAGACATATAAGAACATCTTGCTCGTTGCCATATGCTAGCTGTCCAAAATTAACTTCTGGATAGTTAAATATAGTCTTTAAATCTGACTCAAGTTGATCTTTATACATTCTTTTTCACAAACTCCGTCTTTAAGTTTCTATATGTCTCACCAGTATCTACTAGAAAATGATTAAACCCTTTTGCTTTTGCTGTTGATACTTTATTTGATATTCCAAACTTCTTATTAAATATTGCTGACAACATCCCTGCTAAAAAGAAGTTAGCATACCTTTGTCTTAGCTTGTTTCTAGATGCTAAATTACTTGTTCCATCTATATCAAATAACTCTTCCATGAAGTACTCAGAGCATCTTCTCCATTCAGGAGTATTCTCAAACCATGGTATAAATGATGTATTGAAATTAAATCTCTTTTGAAGGAATCCAAGAACTGCTGATTGCAATTGCTTTGCTGCTTTCTTAACTCTAGATGTCACTTGCGAATTCTTTCCAAATGCAATAGGGCGTCCTGTTCTTTTTGAAGATGATTTTCTATCTGGAACAGAGGCAAACTTGCCAGGATTCTTTAACTTCCATATCCATAGCTCTAGATTGTCTGATACACGGTTAACATTTGCTGGATTAAAAGGTCCTGTCTTAGAGAATTTATTCCATTCGATTTTAACCTGTATCATAGCCCCGAACCTATAAAGATGTTATTAAACTTAACATCTTTGACATATAGCGACTGACTATATGTGATAAAGTAATACGACTTAAGTTTAGATACTGCCATTCCAACTCCAGAACGTCCTTGTAGCATAGAAGCTAAAGACTGAAATTGGACCAATCTTTGATCATCTGATGTTATAGGTGCTTGAGGGAGAGATGCATATTCATCATCTGTAAGATATGATTGATTTATTGCCTTTAAAACACTGTTATACTCATCTCTAGTCATTAGCTAACCCTCTTATTAAAAAAACGGAGAGGCATAAACCCCTCCGTTAATAACGAACAAAGGAGTTAGACATTAAGCGAAAGTTACTAATTGCTTAATAACCGCGCCCTCAGCTAAACACTCAAGTCCGATAGAGCCCATTTCATATGAGTACCAGTAGTACTTCTTCTCAGCGTTATAACCAGAGTTTTCAACTTGTGGTAGGACTGTAACATGAAGTTTACACATAGCTTCTGTAAGAACTAAAAGCCCATCAACTCCATTTTGTTCAAGTTGAGTTGGAACTTCAATGATAGAAACGTTGTCTAATACTCCACCTTCTCTCATTACTTGGATATAAGTCTTATTGTTTACGTCACCTGGAATGAATGCTTTTAAAGCAGCTTTCATCTTACCAAATGCAACAATAACTTTAGGCCCTTCACCTAAAAGATCTTTTGATTGGTCAAGTGGTGCAGAGATTGCAGCAGCAAAATTAGCTACAGTGTATCCAGTATTTAAAGTAATAGGATCATTAGTAATGAAGTCAGCATCATTACTATTGAACAATCCATTGTTTCCATCACCAAAATATAACATTGCATCTTCTTGCTTAGTCATAGCTTCAAGAGCTCTTGCCGTAATATATCCTACGTCTGGAGCTTTCTGACGAGCATGTGTTATAAACATTGCATCTTTGAAAAATCTCCTGAACTCTTTTGACTTAGTTCCAATTTGAAATACTGTACGTTCTGTGTCTTGGACTAATGAGTCAAAAGCTGCAACGTCACCAACAACTTCTGGCATAGAGATTACTTCATCTCCGATTGTCTTCTCATGATATTGAACATTAGAGAAGATTGAAAAAATTGGTGCATAGTATGGTTGCCATGCGTTTTGTGCTTCAATAACTGAGCTATTCGCTCCTAGATTGTCGGTGCTCATTTCTTTTTACCCCCTGCAAACTTTAAAAACTTACGTAATTTATTTTTACCCTTTTTAGACGCCACTTTCTTTTCACTTTGAGTCTTATCAGCTTTTTCAAGCTTGACTTCATCAAAGTTAAATTCTTCTTTTTTACTCATAATTAAATCCCATTAGGAAAATCTAAATAAACGCATTTAACTGTAGCTGCAGAAATGTATCCATTTGCATCTAGTGTATGAGCATCAAGTGCTGCTGATCTAACAATAGCATTGATATCTGTTCCTTCAGCAGATGTAATTTTTCCAGTTACATCAATTGACGCCTGTGCACCAATAGCTGGTACATTTGAAGCGTCAACTTGAGCAAGAAATTTAAGTCCAGATTTTACAATTGACTGTCTCTTTGATCCTAGTGACTCGCTTTTTCCAAGTGAGTTCATTGCAAATCCAAGTGGAATTCCAGATCCATCAAACAATACAACTGCATTGTCAGCTCCAAGCTTTACAGCGAGTCCTGCAGCGATAGGAGCAGCAATAGCTTCATTTTCAATTACGTCGCTGTTGCCAACTGTTTGTAAAGTACCTGCCATTAGTTTTAGTGCCATCTCTTTCTCTCCTTATTTTGAAGAAGTCTTGAGTAGTCTAGATGCCATCGCAAAGAACTTTTGATTGTGTCTTTTAATGGCGTCTGTATGCTCAATACCTCCTGTTTGCTTTGCTTTTAATGCTTCAACTGCTTTATTCTGTAGCTTCTTAATATTTACTACAGAGTCAACGCATTCAAAGTACTCTTCAGATTCCTTCCTTTGTTTTTCCTCTGAGAAATTAAGATACTCTTCTATCTTTTTCCTCTGAGTTGGAGTGAGAAGATCCATATTCTCCCTCAGGCCAAACATTGAGCTTATCGTTCCCTTTCTTAGCTCATTGGCCTTATCGAGTAATGAGTCAAACTTAGCTTTATCAACTGTTTCCTTATAGCTCTTAAGCTCTGAAGCATTTGAGAGAATCTTTTCATGGTCACTTAACCAGCTATCAAAACTTGTAACGTAAGATGCTCCTGCCTCAAGCTTTCTCGACTCATGGTCCCTTTCACTTTTAAGTTTGGTTTCTTCTCTTGTCTTTTGCAATAAATTTTTTTCTGCTGCTTCTTGATTTTGAGACTTATCTGTTTTTTCGGATAGAGACTTGATCATTTTCACCATATCTTCATTCTGTTTTTTAAGATCAAGTACCTGTTGCTCTAAGCTTATCGAACCAGTAACTTCATTTTTAATTTCTTCAGACATATATATCTCCCTTGTTGTTATTACTCAAACTTAGAGTCAATCTCGTCGTCAAGCATACGAGCAGCGCATTTGCAACCATATTGCAACCCTGGAAAGTCATCTATATCACCAACTGTAAATACTTTTCCGTAATATCCTATATGCTCATGACGAGGATTTTGTGCTGAAGATGGAAGCCATACAAATCTTTGCCCTTTATTCTCATCAACAAACTCTTGAGCAGCATTGTGAGTGATAAGATTTTCCATTCTCATCTCTACTAACTTTCCTTTGTTGTATGCTTCTTTAATTGCCTTTGCTTTAGATAAGTCTTCTTCTTTTATAAGCTCTTTTTGCTTCTTCTTGTACTGATCTAAAACATTTCTCACTGATAAAAGAGCTTCTTTCATGTTGACAAATGGGCATGATAGTACTTGGTTTATTGCTGTCTTAGATAGCTTAAGAGATGCTGTAATAAATGCTGCTTTAGGAAGCCATTTAGAAGCTAGAGATGAAGGGTCGAAGATACGGCTCATACATTATCACTCCACTGTAAGTGCGAGTACCTATTTATAGGTCACTCTCTGCTATTCTTACAAGACTATCATCTTGTATCTCTTCACCAAGTGATTGCGAGTATATATCTTTTGGAACAAATTCTACACTTGGATCAAGCTTTAGAAGATCGACCATAATCTGTCTCTTCTCGTCATCAGTCATATAGGCCTGTAGATTGAGCTGTGAGCCTATTCTAAGCGCTGTTTCTATCTGATCAAGGTTAACAGTACGCCACTGTAAAAGATTTGGTCTAAATCCGTATACGACGTCACAGGCAGGCTTAAATACAGAGTAGAAATAGTTCTGCAATCCTCTCTCTTCTAAAGCAATATCACCTGCTCCATTAGCATTTAGTCCAGATGTTAGCTCCCCTTGTACATATGACTTAGACAGCATCATAACGTTAGCTATCTCCTTATATACAAGATCCAATGCTACCTCTACTGGTGCCATATCAAGTGTCTGCAGATCTATTCTGTCAATAGCATCTAGTAGAACACCTTCTCCAGCGTTAAGAGCTGCTGCTACTTCCTTTGCTTGAGCAATAGCTGTCTCTGCTTCATCACGAGAAACAAGAGCTCTCAGCTCACCTATATGAATTCTTACTGCTGAAGATGATTGAACCTTTGCCGATGTAAGAACATAGGTTAAATACTTTAGGAAGAACAAGCATCTAAGTATTTCAACCTCTCTTCTCTGTGTGAACGTAAGCCATGCTCCAACTGGAGAGCTTGCCATCTTCTTGTAGTCTGCGCGTATCTTCATCTGTTCATCTTGAAAGGCAACTCTGACTATGTTGTCATCGTTTTTAACAAGGAATAACTCTGCATTATGCAGCCAAGCATATGCCATAAGAGAAACTAATCCTTTCTCTGCATCTGAGTACACGCATGAGTCGTTTAGAGATTGAAAGTATCTCTCAGGAAAACCTGTTGATCTAAGATAGCAATCAAAGAGTATCTTCTTTAAGAAGTTCATACATGATATCTCTACGAAGTTAGTAAGCCCGCATTGAGGTAGCCCGTAAATTCGACCAACTCTATAGTCTATATTTGCTTCAGACGCTTGTGTTTCTCTCCAACTAGATTTTATTCTTTGAATTATCCCCATAGATCATCCTTTATAGTTATAATGTTTAAATACTCAAGAAGGGACGCCAGTGAGTCTGGTGCATCGTCATGTTTAACTCCGTCTTGGAAGTTTTCAATGTTACCTAAGTATAGTGGCGAGGAGAGTTTGCTGGCAAATAGTTTCTCTGCCTTAGCACCAGCTGCCATAATCCTAGCAAGCTTATTAGTTTTTGTATGTCGTCCAACTACCTTAATCCCATGAGGCCTAAGAAGATCCGATAGCATTGTTGTAGCAACATCTCCTGCTACGTTTGTCTCTACAATTAAAATCTTGACGCGATAAGATATACATAGCCCCAGTATCTCATCGCAGCACTTATCCCATGATTTCTGCCACATATCTCCAACAAATGCCATCCCTGCAAACCATTCTGTAGCACACGTTATTGCAGTGTAATCGCCTCCTGTCTTAATAGAAGGATCCAGGAATGCTACAGACTCTTGATTAGGATAGTCAGTTATATGCTTTATAAGCTGAAAAGGCATCGTTACGTCTTGACTAATATCTAAGAAATAGTTGGCAGCTATCTTTGCCTCAGGCATTCCAGCAGCTCTTAGAGCATCGAGATCATGATCTAGCTCAGGAATCCTGCCCCATGGAACCTCGTATGTTTTAACCTTGCTTCTTAACGTATCATACAAGTCAAGAGATCTAATAGGCTGACCTATAACAACTATGTTCTTACATAATGCAAGTATCTCTTGGTAGTTGTTATGAATTCTTTCCATATCTCTTGCAGAGATGTTGTCAACTGTTTGTGGATCATCCATAAATATCTTATCAGGATGTTGCCCTCGCTTAGATGTAGAGTTTATTGTTGTTGCAAATAAAGAGTCTTCTTTTCCTGTCTTTGTGTTTGTTCTTATAGACTGACCAGTATCTTTTACTTTTTTTATTCCAAGCTTTCCAAGACAAAAAGAAATTTCCTTGCATAACTGAAGTGCTCTATCTCTTCCTTGTGTAAATATAATTACAGATTGATCGTAATTATATATGAGATATACAGATGCAATGATAGTTGTAAAAACAGTTTTACCTACACCACGACAACCAAGTAACTCTAGTACTCCATCTTGCAATACAAACTCAAAAAACTTTTCTTGCTCTGGATATGGTTTTGGATATCCACATAGCTCACATATCTCTTTTAGAGATTTAAATTTCCTATTGTGATTTTCAATAATGATATTTCTTCTAACTGCTTCTTGGTATATGTTTATTAAATCAGATCTCTCCACGGATAACACTCTTCATCTCTGCTATAAGCTCATCATTTGTCATATCAGAATGTGGTGCTTGTTGAGCTTTTGGATAAATATATTTCACTAGCTCTGTAGCAGCGTCCACTCGGTTGTCAATTGATGGACGCTTAAGTTGATCTTCTCCATTTGCATAACGACCGACTTTAAACTCAGCACCTGCCATGACAAGAAATAAAAATTTAATTGGATTAATATCTTTGTCTTGGAACTGTAATGCTATATCATTTACTTTCCAAAGTACCTTTTTATTTGGAGTTCCCTTCCTTCTTCCAGCGTTAGGAAGCCTCTTCATTCCTTTATAGAATAGTTGGCTCTTTTTTTTCTGTTCTTCTCTTTCTGCTTTTTTCATTACTTACCATACAAAAAATTTATTAGTTGAAAAAACTATATAAGTACTCTTTCACATTATTATCTGTTTGCTCTATTCCAATAGGAACACCAAAGAATAGTCCGTCTAAGTCAAGTCTTGGACGCTTATCTTCAGTGTCGCCTTTATCTAAAAAGCTATTGTATACTGTCATAACAGAGTTTATTGCTTCAATATCAGTTGGAGCACGACCAAGTTCCCAGTCGTATAAACATGATCTACTAACACCTGACAACTCTTGTAAATCATCCAGAGTGAGATGAAACATCTCCCTGAAATAGGCAAGTATAAATGCAAGCTTTGTCTTCCTTGCGCTAAAGCTCGTTTCTTTCATATCTCGTTCCTTTGGCACTCGAACTCGAAATCAAAGATTTCTCGCTTTCCTCAACAACTGTAATCCTCGTTCCATGTGATCCAGTCTCGCTCTTACTTAAAAACCTCTGATGTATTCCCCATGCTCCAGTATTTTTAATGCTATCATCCTCTATAATGCAGCACTTCTTTAAAGCATCTGCAACAGGCTTAAAGCTTGCTGTGAGGTTGTCATAGTCTCTTATAAGGTAGTTGCTAACCCTTTCAAACTCGAGCTTAAAACGCTTTAAAGGAGCGTCTGGGCGAAGCTTATATGTATGCGCATGCATCATCTTTTCCCATGCCTTATTGTATTTGTCTCTTTTAAATGGATGCAGCCGCAATAGATTGTTGTTGCTTATAGTTGTTATTGGGACAAATATTGAAAGCTTATAAGTCATGCTTATATGCTAAATAAGCATATCTGATATGTCAAATTTCGCTTCGATATTTAACTATTGCTTATCTATCTTGCTATGCACTGATGCTTCTAATGCCCTAATACGGCCATAGTACTCGTTAGAAAACTGCTTTAATATGTCTAATAGCCCTTTTAAATGACTCTTATCTTCTAGGATGGGCATAATCTCTGATTTAAACATAGCGTCTATATTATCATGAGATAGCTTCATCTTCTTTTCCATAAGACTTATGATCGCATATACAATTGCTGATCTAGCTATCATAGCAAGTGTTGCCTGATTACTTATAAGTGAAATAAAAAGAGGTGCCAAGCTCTCTGAGATAAACTGTCCATCTTTGAAAAGGTCGCTGTTTACATCAATAAGCTTTGCACCATCTTTCTTAGCTATTCCAATGATTTGTTTTTCATGCTCATAGAGAAAATCACTAACTAAACTAAGTGACTTTTCAATACTCTCTTTTTGCTCATCGGACAACACCATTTATTACCCCCTGATAATAGGCCATTGCTATTGTCTCACTTGCTTTAGCAAGTGCAGACTGAGCGCTAGCGAGATAATTGGAATACGACGAATTCTCGTCCGGACTCAATCTCATCTTTATATATTTTTCTTAAGTAAAGATCAAGAGCATATGAGCTCATAGCACCACCAGTTATAGAATGAGATGTAGAGCATTTATAAGCATCTTCATATGTGTCATAAATAAAAATATCTGAAACAATCTTATTTATTGACTCTGTAGTCTTATTATTATGCTTATAAGAGTAAGAAAAACATATAGTATCACCAATTTTTATATTTCTTATCTTATCGTCTAATGATCTTATCTCAAGAGTTTTTCTTCCATCTTTTATGCATGAGAATAACTCTCTATTATGAATGTGAAAATGATTAGTAACTTTCATGATCTTTAGAATTTTAAATTTGTTTCTTTTTCCATATTAAAACGGAATATCATC
>QMCE01001457.1_pt1 | contig 16795 bp, 14 predicted proteins | sample 1821851 | NCBI WGS metagenome assembly QMCE01 (sample SAMN09453174, study PRJNA476694) | Termite gut metagenome, whole genome shotgun sequencing project. | isolation source: worker | host: Odontotermes sp. | place: South Africa:Pretoria | collected 2016-01-28
GAAATGAGCCCAACCCGAAAGCCGTGGGCCACGAGCCAGCGTCCCAGAAGGGCCGGGCCCTGGGCCGGATGATCTATATAGGCGTCGCCCTGAATCAGAAGTATATCCAGTTCGTCCCAGCCCAGGGCTTCCATTTCCTGGCGCGCGGCGGGCAGAAATTTCGGCTGTTTTATATTCATTGCGGATCCTTTCCAGCCATGACGCACTGGAACAAATGCGGCGTATCCTGTCTTACAAGCCGGAACCGGGGATTGCCGACAAGGGATTTCTTGGCCGTAATGAAGTATCGGGCGTGAAAATACTGGCCCCTGTGAATCAGGGTAAAAAAATAAGCGAAGCGGAAAAGCGGCGGAATCGAAAACGCCGCAAAAGGCGCAGCGCGATTGAACCAGTGATAGGGCATTTGAAATCAGACTTCCGAATGGCCCGAAACTTTTTAAAGGGCACATTGGGAAATAAGATAAACGCCCTGATGTCCGCTTTTTAAGGGACGACTATTTACAAACAATTCCTGAGGAAGGCCTAATTCTCACAGGGGAGGCCTTCAAAAATGATGCGGTGCTCCACCAGCCTCATATTTTTGATGCGGCCGCCGACTATCTTCTGCTCGCCGAAGATGCTGATCAGACGCCACGAATCCGGGCCTTCCGGCAGGATTTTATCCACAGCTTCCATAATCATGGTTTCTTCAGCCCCGTCCGGCGTGGTCATATAAACATTGGCTTCACACATGCTTTCCTCCGCAATATTTATTCAGCCGGAACAGCCCCGGCTATGACGGCCAGGCACTCCACGGCCTGCCCCACCAGGTGGGGCATGGGTTCGCTCTTAAATCCGGCCAGGATGACGCCTTCCTGCGACAGGGGAATCAGAACCTTGGGGGCTGGGGCGGCGGCGACGGCCTCGGCCATGGCCGGGGTAATTTCGCCCATCATGGCGTTGGGCCAGGTGACGGCAATGGGACCCATGACGGCATTCACCTTGGGGAGCGAGCGGATCAGGGCGTTTTCGCCGGTGGCGCCGCGGTTGGCTTTGGCTTTCATCATGGCGCTGGTGGCCGCGGAATTGGCGCCCAGAGCCCAGACTTCCAGGGCCTCGCCGAACCTCAGCCGCAACTCCTTGATCAGGGCCGCGCCGAAACCGCCGCCCTGGCCGTCTATCACCGCCACCACCGGACGGGAAGCATTTCCGCCTGTATTCGTAAAGGCCATCAGTATTTAACCGTCTTTTCCAGTTTTGGAGCAGTTCTAAAGTCGCACCTGGCGCCATGCGATTTTTCCATAACGGGCATGGAGCGGCAAGATGGACAGATGATATCAAAAAGAGCTTTGAGAATCAACCGAAGCAACAGGCAGCGATTCTCATTGTAGATTTTTGCCCGATTAAGAGCCTTCTGGCGAAGGTAAAAATCCATAATTAGAATCGCTGCATGACTATTCGGATGTTTGACATTAAGGGCCGATATGCTTATTATTATAGAGGACTTTCATAATATAGTCTCCATAAATTCAGACCAGAAAAAATACGCCCGACCAAAAGAGAGGAAAATATGCGTCTGGTGACTCGTTCCGACTTCGACGGCCTGGCCTGCGGGGCCCTCTTAAAGGAAGCCGGCCTGATCGACAGCTATCAGTTTGCCCACCCCAAAGACATTCAATCCGGCCTGGTGGAAATAACCTCGAACGATATTCTGGCCAACGTGCCCTACGCCCCCGGCTGCGGCATGTGGTTCGATCATCATACCAGCGAGGGCGAGCGCCTGGGGGCCATATCCTATCGCGGCATGTCCCGCGTGGCCCCCTCCTGCGCCCGCGTCATCTATGATTTTCTGGGCGGCGCCTCGCGCTTCCCCACCCACTGGAACCCCATGATGGAGGCCGTGGACAAGGTTGACAGCGCGAACCTCACCACAGCCGAAATCAATTCCCCCACGGACTGGATCCTCATCGGCTACATCATGGACCCCCGCACCGGTCTGGGCCGTTTCCACGATTTCCGCATTTCCAACTACCAGCTGATGATGGACATGATCGAATACTGCCGCACCATGACCGCCGCCGAAATACTGGCGCAGCCGGACGTGAAGGAAAGGGTTGACCGCTATTTCGAGCAGGACGCCCATTTCAAGGCCATGCTGCGCCGCTGCACCCGCCAGGTGGGCGAGGCCCTGATCATAGATTTCCGGGATGAGGAAAACATCTATGCGGGCAACCGTTTTCAGGTTTACACCATGTTCCCGGAATCTTCGGTGAGCATCCACATCACCTGGGGGCGGGAACACCAGAACGTGGCCCTGGCTATGGGCAACAGCATCATCAACCGCGCCAGCCGCGCCAATCTGGGCAGCATCGCCCTCCGTTTCGGCGGCGGCGGGCATGAGGCCGTGGCCACCTGCCAGGTGGCGGCCAAGGATGTGGACCGCACTCTGGAGGAGATTATCCACTTCATCCATGAGGAGAACGCCGCTTAATGCGTGCGTGGTCTTTGTGTGGATTTTTGGCGATTACAAAAATATTAAGGAGCCGACGTGAGAATAGACGACTATAAGAACGCCTGCCGCCTGGCCGCCGAAGAACTGGCCGCCAAAGACCCGGCCAAAACAGCCGCCGCCGCCGGCGCCACGCTTTTGTCCGCGCCGACCGGTTTCGAACTGAATTTTTTCGGCCGCTCGGTTCTGGCGCTCGGCCCTGAAATGAAAGTGGCCTGGCGCGACCAGAAGGCGGGCGAAGAATTCAGCCTCACCGACGCCGTTCTGGTGCTGCACTATCTGAACGGGGCTTCGGGCGAACTTCCCACCGGCGACATGCTCGCCTACCGCCAAATACCCGGCGGAGAGTTTTACGCCAAGGCCTTTCACAGCCGGGCCGAGGCCCCCCTGGCCAAGATTTTCGGCGACAAGCCGGGGCTCCTGACAAAAGCCATGACGGCCCTGGGCGGCGAGATCGTGCCGGGCCGGGGCGATGAAGCCGGAAAATTCCGGGTTCTGCCCAATATCGACATAATGCTGCTCCTGCACCACGCCGATGAGGAATTCGAAAGCGCGGGGCAGGTTTTGTTCGACAGGAACATCGGCTCCTATTTTTCCAGCGAAGACATTTCCTGGCTGGGCTCGGCCCTGGTGTACAGGCTGATGGGCGCGGCCAGGAGCATGTAGAGGTAAAAAAATGAAAATAGCTGTATCGGGCAAAGGCGGGGTGGGCAAGACCACTTTTTCCGCCACCCTGGCCCACCTCTTCAAAGAGAGCGGCAAAAAAGTTCTGGCCATAGACGCCGACCCGGACGCGAACCTGGCCGCCGCCCTGGGCTACCCGGATTTGGCCACGGTCACGCCCATTTCGGAAATGAAGGAACTGGTGGCCGAACGCACGGGCTCCAAGCCGGGCACTTACGGCTCCATGTTCACCATCAATCCCAAGGTGGACGACCTGCCGGACACCCTGGCCCGCGAAGTGGACGGCATAAAGTTCATGACCCTGGGTGGGGTGAAGAAGGGCGGCGGCGGCTGCATCTGCCCGGAAAGCGCCATGCTGAAAAATATCATCATGCACCTGGTTCTGGCGCGCGACGAGGTGGTGATCATGGACATGGAGGCGGGACTGGAACATCTGGGACGGGCCACCTCCAGCGGCGTGGACCTTTTGATCGTGGTGGTGGAACCGGGCCAGCGTTCCATTGAAACGGCCCAGACCGTGCGCCGCCTGGCCGCCGACCTGCATCTAAAGCGCGTGGCCGTGGTGGGCAACAAGGCGCGGAACAAGGGCGACGAGGAATTCATCCGCAAGGAACTGGCCGGCATGGAAATTTTGGGCTTCATTCCCTTTGCCGATTCCATCATCGAGGCCGACCGCAAAGGCGTGAGCGTCTACAAGAACTCGCCGGAAGCGGCCCTGGCCGTCAAGGAGAACTCGCCGGAAGCGGCCCTGGCCGTCAAGGACATTTTCGCGAAGATTTAAGTTCGAATAAATTCTGAACGCAACAAAAGCGGCGCGCCGAAAGACGCGCCGCTTTATTATGCGCCTGTGAAGCTCCTGCTGTCATAAAAATTGAGCCAGTCGTAAAAGCTCATCCTTGTGAAAGAATTCCGACGGAAAAATTTTTACTGGAACCCCACGTGACTTTGCGGTTTCCATTATATATTCCAAGGTTTTAAGCGCACTTTCCGGCAAGGCTTTTCCTTCTTTTGTTTCTTTAAAATTGCGTGCCACCTCCACCTCGCTTGCTTGAACATCGGCACACAGGCGCAAAAAGCCATCCGCGTCTTTCTGGTTGTCATTGACGCCCGGCAGAACGATATATTTGAGGCGAACATCATTGGTCCCATTATTGGAGTATTTCTTCAGGTTGCGGCACACCGCATCCCACGCGTCACGTCCCTTTACTTTCGCGAACGTTTCTCTGGCGCCGCAGTCCACACTTGTGATGATGAACGATTGCCGGCCATTTTCCAGGATATCCTGAATGCCCCTCTGATAGATGCTGGCGTTTGTAAAAATACAACAGTGAAATTCTTTAAACGCGGATAAAGCGTCATCGCAATTGTGAACAGCCGAGATTTCATCAGGCCCTATATTGACGGACACATTATCAGACAGCAAGCCTCTTTTCTTCAACGCGCCCATCAAAAGACGATAATCAGGAATGGGCAAATCGCCTCCCCTGTCGTAATAGCCGCAATACATGCAACGAAAATTGCATACGGTTCTATCGTTTACATTAATTGCGTCAATCTTTCCCCATCCATCGGATGGACCCAAATGCAGCTCAATTAGAGGGCAATCCAAACAATAACCGCGCGTCTCATTTTGCCTTATCTCCGCTCTCACCTTTTCGCGCATGGAAAGAAAACGGTCAATTGTATCGTTATAATCCAAAAAGTTTATGTCTGATTGCGGTTTGGCGGAGAAAGGAACGCAACAAGGCATTAAAACACTGTTCACTGTCGTTATCGTGCTCTCCAATATGGGGCATCTCCATTGCGCCCCATATAATTTCAATGCATCTCCAGCGAGTAGGCAATCCGCCAGGCCCCATATTTTAAGCCGAGATTCTATGTCATAATACAATGGTTGGGAAACTGTAATAATGATGTTCAGATTGGATTTATCTTCGGCCAATAAGGCTTCAGGGGCTTTAACGGGCATGTCGGCCTTGATCTGAGCATACGATTTATCAACGAAATAGGCCGGCTCACAGCCCATTGCTCTCAAAGAATCCAGCCACACTTTGCCCAGGCGCCCCGCGCCCCATAATACGATTTTTTTATCTTCCAGTTTTTTTGCGGCTTGCACGCTCCATACCTCCATATCAATAATGACGGTTGCTGAAAATCAAGTTTTCTATGTCCATTCGTCAATCGTTCGCTGCGACAGGGCCCAGGGGAGGCGCTCCGTCATCGGTTTGCAATATCCGCAAAAAGGTTTACGGGTTATAAGGAAGTTTAAAATTTCTTCCTGGTTGGCATATCCAAGCTTGAGAAAGTCGCCGTCTTCAAGTTTAAGATTTGTGTTGAAGGCCGCATTGAAATCATCAGCCAATATGCAACATGGACACTTATACAGGAGCCCTTTATAGAGAAATACGCTGCTGCAAGCTGTAAATCTAAGGCATCCGGCATACAGATGCTTCGGTGTGGACTTTTCAAAATCAAACTGGCGTTTTGAAAAAAATTTCTGATTTTCAGTTAAAATAACATGATATCGCAATCCAACCTTATCCACCTTTTCGTAGAAACTCTGTATCGAATTTTTAATCGGGGGGTATTCAGTAATAACCAGACGAACCTTGAGCCGCATAAGAAGCGCCAGTTGTTCATCGGTAAGCCGCTTCAGCAGCAAACCGTTGGTGTAGCAATCCATCGGCGTATCTGGAAACAGTTCCCTCGCGGCCTGCAGCATCATAAATAAATCCCGGTGCAAAAATGGTTCGCCGCCAGTAAATTTTATAACATTAATATGCCCGGCATACAGTTCCTTGAATTTTTGCAGATCGTCGGCGAACTGATGGTATTTGTAAAAGGCGGGGCGCGCGACAGGCGCCAGGTCAGCGCAGCTTTTGCAGTTGAGGTTGCATGTGGGCGTCGTGAAAATGCTCAGATGGAACAGTTCCCGCGCCCTGTGCGGCGATTGGAATTGCAGACCGCGTTTAAACTCCCGCGACAGAAACAGGATGTCGCTTTCGTCCGCGACTTCGCGCAATGTGGGTATAACTTCGTCATAATATTCATCATTGACGCCTAGAATAATGCCGGCTTTTTGCTCGCTGCCGTCTTTTTTTACCGCGTCAAGGGTCGCTGAAGTTATGAACCCAGCGTAAGAAATCGCGGCGTTTTCCATATAATGCGCCAAGGCCGTACCTACCTGCCCATTTCCAAAAATATAAACGGAGCTGCGACTTTGGCAGAAATCATATACTTTATGAAAGGTGTCGTCAAATAATATCAAATTAGAATAATCATTGCCCAAGCTCCTTGTGTCTGTCATAATATGCGCTCCCTATACTCCCCAAATAAAACAGAAAAATTTTATTGTTTTTCGTATTTCCAAGACTGAAAAGTTCAAACTTTCCAATACCTGCCTCAGCATTTCGAGCACCGCCTCATAACGCGCCGCCCGCTCTTCCGCAGTGCGTTCGCGATGGCAATGGCTGTCATTGCGGACGACATAATACGCAAGCGAATCGTTCATAAAAAGCCGCCTGTATTTATAATAAAGCGGCAACAGCAATTGATAATTTTGTCCCTCAATGCAGGGGACAAGTTCCCGTTGTGGAAAAATGTCATCGAATCGATCCATCCTTACCAGATGGCAATTTGGTATGATTATAGACAGGGCGGAAATCGCCAGATAAAACTGTTTCGATTGATAATTGAGATTTCCGTAAAGATCCCCTTGCCGGTATAGAATTCTATCAACATCATTCTCATGTACGACGCAAGAATTATTTGTAACAATATCGTATTCCTTGTTGGCCATAAGCGCTGAAAGTTTCGCCTCAATTGACTGTTCAGTTATGAAGTCGTCGCTGTCAAGCCAGGATAAATACTCGCCGTTGACCAGTTGCAGCCCAGCGCTCACCGCCCTGGTCTGGCCGCCGTGTTCTTGCCTTAAGTAAATCAGGCGCATGTTTTTTTCCGCAAAAGCATCCGTGAAAGACTTTATGACCGCTTCGGTATTGTCTTCCGAACCGTCATCTACACAAATCATCTCAATATTCCAGTACGTCTGCGACAAGACTGACGACAGCATGCGGCCCACAAAAGCTTCCGCGTTGTAGACTGGGGAAACAATGCTTACCAGAGGTTTATTTATGCCCATATCCACACATCCGCCCGACCATATTTCACTTTTTCCCATAGCAGCCCTATCTTTCTCTATTGAAGCGTGAATTTTTAATCACTTTTCGGATTTCCAAAGCAGAAAAATTAAGGCTTTCCAATATCAGCCGCAGTGTTTCCAGAAACGCCCCATAACGCGCCGCCCATTCCTCCGCGCCGCGTTCGCGGTTGTAATGGCTGCCGTCGCGGATGACATAACAGGCCAGTGGAACATCTATATACAAACGCCTGTATCTGTAATACAGGGGAAGCGTCAATTGCAAATTCTGCCCTTCCATACAGGGAGCAAGTTCCCGCCCCGGCAACGCTTCATCAAGACAGCGCATTCTGACCAGATGACAATTCGCCTCAATGATCGACATCCCCGAAAGCGCCAAATAAAACTGCCTGGACTGAAAATTTAAATTGCCGAAATAAGCCCCTTGCCGCCGTATGATCCTGTGGAGATTCTGTTCGCGCGCGACATAAAAATCGCTGGTGGCGACGCCATAATCCCGATTTTCCGTCAAGGCGGACAGTTTGGTTGCTATTGAGTTCTCCGTTATGAAATCATCGCTGTCCACCCATGACAAATATTCGCCGTTGGCCAGTTTCAGTCCGGCGCTTACCGCCCTGGTCTGACCGCCGTGCTCCTGCCTTAAGTAAATCAGGCGCATATTTTTTTCCGCAAAAACGCCCGCGAAAGACTTTATGGCCGCTTCGGTATTGTCTTCCGAACCGTCATCCACGCAAATCATCTCAATATTCCGGTACGTCTGCGACAATATTGACGACAGCATGCGCCCCACAAAGAGCTCCGCATTGTACACGGGGGAAACAATGCTCACCAGCGGCGTGCTGTTATCTATATTCATAAATATTCCACCAAGCTTTCCGCCATTACCACGTTAGCCCCAGGATACAAATGATTTAATTCATCGCCCACAGTTTCATTGTCTCGCACGGGCGTCACGATGAAGGTCACCTCGTCGGCCGCTTCCATCATCTTCATCAGATTCGCAGCATCCGGTCTGTATATGGGCAATCCCCGGCGCGCGGTTGATTTGTCGAAGCGGTCGATGAAACAAGCCACGCCGCCGTCAAAACAATCATGCACCAGTTGTCCAACCACTCCCGAACCGTAAATGACGACAGTTCCCTGTATGGAAGGGTCATCATTAAAGGATAAGCCGAGATGTATGAATTTTTGCAATTTTGATATTATCGACAGACTTTTATGGCCGTAATACAAAGCCGCCTGCTCCGCTTCATACTCAAAGAACTGTTCAATCAGCTTATTTTCATAAAACAGCTTTTCGATGCTGCCTTTCTCAAAAATGGACATGAGGTAATCCCGTTGCGCGCTTTTGTTCACACTCGCGTTCACGATGAAATTGTTCGCTAAAGTTTTTGCCATTGGCGCCTCGAACCACTCCAAAGCAGGCGAAATTTCGCAAAACAGCTTTTCCCCTTTTTCGCTTCTGGTAATAAGCAACGACTCGCCTTTGCCTTCGTCCATATTTCCTGTGACATCTGGATAATCAAAAAAATCTCCTATGCTTATGTCGCTGAGATAGTTTTTTCCCTTGTAATCACAGGCGAAACAACAATCCCTGATAAAGTTGTAACGCTGGCTTAAAAACAAATCGTCCCGATCGGCAATAATTTCTTCCATACCGTTGACGGCAATCAACATTTGGGCGGCCGAACTGGTGAACTGGTAGCGATAAGCCTGCCGTTTATCGCGTAAATTGACGGTCGTGACTGTTTCGCCCCGAGCGCGATGCTCCATATATTTTCGCCATAGCCCTGGCGCGCTGTTCCCCCCGCAAACCAGATCAACTGTATAAAGGCCTGGATAATCATGGCCTAAAAACGATCGAAGCGCGGCAATATGGCACGGGCAACCGGTAAAAAGCACAGAGCGCCCGCTTTTCAAAAACTTTTCCGCCTCGTAAAATACCGTGCCCATATCGCTTTGAAGGTACTTGGAAAGCCTATATTTGCGGCATTCGTCACTGGTTTCAGCCCAGGAGTGCCTGACCCCGGTAAAGTCGGCCGTCCATTCCGCGCCGAAGACGACGCCGCCCCGGCCGAGTACATTTTCAGCCAGAGCCGTAAAAATGCCGCCGGAGGAACTCGTCAGCCTTATGGCGTCATCAATGTGGTGGGCGGCGAAATAGCGCGGCTCCACAACCCTTGCGGGCGCCGCTTTCCCGATAGGGCAGACCTTTTGACACTGGCCGCAGTTCGAGCAACGAGCGGCCTCGACGCTCGGATAAGGGAAGCCCAAAGCGTCTTCCTTCATCGAAATGCACTTGTTTGGGCATTTTTGCGCGCATGCGCCGCAACCGCGGCACTCCCGTTTCATAGCGGCGGCGCGGGCTTCTTTTTCAATCCCGAGCGCATTCTTTAGAAAATTGACGGAAGTATCCCGCTTGTCGCGCAGGATATTCTCCACCTGTTCAAAGTCGATGGCCTGAGCGAACAGGGCTTCCATATCCGCCGCGTCGCTCGTTATGAAGCGATCGCCCAGGCCGAAGGCGTCGAGCAGATCTATGATGCGGACATTTTTTGAAAACTCCGCATTGCTGGTGTCCACGCTGAAGGCAAAAAATGGTTTGTGAAACAGTATCGAGAAAATCGTTCCATGAAATGAGTTTGTGAGAACGGCTTCCGCTCCGCTCATCAAGCCCAGGAACTCTTGCGGACCGGCCGCGTCGCCTGCGGCATAGGAGAGGGAACGTATATCGCAGCCCAGTTTCATAGCCATTTTTTCAGCGACGGCCTCAAGAATGGCGTTGCCGCCTATGTTATAGGCCATGATATATTTCCCAGCTTGGCCCGGAGCGGTCATCACGGCCCGCCACTGTTCAGCCGACACAAGCATCGTGGGATCGAGCACGGCGGGAACATCCCGACCCGCCATTTCGGAAACGAATGGAATGGCGCGGCTTTCCCGCACCGATACCGCGTCCAGCCTGGCGGCGGCCGGGGCCAGGGCGTCGCGAAGCCGCCCCGTCAACACCGCCCCGCCCATACTAGCGGCATAGGCTATTTTGACTTTCTCTTCGGGCGCAAACGAAAGCGTCATCTGCGGCAGCACGAAAATGGGCATATTCAGATTAGCGCCCCAAATCTGATCGCTGCCGCAGATGAAAATATCATATTCAGCGGCGCACTCGGCAATGTCATGGGGGGTGTAGAGGCGAGCGCCATGCGGAATCCGACGGGAAAAATCTCTGAAGCGGCCGACATTTTTACCAATATTTTCATAATACATGATCGTTCGAAGGGGACTCCATTGAAACTTGATCAATTCGCACTCATAACCCAGCTGTTCAACCACACGTTGCAGAGCAAACGCTTGCAGCTGCGCGCCAAAGTTATATGTTTTATGATACAAAGTCATAATTCCGACTTTTTTAGCCATCACCCAACACGCTCCTTTTCCAATCGGCCTTGAGCCTGGCATTGATGCTTTCCATTTCCCGGCACTCGCTAATCCATTCGCTTCTGGCGTCGCTTTCGAACCAGGATACGTTGAATTTATGATCCGCTATCGTATTGCCCGTCAATTCATATAATTTGTTGCGTTGATTGCGTGGGCAAAAATAATCGCTCGGCAAAAACAGCATATCGTCGAACAGTTGAAGGGCATTATTGATAGTTATCCCCAGGTTTCTAAAAAAATCCGTATGGTATTCCGGGCAGGAAATCACATTCATTGCTCCGTCACCGTCCAGAAAGGTGAGGCCGCTGTATACATCCAACAATCCTCTCAGCGCCGGATTGGCGGCGACGCTGCCAAACCCCAGGCCAGTGGCTATCAAGTTCAAGCTTTCAAAGGCGAAAAAAGACTTATACTTGAGCAGGCCGTCCAGGCCGCGATATAATTCGACATCTGTATCCAGGTAAACGCCGCCGTGCGTATACACGACGTCCAAGCGCGCGTAGTCGCTTACGAAAGCATATTTCTTTGCTTCATAGGCTTGTTGAACATACAGAGGCGTTTTTGAAAGGTCATAATTATTTTCGCTCCAAAGCTTAATCTCATAGTCCGGGCACTGTCTTTGCCAGCTTGCGATACACTCCTGTTCCATCTGGCTGACGGCGTTTTCCCCGAACCAGCAGTAGTGCAGCGCCTTGGGAATGGAATATGTTTTTTCCGGAACAGGCAAGGCGGATCTCAGAGGCGGATATATTTCTCTTCCCCAAGAGATGGCCGTCAACCAGTAATAACAAGGCATTCCATCAAAAATCCGGATATTGTCCAGCGTCCGCAACGCTTCAAGCACGAAGGCGTCGCCCAGACATATTATGAAAACATATTTGGAAAACTCTATGTCAAGCGCGCTTATTTCATCCAGCGCGACGACCGGCGCGACGACCGGCGCGACTCTAAAATCGATGTTTATCATGCGACCCGCCTTGGCGCGGTCGCGATCCACGATATAGTCTATTTTATCCAAAAGGGCCAGATGGGCTCGGTTGGTTTCGAGAAAAGCCTTCAATGCGGCTCCCGCGCCATAACATATTACGCGCCTCTCCTTCGTTTCCAGAAGGAAGTTGTCGTAATTCGCGTTTTTGAAAATAAGCACTCCGTCACCTCGCGCCAAGCGAAATAGTGAGCCGGCAAAATTCGTCGCGCAGTTCCCCGTCTATAAAATACCTCGTCTTGATATTTGTATACTGATCATCCATATAACCCAAAAGTCCGTCCGCCAGGGCAATGTCTACGGCCGCCCAGTCCGTTGCGCGCATATTTCCTGCGTAATCCAGAATCGCTCTGTGTATTTCGCGCAACGCCGCGAAATCAGCCTCTGTCCTGTGCTCCGGAAGGAACATGGGTGCGCCGGAATCATCGAAACCTGACAGCGAAGGCTCATAAGAACTCAGAACATTTTCCATAAAGAAATATTTGTTCACAATGTTGAAAGTCTTTCCATACATGCTCACCCCCCCGTACATGGCTTCGATTTCGGTATCGCTTTTATAGTCCGCTTCGTAACCGCGTTGAGCCACGTACAGGCCCGTCAGATGGAAATCGACTATGTTCGTCAGCGCCTTCTGGCAGGTGCCCGAAGCGACGAAGTCAAAATAACCGACCCGCGCGCCGGCCTTTATTCCGAGCGTGTTCAGATATCGCAAATACTTTTTGCGTTCGCCTTCGGCAACCTGTAAAATTGCTTCCCTGTGTCTCAGGATGTAACCCTCGTCGTTTTCGCCCGACTCGCGCCGCTTGATCGCGCTCTCCGGCAGGCGAAACCTGTCCAGCAGCATTTCCTCCGGCGTTCCGACATAAAAAAGCCTGGCGGCATGGAGAATATCGCCATCGTCGCGCAGAGCCGCAAGCACGCTCGCCATTCGCGAGACATAGAAATAACGCATGGGGGGCAAATCCAGTTCATCCTTGAACAGATGGTACAGGCGCTCCATAATATATCCGTCCCTGGAAGCCAGCAAAACCAGTTCCAGGCCCAAAGTCCTGGCCCTTTCGGCAATATAACTGAAAACTCTGACGACCAATGGCGCGATGAAGGAGTAAGCCAGCTCATAGTTGCCGTCGATTTCAAATTTTCCCCCTGTTCTGGAAAACAGGAAGGGATCGTTGAGCCGCCGAGCGGCGAACTCTCCGATCACCTGGCGACTCGGCAGAGCGCTGTCGTAATTGAGCGTGCGCGCGCCGCAGCCCTCCTCCAGCATGACGGAGGCGCGTTCGAGCTGGAACGGATGTATGCCGTATTGCCGCGCGGCCGCATTGTCCGCCGCAAAATTATCGCCCACATGCAGTATCCGACCCTCGCCGGCCTTAAGGCGCAGCGTTTCAAAGAGCCCTCCCGCCTTTGAGGCGCCCCAGTCGCAGGAAACCAGAATGTTTTCCAGGGCGACGTGAATGTTCAGCCCTTCCAGTATCCGGGCGATGATCTCTTTGGGAAGATACATGTCCGAGGTCAGGAACACTTTTTTGCCGGCCTGTACGGCATAGCGCAACATGTCGGCCACAGCGTCCCGCGCGGTCAACAGCTTCGTTTCCAGCTCTATTTCCGCTTTAGGCGAAAAATCTCCGCTCATGCGTTCGTAAATGTCGTGGATATTCGGGTGGAGGCCATCCGCGTACAGTTCCGTTTCCGCCCGTATGCGCTTTTTGGCGAAATCTTCCCCCATCATAAGGAATACATCTTGCGGATACAGACAGCGGCGCATGATAAGCGTATCAAAAATATCAAAGCTCACGGCGTCGGCTCGCCCGATCTCTTCCTTTAGCGCCGCTTCATTCACTCCCTTGTATTTTTCAAGGCATCTCGCCGGGTTTATTTCAGCGCCAGGTCTGTTGCCGTTGATATCGAAGACCTCGACGGAATGCTCTTTCGCCGGCCCGGCTATTCGCCTGTAAATCAGGTTGACGTTGCTTGATACGGCGACGATGACAATGAGCTTCACGCCAAGCTCCACCACTTGGCCGAAAGACAATATAGGGAGACCATAGGCGCTCTCACCGGTTCGCGCACCATCCATAAGGCCGACAATGGCATGGCCGGGAAAATTATCGAGTATATGCCGCGTGCCCTGCCCTATGCCGTAAATCACAAGAGGCGTATCGGCATATCGGCCGAAATTTTTTCGGAACGCGTCAATCACATATTCACTGTCGCTGAGTATTCGCATACAAGCGCTTCCTTCACCGTACCGTTACTATTTGACTCTCTTCATACCTAAAACGTATTTTCTGTCGGCATCCACATATCGCCATTCGCGTTTTCCATATATATCGACATCAGCGAAGCTTGCGCTGTGCGCGTCAAGCAACTGGCGCGCCTGTACTTAAATTGTCATGAGCCCGCACAGTCTTTTTCGCAAGCAATCCATTCCCGCAATGTTTGCCGGGCAGCTTCATAATCTGGATTATTGCGAAGTTCCATATCCAGGGCGGCTTTGGCTTCAGTTCGCCTATTCAGAAGCCAATAGGTCAGGCCCAGGGCATACGAAAGTCTGGGGTGCGTGGGAAAAAATGTCTGGCATCGACTCAAGTTCGCGTTGACCACCCTAAGCACTGACAGGTCGAGGTTCGGTCGGGGCGGGCGTGTGGTGTCGGCATCTTCATCCGGCAGTCTCAGAGGCGAGCTGTTTTTGCTGGTCAACTGGGCTGAGTCAGGGGCTCTCCAGACATAAAACCAACTATGAATCACCCTGTCTATGTTGGCATCCATTTCCGCCGCCAATTCTGTTCGATAGCGGCGGATAAATAGACCAGCAGCTTGGCCGGCCAGAATTTCCCGTTGCCGCGAATCAAGATGAGGAGCCGCTTGAAGCAGACCGAGGAAAAAACCCAACATGCCGAAGAAAACAGTTTTATACCCTAAACTATTGCCCAAGCCTGTCGGCTTCAATTCCATCGGCTGCCCCAGACAATTGCAATAGATATCCAATAAGCTGGCGTCGAAAGGTTGCCAGCGGCGGAACAGCAACGGTTTATCGATTTGAATCAATGGGGCATTAAGGGCCGATACCGCAGTCATGAGATGTTCATGCATCAAATTCTCCGGCATCAGAAGAGCTTTAAAGCAGGCTTCAGTTTGGATCAGCCCGAAATAGGGGGTATAAAATTTTTGATGTTCCATGACGCTTAGAAAACGCCGAACAGGGTTTGGGTCACTTAGGTCGAACTCATCCTTATGGAGCCCACCAGGCAGTTCAGCCGGCCAGGCTTCATCTTCCCCTGTAAATTGGCACCAACTATAGGCTGCCAGGGCCTGGGGGCATTGTTTGAGAGCTTTCAGGCATTCCTCCAGATAGGTCGGCGCCCAGCGCTGGCCGTGACTGGTCAGAACAAAGTATTGCCTGTCCAGCCCCCGGTACATGTTCTGCAACACGGCTTGGATATACGGGAGCTTTTGAGGGGCGCGGAAATATTTGAATCGATGGTCTTTAGATGCATATCGCCGGCAAATGCTCCCGGTTGCATCGATGGAAGCGCTGTCGAACATCAGTACCTGAAAATCGCCGAAGGCCTGGGACGCAATATTATCAAGCCGGGCCTCAAGTTCATGGGCGCCGTTATATAGGGGCAAACTAATTGAAATCACCGGGGCCTTCATCACTATTCCCTTCCCCGAGCCTTCTTCGCGGCCTCGGCTTTTTGCAAACGGGCCTTAAGTTCAAGGCTTTCCCGGTGAGTCGGGTTATTTTTCAATTCCTCTTCCAAAGCTGCAAGCGCCTCTAAACGTCGCCCCAAAGCGGCCAGGGTCAGGGCCCAGGCGTAATAAAGGCGGGGAAAATTGGGGAAATAATTGATATAGCGGCTCAGCATCACGCTGATATTGGACATGGCCAAAAAATTCAGTGTTCGGTAGCCGCCTTCTGGAGCCGGGCCGTCATCATCCGGCGGCGCATAAAAACAGCCCCGGCCCGCCAAGGCCGCGTTATGTTCCATTTCGTTATGCAGTTGCTCCGCATACCTTTCCATAATTAGTTGGCTCGTTATGGGCAAAAGAGCTTCTTTGCGATCTACGGGCAGGCTGAACAGCGCGCCGTGATACGTCAACAGCGCTTCATGGGCCTGGAGATGCTCCAAAAAACTGTAAATATAACTCTTTGATATATCATCTATTTTACGGTCGCCCACGCCAAATTTTTGCAACCGGGCCTGGCGTTCGAAAAAGTTTTTGTCAAGCGCTGGAATTTCCCGAAAAAAAAGCGCCTGGGGAATTTGCAGCAACTGGCACTCCAGCGCCAAAGCGGCCAGAAGATAATTGTCGCCGGCGGCGCTGGGCTGCCTCATGGCCTCTGTATACCGCTGCCACGCCGCCAGCCGGAACAGGCCGTAAAAAGCGGTGCACATGCCCATATTATTGATGACGCTGCTAAAGCGTTTTTCAGGATTGGGGTCGCCCAGATCGAAATTGTCCCGGTATGGCTCCGTGGGGTGGCCGGGTCCGAAGATGCTGGCCGGCCGTCCGGTTTCATCAACAAACTGGCACCAACTGTAGGCCGCAGCCGCGGCCGGATTTTTCTTCAGAGTCTTGAGGCATTCAGCCAGGTATTCGGGATGCCAGTAATCATTGGAACTGGCATAAATCATGAATTCGCTTTCCAGGCCGTTATAGAGATTCCGGTTGAAACTGAAGCCAAAACCCATATTACGCGGATTGCGGCGATAGACGATTCGCGAATCCAGAGCGGCAAAGTCGCGGCAAATAGGTTCCGTTTCATCGGTGGAGGCGTTGTCGGCGATCAAAAGCTGAAAATCGCCGAATGTTTGACCGATGATTGATTTCAATTGCCGCTCAATGGTCCGGGAGCCGTTATAAACCGGCAGATTTATCATGACAGGAGGAGACATTATTGGCTGGCTCTAACTTCCTGGCCAAAAGCCGAAATACAAAAAGCCCGGCGGAAGACAAGCTTCACGCACGGGCGCAAGGAAGAAAAAAAGTTATATCTTTTATGATATATATTTAGAGAGAGAGAGAGAGAGAGAGA
>QMCE01000787.1_pt1 | contig 16792 bp, 19 predicted proteins | sample 1821851 | NCBI WGS metagenome assembly QMCE01 (sample SAMN09453174, study PRJNA476694) | Termite gut metagenome, whole genome shotgun sequencing project. | isolation source: worker | host: Odontotermes sp. | place: South Africa:Pretoria | collected 2016-01-28
ACGAACATAATAACGCCGATGATGGCAAGCACGGAAAACAGCGTGGTGAGTTTATCCTGCTTCATGATTATTCAACTTTTGCGAGAACATCGCTTTGGCGGACGATTGTATATTCCTCGCCGTCAACCTTTACCTCTGTTCCGCTGTATTTTGCACAGATGACTCTGTCGCCTGTTTTAAGCGTCATCTTCACTTCCTCGCCGTCTACTATTCCGCCGGGGCCGACTGCCACAACACGTGCTATCTGCGGCTTCTCAACAGACTGTGACGCCAGAACGATTCCGCTTTTTGTCGTCTCCTCAGCTTCCTCCTGCTGAACAAGAATTCTGTCTAAAAGTGGCTTAATCTTCATACAAACTTACCTACCCTTTCTGATTTGATTGAAGCTCTGTTTTTATTATTGGCACTCAGCATTTATGAGTGCCAAGTAATATTGTAGTTAAATGGTCAAGAAAAGTCAAGTGCTTTTTCATATTTTTTGAATCACTAAAAAATATGAACTTTGTCAAATATGTTTCCAAGCTCAAGATATTCGGCCTTTGTCATGGAATAGAGCTCGTCGTCAAGTGCAATGCCGTCATACCTTTTGAAGCCCATGCGCATGGTGCCCTCATGCTTAAACCCGACCTTTTCAATCACACGGCGAGAGCGTGAATTGACTGTAAAATGCCCGATGCTTATTATATCCACCGTTTTGATTTCAAAGGCATATTTCACCATCACTGCGAGTGCCTCGGGCATATAGCCCTGCCCCCAGTATGCCTGATTAAGCTCATAGCCTATTGAAATGCTGTTTACCTTATAACGTCTGAAGTCGTCTTGAAACTTGATCTGCCCGATTACTTTCTCAGTCTCCTTCAGCACAACGGCAAAGGTGCCGTCCTCCGGCAGAGAACGCTCGAAAAGCTCACGTGCCTTGAGTTCTGTATCTATCGGGTTCATGCCTGCGGGGTTCGAGACCTCGGGATTCATCATGAGCTCTTTGAAATCGCCGAAATCGTCCTTTGCCCATCTTCTGAGATAGAGGCGGGGTGTTTCCATTACATTTCTCTTTTTCCAGAACATATTATTTTCCTTTTCCCTCGAAATAATCTTTCGCAAGCATCGCATAATTCGCTGCGTCACAAATTCCCTGATTATTCCAGTCTGACTCTCTTGATGTGCCCTCATAGCGCAGCCCCGCTTTTTCCATGACCTTGCCGCTGTTCGGGTTTCTTGGGTCATGGCGGGATTCCACCCTGTTTGCCTTCACCTCATCAAAGAAGAAGCTCACAATACGCATGAGTGCTTCTGAGGTGTATCCCTTCCTCCACCATGCTTTGCCTATGCAATAGCCGATGTGTACCATATCGATGCGCTCATCCTGCTTCACCACGCTGATGCTGCCGATAAGCTCTTTCGTTTCCTTGAGCTCCATAGCCCAGAGGTAAAAATCCGGTTTTTCATAGCCTGCAAGCCATTCTGAAAGCACCTGCCTTGTCGTCTCGATTGTGCCGTGCGGCTGCCACATGAGGAATTTTGTGACATCAGTGTCATTGCACCAGTTTGCAAGCATGGCTTCGGCGTCTTCCATTGTGAAGCGGCGAAGGATAAGACGGGCTGTTTCGAGATGTACAGTTCCTTTATGGTTCATGATTTCTCCTTTTGATTGATTGATAAAACACCCGTCTGCCATCGCAAACAGAGTTTGCTTCGGCATCCACCCTCTTCAAAGAAGAGGGCAAAGGACTTTATGCCCTTAACTGTCAATTATCCATTGTAATTATAAATTGCCCCTATCGGAAATACATATATAGCTGGCATTTTATCATGCCGTTATAGAGCTTGCGGCGTTTATCCGCCCTTCTTCCGAAAAGCTTCTCGAAATCATCGTCGGGCGAGATGATTGAATAGCTCCAGCCACGCTTTCGCTTAAAAAGCCCTCCCATTTCTTTATAAAGCCCTTGTGCGGCGTTTTTTTCGAGCATGCGCTCACCGTAGGGAGGATTGCACACAACACAACCGTATTGAGCCGAGCTGTCAAAGCCTTTGACGTCCCGGCACCCGGCGGTGATGAATTCGCTGACGCCCGCTTTTTTTGCATTCTCAAGAGTGAGCGCAACAGCGGCGGAATCAATGTCAAAGCCGCTTGCTTTGAATGAAATATCACGGCGTTCCAGAGCTTTTGCCATGCGGCGTTCCTCTTCCCAGATTTCACCCGAGATATTCTTCCAGCTTTCGGCGTTGAAGCGCCGCTTCATACCGGGCGAAATATCTGCCGCAAGCATTGCCGCTTCAATCAGTATCGTGCCCGAGCCGCAGAAGGGGTCAACAAAATTGCCGTCTGCTCTGACTCGCGCAAGCTTTGCCATAGCGGCGGCAAGGGTTTCTCGGATGGGCGCCTCGTTGGAGTTTTTCCGATAGCCACGCTTGTGCAGACCTTCACCGGAGGTATCGAGCATTATACTGACCTGATTTTTCATTATGAGAAAGCGAATCTGCTTACGTGCGGCGGTTTCAGGGAACCATTCGAGCTTATGCTTCTCTTTCAGGCGCTCAACCACAGCTTTTTTAATGATTGACTGGCAATCGGGAATGCTGTGCAAATCGCTTGAAAGGCTTCTGCCAACAACGGGGAATTCGTCTTCCCTGTTGATATAATCCTCCCACTTTATGGCTTTGACTGCGTCAAAAAGCTCCGTGAAGCTGTGTGCCTCAAAGGAAGCAAGGAGAACTAAGATGCGCTCAGAGTAGCGTGAGCGGATATTGGCACGTGCGAGGATATGCTCGTCTCCCTCAAAGATAACTCTGCCGTTCTCAGGGCTTATATTCTCCGCCCCCATCTCCCTGATCTCTTCGGCGACAAGACCTTCAATCCCGAGCAGACAGGGAGCACACAATTTATATTTCATTTATTCTCCTATTATTTCCGAATCATAATTGCTCTTTTCGGGCACTTAATAAAACACCCGCCCCTACTTGTCCTTTGCCCTTAACTGTTCACTCTCCACTACTTACTATACAACTGCCCTTATGTGCGGGCAGGCATGGAAACCTGCCCCTACAATACTCTATGTTAGTTCACACAAAAAGTTGCCGGAGCCGAAGCCCCGGCAACTTAAATTATGCTTGATTATTTTTCGGGAACAAGAAGACCGTATTCGCCGTTGCTTCTTCTGTACACAACATTCACTTCACCTGATGCATCATCACGGAACATGAAGAATTCATGCCCAAGCATATTCATCTGGAGAATTGCTTCATCGGGTGTCATTACAGAAACAAAGAAACGCTTGGTTTTGGTGACCGTGATGTCGTCATCCTCTTCCTCGTCAGGAATTTCAATATATTCCTCGAAAACGCCGAAGTCGATACCGGATTTGACTTTCTTTGAGCTTGCAAGTCTGTTTTTGTGGCGGCGAATCTGGGTGGTCAGTGCATTCACAACGGTGTCAAGCGCATCATTCATCTCGAGCTCGGTCGCCTCGGCACGGTAAATCATTCCACGCTGCTTGATTGCGATTTCAACCTTTTGGCGGTTCTTTTCGACTGTAACCGTTACGGTTGCCTCGGCGTCTTCATCAAAGATTCTGTCAAATTTAGAAAGCTTTCTTTCAACCAGATTTCTGAAATTATCACGCAGGTTGACTTTTCTGCCGACAATGTTGATTTTCATGCCTTTCACCTCTCGTTTTCGTTTTTTATGATAAGCATTTGCTATGTTTATATTATACGGCAAATCCGTGTGAAAATCAATTGGTTTTGTGCGAAAAACATAAGCATCCTTCGTCTTAAAAGATAAAAACAGGCAAGAAAAAAGAGCCGGTAAACGGCCCTTCGATTATTTCCTGCCACGGCGGGAATAACCCTTGCCCACATCGTTCGCTTTTTTCAGCTCTGAAATTTTCTCTTCGCTGTTTTTTTTGAACTTCGACATCATGTCTTCGAAATCACCCGAATTATTGCTTGAGCCCTTCCATTCAAAATCGCCGGGCTTGCCGGGCATAGGTGCGGGCGGTTTGCTCACAAACGGACGTCTCTGCTGCGCTTTAGGCTGACGTCTTTCTTTCTTATCGGGCGGCGCATAATTTTCATCAGCCTTTTTGATTGACAGGCTGATTTTCCCGTCATCACCGATGCTGAGCACCTTAACCTTGACAGTCTGCCCCTCTTCGAGAAATTCACGAATTTCGCTGACAAAGCTGCCGGACACCTCCGAAATATGAACCATTCCGGATTGCCCGTTTTCGAAATTGATAAAGGCACCGTATTTTGCGATGCTCTTTACCTTGCCCTCATAGATTCCGCCAATCTCAAGCTGCATTTAATTAATCACCCTCCGAGCACAAATCAGTCGCTTCCCCCTACGTTTACGAAAATCTTCTCCTGCGGCTTTGCATAGTTAAAATCTTTCCTCGCCGCTTTTTCGGCATAATCTTCAATGTCCACTTCATTTTCCAGCGTATACTGAAGCTCAGCGTTTATTGTCTGCTGAGTTTTAAGATTGTTTTGCAGGGCTTCAAGCTCTGCTTTTTTCTCCCCGATTTGTGCCCTTTGCATAAAAAGCGAGACAATGAGGAAAGCCGCAAAGCAGAGTATTGCGAACTTCAGAATAAGACTGCCTTTATACTTTTTTGTCTTAATCTCCCGCATTCGGTGTATCCTCCAATATGAGAAAGGCAATTTTGTAAACTGCCATACTTTATTTTTGTTATCTCATATTATACGATAGTATACATAAGTTTTTCAAGTCTTTTTTCTCATATTTGCGAGAAATTCATGAAAAAGCTGTAAAAAATACAATAAGGTGATAAATTGAAGGTTGAAATGTCAATATTTAGTTTACATATTTGAGTGATAAAAAGATATTTTATCATTTTTTATGTAAACTGTGTTCGATAGAAGCATACATCGTATATAATGGCAATTTTAGGTACTCATCCTTATTTTCAAAGTAGTTTACTATCTTTCATTAACTTGGAACATTCAACTGTATAAAACAATGTTATTCTTAATTATCTCTATATGGAGTTCATTTATCAGTATTATCTCTCCTTTTTATTATTCATGTGCAAGAATATCCTGCATTGCTCAACGCAAATATCTCTCTGTTCTGCTGTTAATGAACGAAACACTCTCAACAGGTCGCTTTCTTGATAAGTTTCATCATTATTTGAATGAAAATCCAAAAGGTAATCCGTTGAAACATTGAAATATGAAGCTATCAGCTTTATTGTATCAATATCCGGCTCTCTCTCTCCACGAATATAGCGCCCCAAAGTAGGTGGAAGTATATTTAACTCATCAGCAAGCAACTTTTGCGACATTTCTTTTTCTTCAAGTAAACCTTTGACAATTTCACCAAAATTCATATATATCACCTCTTTGTACTTATTTTACAGAGTGAATTCTATGAATGGAATAAAGAGTCCAAAAAGGATTGACAATTGCCAAATCGGATTTTATAATTATATTTGCACAATACTATATATTTTGGAGGTAAAACATGAGCATTGCAGAAACTATAGGCAGCATACTTAATTTGGAAATTGATAGGGAACGTTATATAAGTGATATTTCACGTGTCTCATCAAGCAAATTTAAGAATCCGCCTGCCCAACCACAGAAGAATGCAATATCCATTCCTTATCCAGAGATACCAAAAATGAAAACAGATAAGCGTTTATGGTTTTTGCCGCCAGTTGCTGTTTTATTTATTGGTGTTATCGGGATAGCAACGGGCAATACCATTATTATGGGAATATCATCAGTGCTGTCTTTGTTACCATTCCCATGGATAATAGTATATAGGGCCGTCATTTTCCCCAAAATTAGGGCTGCAAATTTTGAGGAAATCCAATCGTCGCCCGAATACCAACTTAAATGCAGTGCAATTGACGAGGAAGTAAAGCGAAAACAAGATGATGAGGATAAAAACTATGAGTTGAAAATGAGAGAACACAAAAAGGCAATGGATATATATAGTTCAGAGAATATAAAATTCGAGCTTGATAAAAATGAGCGACTAAAAACGCTGAAAGACGAGCTTTTTAAGATTGAAGCCTCTCTTAATATTCAATATCATGAGTGCAAACTTATTCCCGCTCCATATAGAAGTATTGAAGCTCTTGAGTATATTTACAAAATTGTCAGCACTTCAGATATAGATGTTAAATCTGCTATTGATATGTACGACAGGCAGCAGCAGAGAGAATTAGAGGCGCTTAGAGCACAACAGCAGGCAGAGGCAAATTATCTTGCAGATGAACAAAATCAACTTCTTTATAAACACGGTGAACTGCTTTCAGAGCAAAATAAAATATCCGAGAAAGCAAGACGCGACCAAAATATTGCTTCAACCGCCGCTGCTATTCAAAGACATAATCTCAATAAACACTTGAAAGAGCACTTAAAAGGGAGAAGATAGTTTTAAGGTCAGTTTCGCTGTCGTCACGACCAAGGTTTGAGTCCTTAAGGCTCTCATATACATAGAAAAATCCATCACATACTAAGCGTAAGCGAAGTTTGTGATGGATGGAGCTGGTGAACGGACTCGAAAGTCGCAACTTCGTTGCTTACTTCTAACGCCAGCAAGCTGTCGTCACGACCAAGGTTCGAGTCCTTTTCAATAAAAAAGACAGCTGTAATAAATAATTATCAATTATTCATTATCAACTGCCCTTAATGGAGCTGGTGAACGGACTCGAACCCCTGACCTGCTGATTACAAATCAGCTGCTCTACCAACTGAGCTACACCAGCGAGCTGCGCCGCCAGTATCAATTCGGCGACGGAGTTTATTATAGTCTATTGAGCATGTTTTTGTCAAGAAGAAATCGTCATAATCCTCTTTTTATGAAATACTTGATTTTTCCGAGACGGATTTTCAGCCGTTCTTCAAGCTTTTCGTTGTATTTCTTCGCTGTTGTCAGCTCGCTTTCATTTGGCTCGATTTCGCCGAACACAGACCTTATCTGCACCCTTGAAATATTTTCAAAAAGCGGTAGCATGCTGTTCAGCTCTTTATCCACACGGCGTGCAAGGGCTGTCATAGTCTCTCCGGTTTTAATCCTTATTCCGAGCATTTTCTGCTGCCTCATTATGTCTGCGAAGAGCATATCATATTTTTCGAATGCAGTTTTCTCGCCGCTTGTGAGCCTTGAGTGCATCAGCTTTCTTCGACGCACCCTGAAAACAATTATAAATACGAACACTAAAATCACAGCGGCCACACCGAGCCATATAAGCAAGGTTATGCTGCCCCCTGCACCCTCTGCACCGTCTTGCTGCGGGGCTGCAGTGGGTTCAGGCGTCGGGGTCACTCTGTCCTGAGGCTCCATTTCCTCTTGCTCGGGTTCGGAAATCTCTGTTTCGCCCGGGCCTCCGCCTGAGAACGATTCACTCACGCCGGAGGGGTCGAAATCTACCCAGCCTATGCCCTTGAAATACAACTCTGCCCATGCATGTGCGGTTGAATTCAGGGCAAAATATGTGTTCATGATGGTTTCATCCTGATAGCCAGAGGACGGGAGCTCCTGCTGAAGCAGACCGAAGCCGGTGACATATCTTGCAGGAATTCCCGCACTGCGTGCCATCATTACCATTGCGCTGGCGAAATATGTGCAGTAGCCCTCCTTTGTTTTGAGGAACCACTCTACAAAATCCTCACCCTCGGGAACCTCTTCCGGAGAGAGCGTGTATGTGAAATTACCCGAGAGATAGTCGCTTATCGCAGCCGCTTTTTGATACGGCGTGAGCAGATTAAACAGGCTGTCTGCACCTGCCGCTTCCCATATGATGCCTTCTCCTGAGCCTTCAGCGGTAACAAAGTTTGCACTGTTTTCGTTATTATTTTCGCTTGATATATGCTGCCCTTCTCCCTGCACCGTCGCTGTCAAGCTCTCATCCGAACCGTATTCGTCATAGGCGATGACGGTTCCGCCGCCATCGCTGAACGCATTTACCCCAAGCTGGCTGAAAATGTTATTAAAAGCTCCCTCAAGATTTTCGGGCACTTTTGAGTAACGGCCGGCGATGGACTTATAGTTTGCGTCTGTGCTGTCCTTCATGAATTCTTCAAGCTCAAGGAAATTCTCGTCAAAGGAATCGCCCCTGTATTTCCAAACATCGCCTGTAACCGTCAGCCTTGCGCCTGACGGAATTCTTCTGCTCGTATACGCCTCTCCACGCAGGTTAAAATAAACCTGCTTCTGGAGATTGCTTCTGTCAAAGCGGATATTCGGGCTTGAGCCCGGAATGAACACTGCACTGTTTTTATCACTGAGATAAGTGACGTCATATTCTCTTCTGTCCATAAGCTCGTCATATTTCCGCTGAATCAGCGAGGGCATTTCTTCTCTCCTGCCGAGAAACGCAAGCTTTTTGTAATCCTCAACCGCAAAGCTGTCATAACGCAGGTTTCCGTCGTTGCGGCTTTTGCTGACACGCCAGTTTGAGCCGGTGTATTCATCATACACCGCAGCCCGAAGCAGCGTCCCGCCGTCTTCGGTATATACCTGCAGCACACGCTCGTTCGACGGCGAAATCGGCCCGCCAAGCTTGCCGCTTGAATTCTGAAAGCCGACAGAAAGCAAGCTGAACCTTGAGCCGGAAGAGCTTGCTCCGTCTCTGAACGGGTCAATCATGTTTGCAACGTCGTCCACGAAATAGTTGAGGTCGTCAGATTTCCAGTCCTCTGTGTCGGCGGGTGTGATGAACTGGCTTATCAGAACCAGCAGAATCGCTATCGGAACGGCGAACAGCTGAACAGAGGCCCTCGGTATCTGCCCGATTATCCCTATGGCGGCGGCATTTTTATTGTTTTCATCCTTGGCGGCTTTTTTCAGCTCCTTGCGCCTTCGCTTCTCGACACGGTTAGAGTAGACACGAGGAATAAGCATAAACAAACCTGCCAGCGAGAGCAAAATCGACATAGTTATGTCAACCTCTCTCCACAGGAGAAGGAGGACAAATAATGTTACATTCATCGTAAAGGTCAGAATAAACGAGAACGCACGGCGGATAATGATAAACACAAGCAATGCCATGAGCGCTGCCACACCTGCAAGCAGCATTGTGTCTCCGCCCATGCTGCTTATATATTCATCGGGCGGCGCACCTTTAATTATTACCCACCTTGCGAAATATTGCAGATATGTCAGAAGCGGGTCAAAATTGTCTGTTTGAGTGAGCCAGATATATGATATTAAGCCGCCGACAATTATTATGGCGGGCACAAGCCACCATCTTATGCTCAGTAAAGAGTAAATTAAAATCGGAACAAGCACATAAATCAGGCACATGTGCAGAGGAAGCTCCCAGTATGAGACGGAGATATACGCCGTGTACATACCGAGCGAGATAAGAAGAATTGAGATAAAATCTATGCCGTAGGTAAGCGCACCTTCCTTTAGCTTTGATATATTCACAGCCTGCGGGCTTTTGTTAAAGCCGCTGCGTGGTTCGCTTTTTTTCATCAAAGAGCACCCCCCAGCTTGGTAAGAATGTCTTCGCCGAAAACGATGTTTGTGTAATTGAATCTCACGCTTGCATTCTTATTGCTCTTGCTCTCCTCTGCACTCACAGAGATAAGGCTCAGCTTTGCCTCGCCCGGCAGAGAATTGAGCAGGTTCTGCTCAAAATGAGCGGGGTTTCTGTGCGTGATGAAATATACGTTATCGATGTTTTTCTCTGTTTTTATCAGATAAGCCAAGCTTTCAGAGGATTTATACTCGCCCGAAAACGGAAGCTCTGTCAGCTTTTCGACAAGCGTATTCATGCTTTGACGTTTAGATTTCCATGTGTAATACTTCGTTGCGTCAATATCTGAAACGGTGGTTGCATAGCCCATCGTTGAAGTGGCCTTTGCGATGGCAAGCGCACTTTCGCATGCGATGTCGGCATATTTCAGCCTGTCTTCTCCTTCGAAATCCCCGTTTGAGGTATCGATGACAATCAATGCTGCGGATTCTATCGGGGCGTCATAGACCTTGACAAACAGCTCGTTCTTCTTTGCCGCCGTCGGCCAATGAATTTTCTTTATCGGGTCGCCTATTCTGTATTCTCTCATAGCGGCAAAGGAATCCCCGAATTCTGTGATTTCATTCGAAACTGCGGTTTTCAGGCGCATATCGTCTATGTTCTTTGAGGTTTTGAGCGTCAGCAGGCGGGGGTAGACCTTTTGCCTTAAAAGCGCATAGTGGTTGCGCTTATCCTGATTGTATACTATATGGAAAAAGCCGAAGATGTCTGTGACCTCGATTTTGCTTATGCCCACACGGTAAATGCCACGGTATTTGCATGCCAAATCAAGTGTGAAGCTTGCTGAAAATCTGGGATTTATCTCCACATTGAGAACCTTATCCTCCTGCGTAGGCATGAGCCGCACATGCAGCTTCACCTCTTTGAAGCCGAAGGGCTTATCGTTTGCCACGGTTATGTCAAGCGTTGCCTCGGCCTCTTTCGGGGCTTTCTGTATCGAAAGCTCTTGCTTGTATTTTAATCTCACATATGTCCATATGTTAAGAAGAAGTGCGACAGGGGCAAGAAAAAAGGCAACAAAGAAGCACAGGAAAAACTCCCTTCTTCCTGTGAGAAGCCCAAAAAACAGCAATATTCCGACTACGGCAATATAGAAGATATGTACTCTTTTCATCTCAGTCTATTCCGGGAACCGGCAAGGCGTCTACGATTTTCTTTACAATTGAATCGGGCGAGGTTTCAAGGATAACGGCGGAGGCGTCAAGAACCAGCCTGTGCGCAATAACGGATGCCGCCATCTGCTGGACATCGTCGGGGATTACATAGCTTCTGCCTGAAAGCAGTGCTCTGCCCATAGAGGCACGCAAAAGCGCAATCGAGCCCCTCGGGCTTAGCCCGAGCGTGATGTCGTTGTGCTTGCGGGTAGCTTCGGCGATTGAGACTATATATTCCTTTATCTCACGCACACTCCTTACCTCATCGAGAACCTTCTGAAGCTCGGTGACGTCCTCTGCGGTGCAGACATGCGATAAATCGTCATCTGCAAATTGATTGCTGTTTGATTCGAGTATATCTATTTCATCCTCCCGCTTGGGGTATCCCACGGATATACGGAGCAGGAAGCGGTCAAGCTGCGCTTCGGGCAGCGGGAACGTGCCCGTCATTTCAATCGGGTTTTGTGTGGCAAAAACGAGGAAGGGCTTAGGCAAATCATGCGTTTCATTGTCAACCGTGACCTGATTTTCCTGCATAGCCTGCAAAAGAGCAGACTGTGTTTTCGGGCCCGTTCGGTTAATCTCGTCTGCCAGAAGAATCTGGTTCATTACGGCGCCTTTATGGAAAACTGTCTCCCCAGTGTGCATATGGAACATATTATAGCCTGTAATGTCTGAAGGCAGCACATCCGGCGTGAACTGAACTCTTTGGAAGGAGCAGCTCGTGCTTTTTGCAAGTGCGGAAATAAGCGTGGTTTTCCCCAGCCCGGGAACATCTTCAATCAAACCGTGTCCGCCGCATATCAGGCATATCAAAACCTCGTCAATAACCTTGTCTTTCCCGATTATTCTTTTTGCGATGCTCTCTCTTATGGAATTAATCATTGCTACGGCTTGTGATGTGTCCATTTTCTCTCCTCTCGGTTTTCATTTCGTTTTGTTTCGTGGGGTTATTATATCACTTTGATGTAAAATTGACAATAAGCAGTTATATCCGAGAAAAAAATGTCTTAAACTGACCAAAAACAAAAATTCATGACAAAAAGACAGAAAATAATTAATAATTAGCAAGATTATGGTGGACTTTTCCCTCTCATATTGGTAAAATAGTGAAAAGAGAAAAAATATTTATTCTGTTAGGGGTGTTTTGAATGAGGAAAATATTCTGTATTGCTTTATCTGCATTATTATGCATGGCTTTGCTAAGCGCGTGCGGCGAAGATAATAAAACCAGCTCCTTGTCCTCAACCCCGACTTCAGGCGTTGCGACGATTCCGCCCACGCCCACACCCACGCCGCAGATGGTGAAGGTTGCCGTGATTAAAGGTGCAGAGGGCGGCTTGAATGTCCGTGAAGCGGCAAACACCGATTCAGATGTGATAGATGTTGCCGAGAACGGCGACAAATTCCTTCTCCTTGTCGCAGAAGCAAAGGATGGCTGGTATAATATTCAGTTCGGTGCAAGGAATGCTTTTATTTCCGCTGAATATGTTGAGGTTCAGGAAATCTCCAAGGCAGAGGCAGACAGCCTTACAAGCAAACCCGATTCAAGTGAAACGGAAAACTCACCTACTCCCAGTCCGTCATCAGGCAGTGAGCCAGCGAGCTCAAACAGCGATGTCAGCAGCAAGCCATATAACCCCGGCGACGAAGACGGCGAGAGTTAGGGCAGTGGATAGTGAGCCGTTGGCCAGCGGCGCAGCGACGTGCGCAGCACAGAGTGGATAGTTGATAGTTAAGAACAAAGAACAATTTACGGCATCTTGTAGGGGCGCTTATCAATCGCCTGTTGATAAGCCAACAGACAACTTCACAATTACGATAGGCATTTGAGAGGGTTCTCTTAAATGCCTACATCTTTGAAGCTATGATAATGCACTGAAAGGAAGAATTATGAATATACTTGTGGTCGGCGCAGGGCTTCTCGGAAGAGCCGTCGCAGAAGAGCTTGACAGCCTCGGGCATGATGTGGCTGTGATTGATGCAGAGAGCGACAGGTTTCAGCTTATCTCCCCCGACTTTGACGGGGTTCTCAATGTGGGGTTTCCGCTTGATTTAACGGCGCTGAGAAATGCGGGAATTGAAGGCTGCGACGTCGTTGCCGTCACGACGTCTGACGACAACCTTAATATCACCGTCGGACAGATAGCCAAGAATTATTTCGGGGTGAATACGGTTATTTCAAGAATTTCCGACCCTTACCGTGAACAGGTTTTTGAGCGCTTCGGGCTTAAATCGGTCTGCCCTACGAATATGGCAAGCGAAAATATCGTTCAGGCGATTATTAATCCGCTTCAAAGCATGCAGGTTAATTTCGGCACAAATACTGTTTCTCTTTATGAGCAGAAAGCCGGAAGGGACTATGCCGGGCTCAGTATCAGTCAAATCGAGGAAAAAGCGGGGGTTGACTTGTTTGCGGCAAATCTTGCGGCAAGTGGCTTCAAGCTGCGCAGTGAGCTGAATGATGTAATATGCGGCGAAGAGGATATTATTGTTTTTTGCAAAAAAATAGATTGAGGAGACATATAATCATGAACAATGCTATTTGGTTTATCACTTACAAGCTTAAGAAAGACGTATCCGTGGAGGATTTTCTGCTTGCTTCCGAGAAGTGCAATGAAGAGGTTTTGTCTAAGCAAAAGGGATTTATCTCATGGGAGATTCTTCGTGACGGCAACACCTGGGTTGATTTGGTGAGGTGGGAAACCGCCGAGGATGCAAAAAAAGGCGAAACCGCCGGCGCAGGCAATCCTGCGGCACGTGAGTTCTATTCCTTCATTGATATGAAAACCTGCAAGCTTCAGCTTTATTCCGTCGAGAAGACTCATTGATTATATAGGCTGAAAGGAAAGTTTTGTATGAATATGATAATTATAGGCGGGGGGAAAATCGGGCAGGATTTGGCACGGATGATGCTTGAAAAAAAGCATGTCATAAGCATCATCGAGTGCAACCGTGCGCGCTGTGAAAGGCTTGCAAATGAGCTTGACGCTGAAATTATAATGGGAGACGGAACCAATATCAAGGTGCTGGAGAAGGCCCATGCGCAAAACTGTGATTGCATCATGGCTGTCACGGGAAGCGACCAGGATAATCTTGTTGCGGCGCAGATAGGAAAGAATTATTTTAACGCCAAGAAGGTAATCGCACGTGCAAGCAACCCGAGGAATATTGAAACCTTCAGAGTGCTTGGCATTGCCAATACGGTGAGCAGCACCGAGATTATCTCTAAAATGATTGAGCATGAGGCCGATTTATCAAGTATGCATCTTCTGACCACGCTCAACGAGGGGCAGGCAGAGATTCTGTCTGTTATTGTCAAGCCGACAGCAAAAATCATAGGCAAAAGCTTGAAGGAGCTAATCTTTCCCAAGGATACTCTTATTATCTCAATTATACGCCACGGTGTTCTGAGCATTCCGAACGGCTCATCTGTTATCAAGGCAAATGATGAGGTAATCGCCCTGAGTGATGAAAAAGCAAGAAAGGCTCTTGTGAAGATGATAAGCGGCTGATGCTTCAGTTCAACGGCAATATTTTGTTGCCGAATATTTCTATCGGCAATGAAAAGCCGCAGCTTAACTGATGTTAGCATGAATAAGTAGTTTGTCAGTAATTATTATTGCAGATGCCTTTACATTTCCACATTATGGTGTTATAATCTTTTTATTAACGAATGAGTTTTTCACAAACCGAAGTTACTATTAGGAGATATATAATGGAACAGAGACAATCAAGAGAAAATTTCAGCCGTAAGAGAACTGCTATACTAAAAACACTTCAGGAAACAGACATTCATCCCACAGCCGATTGGGTATACGAACAGATGAGGCAGCGTTATCCCAACCTCAGCTTAGGAACGGTATACCGGAATCTTAAGAAGCTTTGTGAAACAGGAAAGGCCGGAACCATCGGCGTAGTCAATGGGCAAGAGCATTTTGACGGCTATCTTGAAGCACATTCGCATTTCATCTGCAACCACTGCTGTGGGATACACGACATAAATGCAGTTTTTTTCAGCACACAGGATTTTCTTACGTATTCCGACACCTATAACTGTGAAATAAACGACGCCACAGTCGTTTTTCACGGGCTCTGCCATGATTGTGCCGAAACTGCAAATAAGGCGGGTTAATGCCTTTTTGCTATTGACGAACAGCAGTCAGTATGGTAGAATAGCTCCGATATAGGGGAGTAGTCAGCACAACAGTGCAGCTGAATCAACAAACTGAATGATTTTATCATTCTGGTTTAGCTTGAAATGACCAGACCTGTGTCCCACGTGGGCACAGGTCTGTAATTTTATAAAAAACTCTATTTGCTTTGGAGGGTACTATGGAATTTTTATGGGAAGGCCTGATGTCAATTACATGGCAGCAGGTTGTTATGTACGTGGTGGGCGCGGCGCTCATCTGGCTGGCTGTTAAAAAGGAGTATGAGCCGTCTTTGCTGCTTCCGATGGGCTTTGGCGCAATTCTTGTAAACCTGCCGTTTACGGGAGTGCTCAATTATGAAATCGGCGGAATTGAAGCGACGGGAATCATTGAGTGGCTTTTCGACATGGGGATTGCCGCTTCAGAGGCGATGCCTCTCCTGCTGTTTATCGGCATCGGTGCAATGATTGATTTCGGCCCGCTGCTCTCCAACCCGAAGATGTTCCTTTTCGGTGCGGCGGCACAGTTCGGAATTTTCCTGACAATCGCATTGGCGGCATTGCTCGGCTATGATATGAAGGATGCGGCTTCATTTGGTATCATCGGCGCAGCCGACGGCCCGACGTCAATTCTTGTTTCGCAGGTTTTGAAGTCGAACTACATAGGGCCGATAGCCGTGGCGGCGTATTCATATATGGCACTTGTGCCGATTATCCAGCCTGCTGCAATTAAGCTTGTCACGACGAAAAAAGAACGCAGAATACGCATGACTTATAAGCCCGCAGGCGTTTCGAAAACAACCAAAATCCTCTTCCCTATTATTGTTACGATAATAGCAGGGCTGGTTGCACCGGCGTCTGTGTCTTTGGTCGGCTTTTTGATGTTCGGAAATCTAATCAGAGAATGCGGCGTTCTCCGCAGCCTTTCAGAAACGGCGCAGAATGTGCTTGCCAATCTTGTAACTCTGCTTTTGGGTCTCACAATTTCTTTCTCGATGCAGGCAGACCAGTTCGTCCGCCTCGACACGCTCATCATAATGGGACTCGGATTATTCGCATTTGTGTTTGATTCAATCGGCGGTGTTTTCTTCGCAAAGCTTCTTAATCTTTTCAGCAAGGAGAAAATCAACCCGATGGTCGGTGCGGCAGGTATTTCCGCCTTCCCGATGAGCGCAAGAGTTATTGAGAAGATGGGAATTAAGGAGGATAATCAAAACCACTTGCTGATGCATGCTGTGGGTGCGAACGTTTCTGGGCAGATAGCATCTGCTTTGGCGGGCGGCATCGTGCTTGGCTTCTTCATGTGAGGAGGGGCTGACTATGAAAATCGGAATTGGTTTGCATGTTAAAAACAGCGCAGAGGCTGTTGAGTTTTATATGAGGGCTTTCAATTTAGAGCTTGGTTACCACGTTAAGAACGCTGACGGTTCATATTTTCACTCAGAGCTCTATGACGGCGATGAAGAAATGCTCAATGTCATTGAGGCTGATGAAAACACCGTGACGAACAACATGGTTCAGCTCGGCTTCCAGTTTGCTGATGAGAGTAAGCTTCGCAGGGCTTTTGCGATTCTGTGTGAGGGCGGAAAGGTTAAAACTGAGGTTGGTCCTCTGCCCTGGAGCCCGTGCTCCGCCGAGGTTGTTGATAAATACGGCTGCTGGTGGTATCTTACCGTGCCGCAGCATCACCCGGATGATGATTACGACCACACCGTACCATGGGACGCAAGCATGTACAAAAACCCGAATCAGGAATAATTTAGCACATTGTAGTGATAAATTGCTAAATCAGAAAAAAGAAATAACTATATGAGTGTATAATATCTGCACTCGGTTCAGGAGGATAATATGTTAACACCGTTTTCACCGGAGGTTATGCCAAATTTCATTACTGCCCTTGAAATGATGGGCAAGGGAATGCTTGGCATCTTCATTGTTATTGCGCTTATTGCAATAATCGTTTATTT